>Ga0209400_1001508_pt1 | contig 18552 bp, 15 predicted proteins | sample M_130807_EF_Meta_FD_187313 | JGI IMG/M metagenome (GOLD analysis project Ga0209400, IMG submission 187313) | Freshwater microbial communities from Lake Montjoie, Canada to study carbon cycling - M_130807_EF_MetaG (SPAdes) (version 2) | ecosystem: Environmental > Aquatic > Freshwater > Lake... | reverse complement strand
GGAAGATCCCTCAAAGCTGCGTTGCTCACCAAGAGTAGCGCCTGAGCCAAAGCGGTTTAACTCCGGACAAACTCCCAGGACATGATCTCGAAAGCAGTTACCCGTTCCCAGCAATAAAGTATTTTGCTCCTTGAGTTCACGGTGCGGTATTGAAGTGCGGAACTCCCAGGGATGACCTTTAGGTACGGCAACTAAAAATGGTTCGTCGTATAAATCAATTTGATTTAAACCTGCACTTGCAAAGGGCTCTGCTAAAACCAGGCAATCTAGGGCGCCTTGGCGCAGTATCTCTAGCAAGCGAACAGTAAAGTTCTCCTCCAAAAATAAAGGAACATGGGGTAATCGCTCTCTTGCAATCCTCACCAAGCTTGGAAGTAGATAGGGTGCAATGGTATAAATCGCACCGAGTCGCAAGGGACCAGATAGGGGGTCTTGTCCGTGCATCGCCAGATGTTTTAAAGAATTCGCTTCTTCCAGCACTCTTTGGGCTTGATCAACAATGAGGGCGCCTAAGCTAGTCATCGAAACTTCAGTATTGGTCCTCTCAAAAATTTGTGTATTGAGTTCTTCCTCTAGCTTCCTAACGGCTACTGATAGGGTTGGCTGAGAAACAAAGCAAGCATCTGCTGCTCTGCCAAAGTGGCGTTCACGAGCAACTGCGACGATATAGCGTAATTCTGTTAGTGTCATATGAGGAATATTATGATGCTCTTAGGAATTCTCTGCAGAATTTACTTCGATTGAGTCTTGGCGCACTACCAGTCTTTATTAAGACTCAAATCGAGGAAAATGCTCCCTTAGATCCGCCTTAGTTAGTCATTTAATTTGGTAATCTTAGCAAACCATGACGCCAATTTTGTATACCTACCGAAGATGTCCCTATGCCATGAGGGCTCGGATGGCGCTGCAATATGCTGGTGTTCAGCTTGAGTATCGAGAGATTGAACTCAGAAATAAGCCGCAATCGATGTTGCAACTATCGCCGAAAGGTACTGTTCCTGTTTTATATGTGGATGGACTTGTTCTAGACCAAAGCTTAGACATCATGCGCTGGGCACTAAAGATTTCTGATCCAGATGATTGGAATATGCTTGATGAAGATATTGCTAGGACATGGATTGAGAAAAATGACGAACTATTTAAGCGCTTATTAGACCAATATAAGTATCCCAATCGATATCCCCAATTAAATCAAGCAGCGGTTCTGGCCGATGCAATGGCATTGATGTTAGAACCTATGGAGAGGGCGCTGGGATCTAGCCAATATTTACTGGGCAATAAAATGACTTGGGTTGATATCGCTATTTTTCCATTTATTCGACAGTTTTCAATGGTCGATCAGCAAAGGTTCGAATCATTGCCTATTCCGCATCTTCAACAATGGTTACGCCGACAGATTGAGTCTAGGTTGTTTCTTTCGGTAATGGATAAACATCCGACCTGGAGAGATTGATTTACCAGGGTCAGGGATTGCAGTAATTGCACTTTGATGGATCTGCCTTCGCTTGGTTGGCAATCACCTCCTCTTTTTTGTACGCGCATTTCACGCATGACCAAATATTGGCTAGGGGTAAATTGGTGGGCGCCTCACAAGAGGCACATGGCAATCCCTTTTTTCTTTCGGTTACCCAAAAACCAGGTGTCTCACATTCTGGGCATAAGGAATTTATCTTTCTAGAAAGATCTTGCGTAGCCTTCAGAATGTTAGCCATGCGAGTTGGGTTGGTGTGCGCTCTAAGATCATTCTCTACAAAGACATTGCCCTTTTTTGAAAGGTTGGTTGCCCATTCAAATGCCTCTTTCAAAGATTCAAGATCTTTAATTCCTTTGCGGCATTCTGGGTGATATTCATCGTCAGGGCGAATCACCAATTGATGCGTAGTAAATTGCGCTTCTGAAAGCAGTGCAGTCAATTCATCCCAGCTTGATACTTGCTGGCTGGCGCTTTGAGCTTGCCCACCAAAAAATCCAATAATCTCAATATTGCGGATGTCATCTATTAAAAGCACTAATTCATAATTCCAAGGAAGCATCCCTGTGTAGGGATCGTTATCAAAAGCGCCTTCGCTAGCAATGCCAAGCGTTAAGCCTGAAAGCTCCATACCAACCCTAGCCTTCTTTCTTGCAGCGTCTAGTTGAGATCCGTATCTTGGGATATCCCTGGTAAATGATCCTAATTTATCGGTGTCATAGTCTGATACGTGAATGACTTCTAAGCCATTGGAGTCAAATAGTTGTGGGCAAATGATTGACTCTTTGCCATGTTGAGTCAATAAGCTTGCTTTGAGTCCAGAGTAAGGCTTTGGAGGAATTGACATCTTGTTTGAATATTTTTTTACACAAAATATTTGGCAATGACGGGGTGGGTTACAAGTATGGTGGTTGGTTTTCCACTAGGCATCAAGGATTCATTTAAAAAATAGGTTTCGATTGATTTAATTACAACTTTAATGATATTTTGGGTATATTAGAATTTATGCAGGCTTTAATCAATCGTTAAAGACCTCACATCTTCAACTAAATCCACAATAAGGTAATTTATGGCCGCTAAAGATGCTTTTTCTCAATTACGAGAGAGACTGAATGCAAATAGCGAATGGGTGGAAGGCCTTCCGCTTGGCGATCTTAATGATAAGCAAAAAAGTAAGGTGCTTGCTAGGGTTTTTGCTTTAGATTGCCTTTCCAAATCTGAGGGACATGAATATTTAGATGAAGATGTTTTTGAAGAAGGTTTTGTTGATGGTGCAGACGACTGTGGCATTGACGTATTGATGATCGAGGGCGGGCGTGTTCATATTATTCAAGCTAAATATAAAGGCTCCTCTCAGCCAAATAATGATAGAAGTGATGTCGCTGAGTTTTTATCAGTTCTTCATAGAATTACCGATAAAAAAATACAGAAAAATGCTCAACTGAAAGATTTATTGAGATATATAAATTGGAAAAGTGATAAGTTTTATTTTTGGTTTGTTACTAATGGAAAGATTGAAGGAAATACTTTAGCCGCGACTAAATCCCCACTTCAGATTCCAGATCAGCTGATCTCAGACGGCTTTATTCCAAAAGATCAGATTGTGGATGTTCGCTTTATTGATGGAGCAAACTTCTTGAGCATGTTGAGATATCAAGAAGGTGCTAAGTCCACTCAAAATGTTTTTACAATTGCACCTGCTGATAGTTCTGAGATCATAAAAGTTGAAGAAGACAAGCTAAATGTTTATTACCTAGTTGTTAATGCAACCCAGCTTACTTCGATAGCAAATAATAAAAAAATAGATTTATATCAATACAACATTAGAGGCTCCCTAGGCGCATCCGGTAGCACTAATAAAAATATCATTGGTACTGCCGTGGATAGCCCTGAAAAATTTATATTTTTTAACAATGGTGTTTCATCAATTTGTGAACTTGTGGAGCCAGATGGACGAAATCTCAAGGTCCACGGATTTTCAGTAATCAATGGGGCCCAAACTGTGCGAAGTTTAACTCTTGCAGCAGATGAGCCGAATTATAAAGTTCCCCCCAAAGTCCTTCTAAAAATTACTGAAATACAAAATCATAATACTAGAGGTAGATTTCTAGAGGATATGGTTAGATATAACAATACGCAAAATAAGATTAATACAAGTGATTTTAGGAGTAATGATCCTGTTCAAGCATCTTACAAAGAGATCATTGAAAAGAAAGTAAGACTTGGAAACCCCATTGAATATAAACCTAAGCGTAATGAAAAAGCTAAACGTGGTTCGCTTGTAATCAATATGGCTGATTTTGCTAAGGTAATTTATGCTTTTTATATCTCTCCTTATCTTTCTGAAAATGGAGGTAATGACTCGCTCTATGATGAGGCTGCTGGTAAAAATTACGAGAAAATTTTTGGTAGGCCATCTGATATACCTAATATCAATGTTGTTGAGGAGCAACTATCTGTTTATTTGATATGGTGTGAATTCCAGAAGTTATTAAAAGATAAAAAATTGCAGATTAAGAATTCAAGTGAAACTGAAGCCCAGAAGGCTGAAAAATTGAATGCAATTGATAGGGGCCCGGTTATTCTCCATGTTGCTAATTTGGTATTAGATAGGCCTGATATGATTGATATCAGGAAGAAATTTTTTGCACAACTTAACAAAGACTCTGGTTGGAAAATGGGCGATGGTAAAAATTTGAGTAAGTTTGTTGGAGAGCTTTTTGATATAAGTTGCGCTGCTTGCATAACTGCATTTGGAATATTTTCTCCTTCCTCGGTCAAAGTGTGGCAGAGGGGAAAGGACGGCATAGGAGAGAAGTTGGCAAAATATATTAAAGAGGCCCCTGGATTGTCCTCTGGGTTAAAAAACATTCTTTAGTCATTGTCTATTTTTGTCGGGTAAACCGACAAAAAACGTACTCCTACTCGGACCTTGATTCGCCTTTATGCAAATCTAAATCTGAAGCCCTTGGATGACTTAACCTTGCCTTTAATAATGTTGCTTATTGAAGAGCGGTGAATTCCAAGAGCTTCTTCAGCCTGTTTGGCGCTATCAAAACGTGTTTCTTTCCCTGTTGCTAGCTCAATTGCATAAATTGGTTTTGAGCGAGCTTCAGCAACAAGCGCCCCTTTGACTTTTGTTGGTGGCTTATCAGTTTGTTTTAAGCTAAACCACCATCCTGCCGCAGATGCTCTTTGACCAGATGCAACTGATGCAGCAGCTCCTTTGTATAGATCTAGTTCTATATCTGCAACTGTGCAATTTCTAAATGCTCTTCTCTCGCCGCTAGATAGATTTATTGCATAAACCTTTTCATCCCTTTTTTCTCTGCGTAATACAGAGCCAAAAGTATTGGGCATTTCTCTCTGGTTGCCTTCAAATTGAATCCACCAACCATTTGCAGATGTGCTTGCACCTCTTGCGACCATGGAAATAAGACCCTTGGTAACACCTAGATCTTTAGCTGCTTCTTCAAGTGTTCTGTAGCGCCTCTGTTCCATCGTTTCAAATGACGTAGCAATTAGGCTCTTGGATTGTTTTTTTTGAACCTCAAGAATGCGAAGTTTATTGCCCCATATAGTTGGAGGTTGTTTATCTGTATCAGCCTCATAACGAAACCACCAATTTGCAACTGAAGTTCTTTCTCCACGAGCTACTGCCATGGGCATATCAGTACTTTTTAAACCAATTTTCCTAGCCGCATCTGAACCAGATTTGAATTTTTGAGATTTACCAGTTGCAAGATTGACGCCAACAATAGGAATATCATTTTCTGCAACCATATCTCCGCCAGGAGATAGGTTATAGGTATGTTTAGATTTATGTCCACCAGCAGCTGCTATCGCGTATTTCTCGGCTTGATTTAATGATTCCCTAGATTCCCCGAACGCTAGTATGTAGGAGTCAAATTGATCCCATTCATACTTTTTTATAGCAGCTCCAAATCGCCGATTATTTCTGTAGGCCATTCCCGAGAACCATCTTTTCCATGCTTCTTGCTCTGTGATGCCAACATAGCATTGTTTATTTTGGCGGTTTACATGAATGTAGAGAACATTCGCCGCTTTTTTAATTTCATCTTTGGATAGTTTTAGGGCTTGGAATTGAGCGCCATTGGCAACCTCAACAAGTTGGACGGTGTGTTTCTTGTTCTTTTTTGAGAGGTGGAAATAGCTAATAGCCTTCATATTCATAAAGATACTAGCTTTTCTTTCTACTTCAAAATCTGGCTAATTGAGCATTATTTAAAGAGACGCTCACGGTCTCTCAGTCTCACCCAGCGTTCGCCATCCCCACTAGAAACGTCCATTAAGTTCCGCATTGTTCCAAACAGTTGCCACATTTCACTAACCTAGAAAGACAAAACCCCCACTATTGCTAGTGAGGGTTTCTTGATACTGGTGGGTCGGGCGAGATTCGAACTCGCGACCAACGGATTAAAAGACTTGGAATTGTGTTCGAACAGTAGTTAAGACATTGACTTAAACCCGTCTAGCCTTGGGTGTGGCTTAGGCGGGTGGTTATGTGATTTCTGTTGGGGGCCAATGGAGTAGGGTAGCATCGACACAGTTTTGTCGGGTAAACCGACAAAATTTTGACTTAAGTTCAATCCTTGATGGCTCCACTAGAAATCAAGATGCTAACTCTAGGGCCGGTATTTTTTCAACATGGCTAATTTTAATAGATTGGGGCAGGCCTGAAAATACTGTTGGAGACTTATTCCGGACTAGGTGTAAACCATAAGTATTTAATAACAAGAACTAAAGATAGTATTAATGAAATGATGATGCAATTTCATTGCAAGTTCAAATGTCGCATTTTTTAGTTTTCCTAATTGCTTCACATTGGAAGGGTAAATATGAAAATCATTCACTTTTTGATTTTAATTGCTACATATCTTTTATCTGCAACTTTTTCAGTTAGCGCACAAGAAGTCAAATTCAATGAATATGGGTGGCCAACTAATCAAGATAAAAAAGTCTCAGAAAGTTCAGTAAAGTGGCTTCAAGACAAAGGTTGGTGGCCACTGCAAATTGCTTACCAAGCACCATGGTCTGGGCAAAATACACCAAATATCATCATGGATAAAAAAGGCCTTTTGCTTAAACGAGGTATTGAGGCTAAATTTCAATCATTTGGTTCTGGTCCAGCCATTAATGAAGTGATGATTTCAGGTCGTTTTCAATTTGGTAATGGCGGAAATTTTCCATTTACATCATTAATTGATAAAAATATTCCCGTTAAAACAATTGCGGTAATTAACACCAATGTTTTACATGCAACCGTTGTACCAATAGACTCAAAAATTAAATCAATGAAAGATTTTAAGGGCTCAAATCCGCCTGCTACTATTGGTCTTGTCACTGGGTCCGGGGCTGAATTTTATATTCAAGCTTCAGCCAAAACTAATGGCCTTGAGATTGGCAAAGATATTATTTTGAAAAATATGCCTATTAGCGAGCAAATGGCTATGCCAAAAGGGATAGATGCAGTAATTCCATGGGATCCTGCTGCAACAATAATGACTCAAGAGCGGAAAAACGGTAGATATATTGATGATATATACCCCTACAATATCTATGAGGGTACCTTTTATGTTCGACAGGAAGTAATTGATAATGCGCCAGATGTTGTCCAAGCATTCACAGATGCAATAGCAGAAGCAACTTTGTGGATACGAAAAAATCCTGATGCTGCTGCCGATGCATTGCAGGAAGATCCAAATTTAAAGAATTATTCCAAAGAAATCTTAAAGCAACAAATACTGGCTTATAACAATCTGTATAAACCAACTTATATATACCCAATCCCTCTTTTTTGGGGCCAAGCAAATGAGCCTATTTATAATTGGCTCTATGAAAATAAAAGGATTCAAAATAAGCTTACTGCAGTAGATTTTGCTAGGGCAGTTGATACGCGGTTTATGGATAATACCTTTGCTAAATTAGGATGGGTCATTCCCAAAAGACCCCCATTTTTACCTGCTAGCTGGAATGCTCCATTGGATAAAACCCCTTATCCCCCTTATATGACTCCGATAAGCACAACACAAGCTCAAGTTTTTCCTGAAAAAGGGGATTTGGTGCGGGACTGGGAGTTTGATGGAAAGAAATATAAAAAATAGTGATCTCGAAAGATATCTTTAATTTAACTGGCAAGAAGATACTTGTAACTGGCGGGGCCGGAGGAATTGGTTTTTCTTTGGCAAGCCAGATTGCTGATAGAGGGGCAAGGATTATCATTGCTGACATATCAGGACCAAAGGCTGAAGATTCTTCAAAGAAGCTATCAGGACAAGGTCACAGCTGGGCTAAATTAGATATCACCTCTGAGATAGAAATTCAAAATTTTTTTAGAGATCTTGAGAATAAAGGCGAGGTAATAGAGGTAGTTCTTAATTGTGCGGGTATCGCTATTTTTGCTCCAGCTCTAGACCTTGCGTATTCTGACTTTAATAGGACTATTGAGATCAATTTGAATGGAGCATTCTTGATTTCTAAAGAGTATTCCAAGATCAAAATACGCCAGAATCAGCCAGGAAGAATTATTCATTTGGCTTCAGTGTCTAGTTATGTATCAAATTTAAACTATGCTGCATATGCAAGTAGTAAGGCAGGGCTTTATCAGTTGGTTAGAGTGCTTGGAAGAGAATTAGCCCCACACAACATTACCGTTAATGCTATTGGTCCAGCGATTACGCCTACTGCGATGACTGAAGGGATTTTTAATGACAAAAATTGGCAAACCAAAAGTCTAGAACAGATACCAATAGGTCGATTTGGCACTCCTGAGGATTTAATTGGAACCGTCATTTTGCTTGCATCTGAGGCCGGAGATTTTATAACTGGTCAAACTATATTCGTAGATGGTGGTAGAACATTGGTCTAATAAGTATTAGGAGAATTCGTTTAATGAATGAAAAAATTTATAAATTCTCGTTTTTAAATATTTTGGCCTTAATTTGGCTTCTTTTTACATGTCAAAATTATGCTTCTGCTCAAGCTGATTATCCAAATAGACCAGTTAAGATGATCGTTGGTTTTCCAGCAGGGGGTGCAGTTGATGCCGCCGGTAGAACAATGGCACAGATTTTACAAAAGACTTTCAATCAGTCGTTTGTTATAGAAAATCGTCCTGGAGTTGGCGGAATGCTTGCCATGCAGGAGGTTGCAAGATCAGCTCCAGATGGTTATACGCTAGCTGTTGGTTCGGCTGGTCCATTAACAGTTAGCCCATCTATTTTTAAGAAATCAAATTTTGATCCTCGACAGTCACTGACTCCCATTATTTGGTTTGTAAATAATCCAGGCGTTGTTGTAGTTAGAAAGGATTTGCAGGCTAACAATATTGCTGAATTGATAAAGCTATCAAAAGCAAAAGATTTAAATATGGCCTCTGCAGGTACTGGAAGTGTTTTGCATTTAATGGGAGAATATTTACAAGAACGCTTAGGGATTAAATGGACTCATATTCCATACAAAGGCAGTGGACCTGCCTTGACTGATATGGTTGCAGGTAGAACAGATGTAACTCTTGAGCTAATTCCATCCGCAGCCCCCTTTATTAAGTCGGGCCAATTACGTGCCCTAGCAGTAACCTCTAGTAAGCGCTCCAATACCTTGCCCGATATCCCAACGATGCAAGAGTTGGGGTACAGCGGTCTCGATATGGGTTCTTGGATGGCGCTTCTGGCCCCCAAAGGAGTACCCACTGAAATTGTTAATAAACTAAATCTAGCCATAAACGAAGCCATGAAAAACCCCGAACTTATAGAGAAGATTAATTCATCAGGGGGTGAATTGGTTGGAGGCACGCCTCAGGATTTGCTTAATCAAATCAACAAAGAACTACCCCGGTGGGGGAGTATTATTGACCGTTTGAATATTCAACCAGATTAATCTAGTTAACCTTAAAAGGAAGAGAAATGGCTAAGCATGAAATTAGTACTTCTAAATTAAAAAAACCAGGAGGACATTTTTCTCAAGCGACTGTAGTTGAGGCAAAGGGTAGATTAGTATTTATTTCTGGCATGACTGCCCATACTCCTGAGGGGGGCATTGCGGGAATTGGAAATATGGAAGTGCAGACTAGACAAGTTTGTGAGAATTTAAAAAATGCAATTGAAGCGGCTGGTGGTACGATGGATAATATTTGCCGTGTAGATGTCTATGTTAAAGGCATGGAACATTTTGATGTAATACATAAGGTACGCCGTGAGTACTTTAAAGCACCTTTGCCAGCTTCCACAATGGTAGAAATTTCACGATTTGTTTCTCCAGATTATTTAATCGAAATTAATGCAATTGCTGTAATCCCATAACGAGCACTTGGAAAATAAATGCATTTTTGTACTTTCTATATGAATGGCCAGTATCAGTTAGGTGCTGCCCAAGATGAAAAATGCATATTTATATCGAATTTAAGCGCTAATTGGCCAAGCGATAACCCACCACAAACAATTCTTGATTTAATCCATTTGGGTGAAGAGGGTTTAGCAATAGCGAACAATCTAAGGAACACCTCAAAAGAATGGATAAATGTTGAGGATGTTAAGTGGGTAAGTCCCATACCAAAGCTTCAGAAAAATATATTTTGTGTTGGTAGAAATTATCGTGAGCATATTATTGAGGGGAATATTGCTCAAGGTAGGGATCCTAATTTATTTCCAACTCATATTGAGCTATTTAGTAAGGCTACTACAACTGTCATTGGACATAAAGATACGATACCGTCACATAAAGACATAACTAAAATACTAGATTATGAGGCTGAACTAGCTATAGTTATTGGCAAAAGGGGCAGTAATATTTCCGCTGAAGAGGCTGATGAATTTATTTTTGGATATACCATCTTGAATGACATCACAGCAAGAGATATCCAGCGACTACATGGACAGTGGTTTAAAGGCAAGAGCTTAGATGGAAGCTGTCCTATTGGGCCTTGGGTAGTAAACAAATCAGCAATATCTAATCCAAACGGACTTGGAATTCGTTTATGGGTTAATGATGAGCTTAGGCAAAATGGCAATACTTCTACAATGATTTTTTCAGTGCAAAAAATTATTTCTGAATTATCGGCAGGCTTAACACTTGAACCAGGCGATATCATTGCCACTGGAACTCCTTGCGGCGTGGGTTATGCAATGAAGCCACCACAACCCCTCAAAAAAGGGGACTTAATAAGTATAGAAATTGATTTAATTGGCAGGCTTGAAAATATCGTTGGTGATTAAACAAGATTGGTCTTTTAATCAGCGCTTTGTGAGTTCTTAGTTGTTTAGGTGAGACTAAAACTCCTGACCAACACATTCCACGAAACCAAAAGAAAAGGGACCACATTGCTGTGATCCTTTATGTACTGGTGGGTCGGGCGAGATTCGAACTCGCGACCAACGGATTAAAAGTCCGCTGCTCTACCGACTGAGCTACCGACCCGGTAAAACGCAAATTATAGCAAGAAGTTTGTACTCTCCCCTTGGTCTGAGATGTCTGCCTCTAAGCCCTTGTACTTACAAGAACGTTATGAGTTAACCCGTCTAGCCACTGGTGGGTTTTTGGAAAAATACTCCTTAATCCCTCTCAAAATGGCCTCTGCAATCCGATCTTGATAGCCTTCATCATTCAATTTAGCCTCTTCTTGAGGATTGCTGATAAAGGCAGTTTCTACCAAGATAGAAGGGATGTCTGGAGCCTTTAAAACAGCAAAGCTGGCTTGTTCAACTTTAGCCTTATGAAGTGGCGCAAAGCCTCCAATTTGCTTCAGAATGGATTGGCCTACCTGCATTGAGTCTTTAATTTGCGCAGTTGTCGACATATCTAGAAGTAAGTTCGCCACTTGACGGTCTTGCGTCTTGATATTGATGCCACCAATGAGATCTGAAGCATTTTCTTTATTGGCCATCCAGCGCGCCATGGAACTACTGGCACCCATTTGGGAGAGTGCAAATACAGAAGCACCTTTCGCTCGGGGCTCAATAAAGGCATCTGCATGAATCGATACAAATAGATCTGCTTCAACTCTTCTGGCTTTTTGCACTCTGACATGCAGTGGTACAAAGTAATCGCCATCTCTAGTGAGGTAGGGCCGCATATAGACTTCACCCTCAATCTTCTCTTTTAGCCGTCTTGCAATCGAGAGCACGACATTCTTCTCTCTCGAGCCTGCTGCCCCAATGGCGCCTGGATCTTCGCCACCATGACCAGGATCAATCGCAATCGTAATTAATCGTTTGTATTTGGCAGTTGCTAGCGCATCCTTTGTTTCTGGAATGGCTTGTGCTACTGGAGCTGCTGGTACTTTTGCTGCTTCCTTATCTTTCTTGGTCGCAAATTGGGCAATCAGATCGATTTCTTCATTGTATTTTTCAAGAGCACTCTCTTTTTTAGCGCTACTTCTCACCAAAGCCATGAGTGGATCTAATGGTGTTGTTGGGTAAAGATCAAACACCATGCGGTAGTTGTATTCACCAACAGGATCTAATGTGAAGAGTTGTGGCTTGATCGGTTCTTTTAAGTCAAATACCAAACGCACAGTACCTGGCTGAAATTGCCCCACCCGAATCTGCGATACATAGGGATCGTTTGGTTTGACCTTAGCAACGATATCTTTTAGCGTTGGATTGAGCTCTAAACCTTGTACATCCACTACTAAGCGATCTGGATTGGTCAGGATCTGCTGAGTAATTGGCAATGGCGTATCAGACTCTAGGGTAATGCGGGTGTAATCTGCTGAGGGCCAAATACGCACGCCCAGTATCTTCGCACCCCAAGCAATATCGACTTCAGTAAGGAGCAGGGCAAAGCTTAAGAACTTGGCTGAAGTCTTGAGGTGCTGTCTTCTAGAGAAATTCACTGTTTTACTACTCATGAATTTACTTGTGTTGCTTGTGTTCCATGCGTTGCTTGCGTTTTTTGAATGCGCTCAAGTATTTTTTTGCCTTGCACAGAAAAAGCATTGAGTTCAATGGCACGTTCATTTTCATCTGCGCCACCTACCAGAGAAATCTGAATATCAAATGCGGGAAGCGTGCCTTTAGCCTTTTCTGGCCACTCGATGAGACAAAATCCCGGCACATCAAAATATTCTACAAATCCCGCCTCTTGCCATTCCAGTGGATCGCGCATTCTGTAAAGATCAAAGTGATGCGCTATGAAAGCGTGTTGATTACTATGGAGTTCGTATGGTTCACACAGGGTATAGGTTGGACTCTTCACTTTTCCTTTGTAGCCCAAGCCCTGAATCAAATGTCTGGCAAAAGTAGTTTTACCTGCGCCTAGGTCACCCACTAAGGAGATATTGAGGTGAGATTGAGGAGAGTGCTCCATATTCTCTTGAATAGAAGCGGCAAGATACTGGGCTAGGGATGCAGTTTCTGCTTCCTGCCTACAATATTGCTGAAGCGATGCTTTGGGGGATGCCTGAGGCGTCTGATTTTCGGTCATTACCCTAGTTTATTCAATTATTGCGCTACATTCTGTATTGCCTATGTCTTTATCTATAAATCCCTCCTCACTAGATCAGTCAAAGCTGAGAGCTTGGCTGGGGGAGCAGGCTGAGAGTTTGGGTTTTGATGGCTTGCGGATTACCGACACCCATTTAGGGATTGCCAGTGAGCGCTTGCAAGAATGGTTGTCAGAAGGGCGTCATGGTCATATGGAATATATGCAGCGCCATGCAGACTTACGCTCCGATCCCCAGCTATTGGTTCCAGGCACAGTGCGGGTGATTTGTGTTTCCATGAACTACCTTACTCCCGAGAGTGATTTTGATACTGAATGGCAGAGATTGGAAGATCCTTCTCAAGCAGTGGTCTCGATGTATGCCCGTGGGCGCGACTATCACAAAGTACTGCGCAATCGTTTGCAAGATTTTGCTAAAGCCATTGAAGAAAAAATTGGTGCCTTTGGCTATCGTGTGTTTACAGACTCAGCACCCTTAATGGAGGTAGAGCTTGCTCGCAAAGCAGGTTTAGGCTGGCGCGGCAAACATACGCTCTTACTCAACCGAGAATCTGGCTCTACTTTTTTCTTAGGCGAGATTTTGGTAGATGTACCGCTACCAATTGATCAGGAACAGGATGAGCATTGTGGCACTTGTCAATCGTGTATTGATATCTGCCCCACTCAAGCCATCACCGCCCCTTATCAATTAGATGCCCGTCGTTGCATTTCTTACTTAACCATCGAGAATCCGGAAGCTATTCCAGTCGAGTTCAGAAGTGCGATGGGTAATCGGGTTTATGGTTGTGATGATTGCCAGCTAATTTGCCCATGGAATAAATTTGCCAAGCGCTCAGAGTTGCCGGACTTTGCACAGCGCCATGGGCTAGGACAAGCAAGTCTCTTACATCTATGGTCTTGGACTGAGACCGAGTTTGAAGAGCGCCATGAAGGCAGTGCTATTCGGAGAATTGGCTATAGTCGCTGGCGCCGTAATCTAGCAGTGGCGATGGGCAACGCACTAGCTAGCTCCAAAGTGGATGCTACTGAAAAGAATTTAATTCAGAAAGCTTTGAGTGAAAGTTTGTCTTCTGCCGATGCTTTAGTTGCCGAGCATATTGAGTGGGCCCTAAAGCCTTACAATTGATCCATGTCATCGTCCGAGCAACCCTATATTGATCCTAGCGAAATCGCGCTAGAGGGTTCAGCAGCCGAGCGCTTCAAAAGTCCAAACGATGCATTTTGGACTGGCATTCGGGATGCGGCTGGCGCTCCAGCCATGGTCCTCTTTGCAGGTATGGTCGGCTTTGGAGCCATGGGTAAGACCAATGGCTTTGATGTTTGGTTTACCACCCTCACTTCATTTTTTATGTTCGCCTTACCAGGGCAGGTGGTCTTACTCGAGATGGCGATTACCGGTTCATCAGTTGTGGCCATTGCTTTAGCGGTGACCTTAACTTCCACTCGTTTTATCACAATGACGGTGACACTCTTTCCGCAGTTTCATCAAAAAGATCGTAATCGCAGTTTGTACGCTTCAGTTCATTTATTAGCGATGACTGCGTGGGCAATCTCGATGAAGGAGTTTCATGCGATTGAGACCAAGCATCGCTTAGCGTATTTTGTTGGTTTAGGTTTGCTCTGTTGGCTCATCTCTATTCCCGGAACAATCTTAGGTTTTTACTTGGCAGGCATGGTGCCTCCAGCAGTTACATTAGGCCTAGTTTTTATTAACCCACTGTTCTTCTTATTGACTTTTACTGAAGTAAAGCCTTGGATTAACCGTATTGCACTGATGCTGGGTTGCATCTTTGGCCCGATTTTCTTCATCATTGATCGCGATACTAGTTTGCTCACATCGGGCCTTATAGCTGGGACATTGGCTTACTTTATTGATCGTCAATTCTTGCGTAAAAAAGCCGGAGTGATTGGATGATGGGTACTGTAAACACTATGGCCAGTGCGCTCTCGGGCTGGGGTTTATGGATCGCCCTAGCGGGTGCTTGCCTAGGCACTTACTTTTGTCGTGCCATTGGCGTATTTCTTTCTAACAGCATTAATCAAGAAAGCGAAATCTTCCGTTGGTTAGCTGCAGTCACTTATGCCATGGTTGCTGCCCTAACAGTGCGTTTGATCGTGATGCCCTTAGGCTTGATGGCAACAGTACCTTTATGGATTCGAGTTCTGATTTGCGCCTTAGCAATTGGCGTCATGATTTCAAAGCCCACTAAGCGATTAGTTCCAGCCTTACTGACTGGAACCTTGCTCATGGTGGGTTATGGTGTTGTACGTTAACTTTTTAAAACAAGTTTAGAGATGCGCCGCCAGAATTCTGGCGATGTGTACCACTTCTCTTTGTGTACCATCCGCAATTTGATGACGGCAGCTGGTGCCATCAGCCACCACCCAACTATCAGGTGATTTCCGAATACTAGGCAAGAGACTGAATTCGGCCATTTGTTTAGACACTTCAATGTGCTCTGCCTCATAACCAAAACTACCAGCCATACCGCAGCAAGAAGATTCAATTAACTTAGGCTCTGCTTTAGGAATGAGTTTGAGTAACTCCATGGCGGGCGTCACTGCTGCAAAAGCCTTCTGATGACAGTGGCCATGAAATAGGACTGGCTTACTAGCCTCTTTGAGATTGAGTTTCAGCGTTCCTGCTTTGACTTCGCTTGCTAAAAACTCTTCTAAGAGTTGAGCTTGCTTAGAAACGCTGATAGCTTTGTCACCAAAGCCCATAACTAAGGCTTCATCCTTGAAAGTAAAGAGACAAGAAGGCTCTAAACCAATAATCGGAATGTTCTTGTCTGCATAAGGCGCCAAATGATCAATGAGTTCACCAAGTGTTTCCTTGGCTTTATCTACCATGCCTGCAGCAAGATAGGTTCTGCCACAACAAAACTCTTTTGAGCAGGTGTTTTTAGTTTTACCTGTTAGTTTCTCTTTGTTGCTTTCACTCTTGTTGGGGATATGCACGCGGTAGCCAGCAGCTTTAAGAACTTTCAGTGCAGCAACGAGATTTTCATCTTCAAAATACGCATTGAAGGTATCTGCCAGTAACACTACGCCTTTGCTATTTTTATCCCGTGCTAACTCTTCTGGCGTGAACTGATAACTTTGCGCTACTTTTTGATTCCAGAAGTTTTTGCTCTTCCAAATAGGCAAACTTCTCTGTGAAGAGATGCCCATGATCCATTCTTGTAGTTTTGCTACTGGCGCAATATGATTTCGAAGGTTCAGTAGGGCTGGCAGGAAAGGGACATTGCTAATGGTGGCTGCATATTTAGGTAAGTAAGCCACTGCTAAATCTCGTAATGAATGACCAACCCTTTTCTTGTAGGCTGATAAGAACTCAATCTTCATCTTGGCCATATCCACGCCAGTGGGGCACTCACGACGACAGGCTTTACAGCTGACGCAAAGGTCCATAACTTCTTTAACCGCATCGCTTGCTAATGGTGATGATTCTGAGGAGGAGCCGCCCTTTAGATCGAGTTGATTGGATAGTGCCAAGCGTAAGGTATTGGCTCTTCCTCTAGTGAGATGCTTCTCGTCCCGAGTCACGCGGTAGCTTGGGCACATCACTTCAGCATCAAACTTGCGGCAGTGACCATTGTTATTGCACATCTCCACCGCTTTAGCCAAGCCCATCGCTGGGTCGCCACCAGTGCCAGGTGTGGTCGTTTCCTCGGTAATAGGATCATTCTGTACATTCCAAGCGGACCAATCTAGTGCCGGTTGCAAGGGAATGACTTTGTAATTGGGTGCAAATCTAAAGTTACTTGCGTCATCCATCTTGGGTGGATTCACAATCTTGCCAGGATTAAATAATCCCTTAGGATCAAACGCATACTTGATTTCAGAAAGTGCCTCGGTAATCTTGGGGCCAAATTGCCAAGAGATCCACTCGCCGCGACATAGACCATCACCATGCTCACCGCTGTAAGCACCTTTGTACTTACGCACTAGCTCTGATGCTTCTTCTGCGACGGCACGCATCTTTTGAGCACCGTCTCGGCGCATATCCAAAATAGGGCGCACATGCAAAGTTCCTACAGAGGCGTGGGCATACCAAGTGCCTCTTGATCCATGCTTAGAGAACACTTCGGTTAATGCTTGGGTGTAATCAGCCAAACTTTCTAGTGGAACGGCGCAATCTTCAATAAAACTCACTGGCTTGCCATCACCTTTAAGACTCATCATGATGTTCAGGCCTGCCTTGCGTACTTCCCACAAATTCTTTTGCAAGGAGGCATCAGGCATTGGCACTACTGAGCCTGGCAAACCTAAATCACTCATGAGTTCTTGCAAAGCTTTGAGCTTATCTAGTAGTGGGGCATGTGCCTCCCCGGAGAACTCTACCAACAGAATGGCTTCTGGTGTTTGTGTAGTGTGATCGATCAGTGCAGTCTCAATCGTTTTCTGAAAGCTCGGATTGCTGCGTGCCAAATCAATCATGGTGCGATCAACTAACTCAACTGCAGTAGGACCCAGCTTGACAATATGCTGGGCGCTATCCATCGCCTTGTAGAAACTCGCAAAGTTCACAATGCCCAACACCTTATGCTGTGGCAGTGGTGCTAACTTGAGTTTGAGCGATTTAAAGTAGGCTAGCGTACCTTCGCTACCGACCAGTAGGTGCGACAAATTCACGCTGCCATCTTGGGTGTACGGTAATTCGCTTTGGGGATGAAAGATATCGAGGTTATAACCTGCGACACGCCTGAGAACTTTCGGAAAGCGTGCTTCAATCTCAGGCTGAAGCGTATTGGCCAAGCCCTTAACAAAGTCGCCAAGCTCTTTAGCAACTCCAGAACTGTTTGCATAGTTAGCAAATTCACCAACTTTCCCATCTGCTAGCCAAGCATTAATGCCTAAAACGTTATGCACCATATTGCCGTAAGCAATGGAGCGGCTTCCGCAAGAGTTATTGCCTGCCATACCGCCAATAGTTGCTTGTCCACCAGTAGAAACATCTACTGGATACCAAAGGCCATGTTGCTTGAGTGAGCCATTGAGGTGATCGAGTACCATGCCTGGCTCAACTTCGACATAGCCTTCATCTAGATTGAGATCAAGAACGTTTCTGAAGTATTTGCTGTTGTCGATGACTAATGCTGCGCCAGTAGTTTGACCACATTGGCTGGTGCCACCACCACGGGGTAGCACAGGAACACCCATTTGGGCTGCAATCTGAATGCTACTGGCAATATCTTGGGCAGTCTTTGGCACAAATACTGCTACTGGCATCGCTTGATAAATAGAAGCATCAGTAGCATAACGACCACGACTAGCGGCGTCTAGCATTACTTCCCCAGAGGTCTCCTGGCGTAAGCGCTTAGCGAGTTGCGCCTGATCTACCATCAGCTCTTTGAGATCGAGAGGCTTATTCATTTGACTGCCTCTGCTGCAGTTGTGGCCTCTACTTCAGATTTGAGCAATTGCACTACAACATCACGTTTATTTTGGACGTGCTGGATCATGATTTTGCGCATACGGGCGCTGTCTCTAGCCTTGAGGGCATCGAGCATCTCTTGATGCTCTTCTACTGCTTTTTCCCATTTGACACCGTCTTGATTGGATCTAAATCGCAAGGCTTCAATCCGCGCGTTGACTTGTGAGAAGAGTTGAGTAAG
>Ga0209400_1001504_pt1 | contig 18576 bp, 10 predicted proteins | sample M_130807_EF_Meta_FD_187313 | JGI IMG/M metagenome (GOLD analysis project Ga0209400, IMG submission 187313) | Freshwater microbial communities from Lake Montjoie, Canada to study carbon cycling - M_130807_EF_MetaG (SPAdes) (version 2) | ecosystem: Environmental > Aquatic > Freshwater > Lake... | reverse complement strand
AACTGCTAAAAACGCCTTCATCGGTGCGGTGTTAAATAACGCAACCATTGCCTTAGCTGCAACGTTAAGCGTCTTAAAGAACGCATTTACTCCACCAGATTCTGTAAAAATCGCAACCAACTTTGTCAGTGTAACAAGCAGCTCTGCCATGGCAGGGCCACCTTCATTTAAGTTCTTAAATATCTTGCCTATATCTGGGACCGCCATTGCAAGAGTGTCCCAGAACTTCTTAGTGTTAGGGTCTCCAGCTAATTTTATAAACTCTTTTGTTAGTGGACCTAAAAACCCAAGAATTGCCTTTACGTTTATTGCCGCGTCTCTAAAGAACTCGCGCAAGGAGCCAGGGCCGTCTCCTGTGTAATCAGTGTTTGCCTTCCACTGCGCTGTTACATCTTTTAGATAGTCAAGAAGTATTTGACCGCCGCTACCTGGACCGGTGTTTGCCTTAACTAGATTTCCAATAAATCCAAACGTATTGCCGAATATTTCTCCAAGCTGAGCTGCAACATCGCCAGCGGTCTTAAAGAATGCTTGAAGACTTCCGTCTGCTTCCTTTGTGCTGAGCATCTTATCCCAGCCGGCAGTAGTCTTTTCTATCCAGCCAAAGAAGCGCTTAGTAAGAGGCTCGGCAGCTGTAAGAATAGAGAGTAAAGAGCCCCACAAGCTACCGATGCTTTTTCCAAGACTTTCAATAACTCCGCCAGATGTTTCAAATACCTTAGAAAGTTTTGCAAGATTTTCTGAATTTACAATAGCATCTGACACAGACTTAGACGCAGTGCCCATCGCTTTTCCAACAAGGTTAAGCCCGGTCTTAAACGTAGGGAATGCCTTATCAACAATCTGCTGAATAGACGTCTGCAGTATCGGCAGGAAGCCAGATGCTGCAGCTTCTTTTAGTGAGTCAAATTGAGGTTTTAGACTTGATAAGAATTTAGCAAATACCTTTTGTGATGCAGTAAGCCCTGCTAAAGGGTCTTGGCCTTTAGCCGCTTTTGCAGCGCGTTCTTTTGCATCAAGAACATCTTGAAGTGCATCCCGCTCTGCTTTAGCCTTACCGTCAACAGCGTCTTTGTAGTCTTCCTCAGCGCCTGTAAGATTTTCTGTTGCAGATATAACAGCATTAGTTCCAGAAACGCCTTCTTTTGCAAGACGGTCTTGTTCTGCCTGTAAATCTTTGTTTTTATCTATTGCTTGACGAAGATTTAGATCGGCCTCTTCATATGCAAGTTCTGCTTCTCTGCGCGCCCGTGAGTTAGGCGGCAAGTCTTGCACGCGTGCTAGAGTTTCACGCGCTTGCTCTAATTCGAGAGCAGCCTTCTTTTCGGCAATTGCTGCATCTTCTGCATCAAAGCCAAGTTGCTGAATCTCCTCGGCGCCTTCTTTAAGCGCTTTATTGTAATCAAGCTGCGCTTTAATCAACCTAAGTTTAGATTTTTCTAACTTCTTATCTGCTGCTGCTAGATTTTCCGCGTTCTTTTGCGCTATCTTAGCAAGTTCTTTTGACAGGTCTTTTTTAGTGGATCCTCCACCACCTGTTGTTTTTTGTTTGTTTAACTTGCTAACTGCAGCGCCAACTCCAGACAACGCTAGTTTAGCAGCGATGCCTCCAGCTACAACTGCGGCTAAACCTCCGCCAAGAGCGACTAGCGCTGGAGTCGCAGAAAGAACCGCGCCACCTAAAGAGACAACACCAACAACAAGAGAGCTCAAAGACGAACCTAGAACTCCAATAGCAGTTCCTACAGAATACCCTACTCTTTGAAGAGAATTAAAAGCCTTACCAACTTTATCCGCTTCGCGCCCTAATTGCTTAAAAGTCTTAGAGTCTTTAGCAAAAAAGTCGCCTATGCTTCCGCGCCCAGCGCCTTTCTTCATCGAACGCGAAAGTCTTCTTCCAGCGTCTTCGCCAATCTTGTCAACGCCTTTTACAGAGTCTTTAAGTTGCTTGTCAAAGCCAGTACTGACCGTGCGGACAATGATAATTGCCTCGCCTACTATTGCCATGATGTCACCTCCTTCCTTGTGTTAACGTTTATTTACTAATGACCCATTGGTTCGTCAAGTACTTTTCCAAATGGTTTTGAAGAAGCAGCATTAACGGGTGTTGCGTTTATAAATGGCTTTACCGGTTGTCTTACTGGGTTGAAAGGCACTATAGCTTCTTCTTTTGATTCTTCAGGGGCGTCGTACTCCGCACTGTTGTAGTCTGGATGTGACGCGCCTGTAGTATCTACAGAGTACTTGTACTCGAAACCATAAAGATCTCTATAGATAGAAACTCTAGCCTTAGAGCGAGCCTCGGCTTGCTCTGCGGTGCTAGCGCTGAGGTCGTCTTCAAAAAGGTAGTGAAGGACGTCAACCATGTCATTAGCTGGCATGGTCCTAAGATCTAAACCGTTCATCAGTGCCCTTCCGTTAACATATGGCCAGAGATCAACTCCCCAGTCTAGGAGATTTCTGGCTGCTCTAAAGGGCGTTCGGTGTACTCCTCGATGAGCCAGCCCGTGATTTCAGCCAAGGCGTCGACAGTTACGATCTTGTCCTTGTGAACAAGAAGAGCTTGAAAACGCTCGTAGCTTTCATCCATTAGAACTTGTGAAAAAAACTTCTCGATCATTTCAGCGTTCTTTGCTGGGTCTTCAGAGCTTGACTCTTTAACCATGTCAAGCATGACCTTGCCTTGCACAGCCTTTACACAATGAAATTCTTCGTCGTGTAGTCTGAATGATAAAGGAGCAGCATCGCTAGCTCCGCCTGAACCAAAGTCCTTATATCTAGTACTCATCTTTCTTTCCTCCGTATTATGTTAGTGTCTTTAACAAGACTTTTGTCTTATTTTTGATTATTTTACACTAAATACCAAGCTATGATCTGAATATATGCAGATTATCAGCGAGGTACTTATTTGGCTTTGTTCCTGGATGTTTTACAGATCTTGCGTATACGATTCGAGTCCCAGAAGTAAATCTAAGAGCTCCGGCATTTTTAGCCATGATAACGTGTGGCTTAGTGCCTTCGTGATGAGCAAGAGCGTAGCTCAACGTTGAGCCAATACGTAGTTCCTGGTAGCGTGCGCCTCGCGAGTGGCGCATATGAATAGATCCAGCAAGAAACCCTGTTCTTTTTCCTACTTGAGCTCTTGCGGCCGCGACAAACTCAGTTCCTTTTGCAGAAAGCCATCGGCCAACTTCGCCGGTTGGGCTATTAAGCATATTGTCAATCGCTGGCTTGTTCCATATTACTTTTACGGCCATGTTAAGGTATCGCCATCGTTACTTGCATGGTTGTAGTTTGGAATCCGCCTTCAGCCCCGCTAACATCAGCCGTAGCAATAATGCCAAGACCAAATTCGCCTGGTTCCCACTGATCAAGTCTATTTAGAAGTCGCATAAAAACCCATGCGTCAACTGCGGCAATTTCAGAGCCTTCTTGTATTTTTTCTCCTGTTGGAGGACGGCCATTCACACCAACAACGGGTACCTCACGAGATATTCCTATAGATAGCACAGCGCTGCGTGGGCTCGTTGTGCGGAGAGGTTGACCTGCCTGGTCGCCAGGAGTCCCTAAATATATTTGAATGAATGATACAGCAACCTGCTCGCAGTCTACAGCCGCGGTGCCTACAGTCCAGTAACGTCGTGCTGGTAGAGGCACGTTGTACTCTTCAAAAACATCAATAGTCTTCGAAAGAACTCCGTCAAGTAGATATTTTAAGCTAAGCGCGTCTTCATCAACGCCGGATATGCTAGTAATAGGCATACGTTACTCACCCAGCGAGTACGTGCGTGTAGGTGCTGTCCCAAGACGTAGAACTAAGTTACCTGAGGCGATATAGACTGTTTCTGTTCCGCGTGTAGCGTATAGATCCCACGTTCCAGGATCTAAGAACCCCGCGTAGGCGTACGCGTCTTTATAAGAGACTGCTAAGGTTAAGGTGTCGCGTGACTCGTTAGTTACAACAGCCGTGCCGGTGTCAGCACCGTACACAACGTTAGTCGCAACCTTGGCGTATCTAAACTGTGTCGTAGTTGGGACGTCTGAGATGTAGTAAGCGCCGTTAAACGTGGCGTTTATACCGGAGATAGTAACTAGGTCTCCCTCAGAGAACCCGTGCGCGGCGGAAGTAGTCAAGGTGACAATATTATCTGTAAGCTGTTTGTGCGAAATGCTTTTAGTGATATCTGCGTAGATAGAGTTTACAGAAACCGCGCCTGAGCCAATTTCTTTACTCTTCGTGCCAGAGTAATTAGATATCTTAAGTGAAGGTATCCATGTAGGATCGAGCACTAAAAAAGTAGCGTTAATGTACTCGATGTTTACATCAACTGTTCCGCCGCCAGCGCCTGTTATAAACATATCAAGAGCAGTTGCAGGTAGTGGATACGGTTTTGCTACATGGCGTCGAGCACGTGGAAGGTCTGGTGAAAATACCCTTGCCTTTGTGCGAGCCTTGTCTGGGTTTGAAGACTTTAAGAACAGATCTACGATGTATAAACCTGTTCGCATATCATCAATAAAGTCTTGGTTGTCAAGAATTGTGTAAGAGACGCCTTGGCGGGCTACCGATGTGATACGCGCAGGTAGTGCGCAGTCATCAGCACCACTCCATAGCTTGATAAACTCTGTAGCAAGAACTCGAGCGGCTGCTACTCCTGTTGCAGGTGGCATAGAGCCATAGGTGTATGTTACTTCAATATTACAAGGTGCCCACGCAACTCCGGCGCGTGCTTGGATCGTAGAATGGTCAACTAAGTAGTAGTTAGACGGGTCAATAATGTTTCCAGCTCTATCGCGAATCGCGTCAATTTTAACTACTGGCCCTCCGCGCAGGCGTAAACGCGTAGAAGGTGACATACCGTCTGTTGTTAGCTCTGCGTAGTCATCAAATTCATCAAGAGGAATATTGTATAGGTCTCCGCCGACTAGCTCGGGAGAGTAGTTACGTGAAGACGCACCTAGACGATACGCACGAGAGGCGCAAACATACTTTTCTGTTACAGTGGTAATCCCACCATATTTTCTACCTGACATAGACCAAAGAAGTTGTGAGGCAACCTTAACGGCCTCATACGCGTATTCGCTATCTGCGTAGTTGTCAAGTTCTTCTACCGAAATCCAAAGATTTGACACTTAACCGTCCTGTCTAGTCGTCGTTGATACCTGTTGTAATAAAGGAGCGGCATGCCTGTGTTTATTCTTACACATTGGCATGCCGCTCACTTCTTTGTATTAAGAGGTTGGATCCTCTGAAGACGCGATAATGAAGTCAACTTCGTTGTCCTCATTGAAGTCTTGTGATCCAGGAACGTTATACGCTGTTGTTGAGCCCTCTGAGAGGAAGTCAGTAACAGCGCGTGAGTTAGCTGCAACAACTGCTGTACCAGCAGCTGCACCTGAAGCAATAGTTCCAGATGCTGAAGTTGTGTATGTAAACGTTGTGGTTGTTGGAACAGTCAAGATTGTGTATGTTCCATTTAGCGATACGTTTGCAGATAGAAGACCTGCAACTACTACAGAGTCACCAACAGCAAATGCGTGTGCTGTTGATGTAGTAATTGTAGCTGTAGTGCCTGTGCGGGCGACGTTTGAAACAGTCTTTGAAAGCTCGCCATGCCAGGTGTAGAAACCCTTGCGACCTGTAGGAGCCCAACCGGAGCGCGCGTATGTGTACGGACGCTCAGTTGCAACTGGGAACTCCCAGCGCTCATCAAGACCTGTATCAAAGTTTACGTTACCAAGACCGTAGCCTTGGAAGGTGTTTGCAAGCAAACCGTTTTCAATAACGCGGTCACCTGAAAGGCGAAGCTTGCAGTATGGGAATACCCAGTGGAAGTAAGGAAGCGTTGAAGCCTTCTTACCTTCAATAATCGCATGAGACCATGTCTCAATCGCAACGCCGTAACCCGCAGGGTCATCACCAGTTGCTGGAGAAGACCAACCGATTGACTTACGGTTTGGAGACGCGTATGTGCCAAGGTTCTTACGAAGCAAAAGACCGCCAGACATCAACTGTGTTAGCTCTGGGTCTGGCTCTGCAATTGCAATTTCCATTGAGATACGCTTTAAAGTATCTGGTGCTTTGTAGGTGACTTGGACAGTTCCGTCCGCGCCCTTTTCTGTAATTTCATCGCCTTCTTCGTACTCAGGCGTAAACGACAAGCGCATGAAGCCTGAAGTTGTGTAGCTGTCGCCTTCTGTATTCAGGAGATTACCAGATGCGTCAAGACGAGTTACTCGAATTGACACACCTTGAATACTCGCGGCGTATTCTTGAGTTGCCATTGTTTATATTTCTCCTTATTTAGAAGCGGCTGCTAATACGTATATTTTACGCGGTTAGATCGACTCTGACTGCTAGGTAGATAGACGTATCGAAGTACACTGAAGCAGCTCGAGTGGCTTTGATACGCATATCGTTTGCGTTGCCTGACACATCATAGCCCTGTGCTAGATTGTCGTTTACTACATCTGGCTCACCAAGGAAGACCTTGACAGTGCCGGTTGCGTAAATCCATTTGTTTGTGGCTGAGGCTGTTGCGCCTGTCACGCCCACTGGTCCGTTACCTGAGTAACCTGAACCGACCGCTACAGGTGTGCCACCGAGAGTCTGTAGGTGCTCTTTATCCTTATCGTGAAATAGCATATTGCTGCTAGAGCTTAAAAGTGTCGCAGTATCGCGTGTCATGTGAATGATCCCCTGCTCGCCTGCCGCAGAAGTCTGTCCGATTGTATGCTCTAGAAGAGCTACAGCGCGGCGTGGAGAGAGTGCGGTTCCGCTGTTAAGAACAGTAGCGCCGGATCCACGTGAAAGGAACGGATTAGATAGAGATTCGCCAGTTGCAATAGCGCCGTCCCATAGCTCAACCTCGCACGCGTGTTGGCTAATACCTTCAAGTTGACGGATAGCACGGGCAAAACGATCTTCGCCTAAAAGGCCTAATGTTGAGCGCTTGTCTTCTACTTCAATAAAGAAAGGTGTGTGATAGCTGTATAGCGGAGATCCAGCATCAGTAAAAAGTGTTTCAGAAGTGCCACTAGTCTCATCCCAGTTACGACCGTAGTTTGGTCGTGTATCCCAAAGCTGATTAAATCCTCGAACCCATTTATCTTCAGCTACAGGAGAGTCAGGCTTAGCTACAACGAAAAGACCAAATGCCGACGGCACGATCTTCGGAGCTTCAAATGTCCCATCGAACGCCATGCTCTAATTCCTAACTTAAAGTTTGTTTACAGTTATGTACTTCGTATTGGGAGCGCCCATTGCTGAGCGCTCCCTCCACGACTTATCGAATTTTAGTATTCGACTGTTGCCGCTGTTAAGCCACCAAGTAGGTCGCGTAGAGCAGAGGCTGTACCGTTTACGTTGATTGTTGATGTAACCTGAATTGATTCAACACCAACCTTTGCAACGTTCTCGAAGGTTTCAACGAACATCTTGTAGTCGTTTGTGCCAACGAGTGTTGAGTCACGGATAATTCCGAGATCCATTGTGCCGCCGTCAAGGAACAAGAATGAACCTTCAGCGAACATGTACCATACGAATGTATCTGGGAACTCGGTCATCGCGCCAGAACCCTGTGCAGCGAAGTGTGAAGCTCCACCTGCAGTGTCTAGTGAGTAGCATACGTTGATTCCACGTGCTGCGATGTAGCCTTCGATCTCTGCATATGCATTTAGAGTTGAATCGCCAGGCATTGATAGAGTTAGGTCAGCAGCCATTGCGTCCTTGATCCACGCTGGCATGATAACGCGAAGTGGCGCATCTGCATCTAGGCGGTGACGTGCACGGTATGCTGTTGCAGCGCGGCCAAGCTGGACTAGGAAGTCACGAGCAAGACCAACAACAGATGTTGATGTAACAGCTGTTGATGCTGCGCCGATCTTTGCTAGAAGGTTGCCTTCAGCTTCGCGTGCATGCTGGATTAGACCAAGCTCGTTGTGACGAGCGATCAATTCAGGATAGGCACGAGTTAGAAGGTTACCAAACTGTAGCTGTAGTGTTACAGCGTCAGTCGAGACTGTTGTCTCAGATGCTGCTGCTACAGTCAAGCTTAGCTTGGCTGATGGTGATGGTGTTTCTGCTGAATCGTTTGCAGCAGTCCAGATGCCTACAGCGCTTGCGTAGTCAGATAGGATTGGTGGAACGATGTAGCGGATACCGCCACGATCTGCTTGGAAGCGAGGTAGGCAATCGCGGACTGGGCGTACTGCTGTGCCAAGACCGAAGATGTCGTACTTAACTTCGAATGGAGTCTGGTGTCCGCCAGATGCAACAAGTGCCTCTGGGCCAGTTACTGCTTGGATCTTGTTCCAGTTAGATTCTGCATCTGTTGTAAGAGTGCGAGCCTCTGGGAAACTAGTGGTGACAGAAGCAACGATGTGTTGTTCTCCATCTCCACCATTTACACGACGAAGTGTATGAATGCGCTTTGCCATTGCTTCTGCAACGCCATTCATGTCGTCGATTGTGCTTCCGGCTGTGTAACCAGGGATGTCAGCGCCAGCAGTGATTGCCACTGTAGCAGCTGCAGCCTGAGTTACTGGGCGACGGTCAGCTGGAGCTTCAAAAGCTCCGTCTTGAGTTGCGGCGGCGGTCACTGGTGCCTCCTGATCTTCCTGCGCATCTAGCGCTTCTGTTGGGGTTGGTTCTGTTGCAATTTCTTCTTCTGCGCCTTCAGCAGATGCGACGACTGTCTCAACTGCTTCTGTTGCAGGTACTTCTTCAACAGAAAGTTCAGCTGCAGGTTCTGCAACTACCTCTGTTGTCACTTCTGTTACTGCTTCTGCAGTATCGTTTGAAAGCTCAGATGCTTCTTCAACTGTGTTTGACGCTTCTGTCATAGGGTTTGCCTTTTCCTTTTTCTTTTCCTCGTCTTCATCGACAGGAGTTTCTTTGGCTTCTTCTTCAGGAGTACCTTCTTCTGGAGCCATAGGGTCTTCTGCATCTGGCGCCATTGGGGCAGCAGCTGCAGCAGCTTTATTAGGATCAACTTCTGTAGCAGGAGCTTCTTTAGCTTCTTCTTCAGGAGTTTCTTTGGCTTCTTCTTCAGGAGTACCTTCTTCTGGAGCCATAGGGTCTTCTGGCATTGCAACATCCTCGCCTTTAACGCGCATAGTGGCTTCAGCAGCACGAGCAGTTAGCTCCTGTGCGTTTGCCTCGCGTTGCTTGATTTCACCGCGAACGGTGTCAAGCATATCGGCTAGGGATGTCATGGCGTCTACTGTTTGTGGAGTAGGATCTTCCTTTTCAACCGTCTCGAACTCGCTTACGATGGTGCTTTGCAACTCAACGACTTGTTCGTCGCTAAGCTCGCTAAGCGTATCTAGCATTCCTTTAATACGGTCCACTCTGTCCCTCCTTCGGGCCAGTAATGATGAACAAGATTAGTTAGTTCATCTCGCTTATCAGTCCAAGGCCGAGGGACTCTTGACGCGATTTGCGTAGAGGCACTCCACCTGAATTGAATAATACATTATATTTGTTAAGTTAATAGTCGAAGAAGCTTGCTTAACTCAGAAGAAATCTCTTGTTGAGTATAGTAATCTCCACCGGACATAAACGACCTTAAACCGCTGGTCGCTTCTTGAGCATCCTTCTTGCCTATCTTATCTTCCACCCTAGAAAGCATATCATCTAGAAGGGACTTTAAAGCTGGAGGTAGATCACTATAGCGTACCTTCTCCGTATCGCTTCCAAAATCAAAAGGAAGGTTGGCAATTACCTTGCCAAGTTCTCTTGATGAAGAGCGAATATTCTCTAGCGCGTCTTTGTTGAGAGATCCCGCATCAAGTCTATCAATAATCGAAATAAGTTCCGTTCCCGCCTTAGCAGCTCCCACATAGTTTCCAGTGTTGTCAAAGCCTTCTGCTTCCTGTAGTTTATCCATTACTCCTTGAGAACCAGACGTGCCTAGATTACTCTTAATGCGCGCTAAAACATCGCGGAATTTGCCTTTTTCATCACGCGGTTGATTGCCAGGGGTATAAATACCCTTGTTTTCTGAATCAACCGCTAATGCTTTTCCCAAGCCACCATCAACTTTGCTTGAAAATTCGGTAACGCGTACACGAAGATCGTTTAAGTCTTCCTCGGCAATCGCGCTAGATAAGGTCTTCCACTCTTCTGGAATTAAGTCTGAGCTATCTAGTCGGCGCGCCATTTTCATGATGTGGCGACGAACAGCAGCTCGCTTGCCTGGCTTAGAGCGGCCATACGCTTGGATTGAATCCTTTAGAGAATCAACGTTTGTAATAGGGAACGAACCGTCTGGAAGAGCCTTGCCTTCCTGGGCTAGCTTCTGACGCTTCTCACGAGAGATGTACCCGAACTGGTCGTCATAGCGAGGCTCCCCATGAATACGCTCATACGCGGCGTCAGCCTGCGCTGAAAGTTGTGCAGCCTTTTCCTCGCGTACTTGGTCAAAGCGAGACTTTGCTGCATTAGCTTTTACTGAAAGTTGGTCGTATTCTAACTGCTCAAGTTTGTCTATACGAGCATTCAATTCTGCAACAGGATCTGACTTCATGCGTGCAAGTACCTGGGCACCTGCCGCAACTAGTGCCATAACCGCGCCTGAGGCTACACGAGCCCGTGCAATAGGGAACCCTGGAACGTTTACCTGACATACAGCTACTAGCTCAAGATTTCCCTTGATTGGACGCCAGTCGCCAGACGGTGCAGAAGCGCGAAGGGCACGAACTTGCTCTGGTGATGCACCTGGGCGTAATGCGCCAGATACCCAGATACCAAATGCATCTTCGCCTGCGTGTACGTCTGCGATAGCAGACGCTGTATCGTCGTAGTGACGAGCTGCTGCAAAGGCGTCTGCGTCTAGCGATGCGTGGCCTCCAGCTAATGTTAATTGACCGACAGGAACGTCTGTTCCGTCGTCAGAACGGATAACACCCGTGTGGAAGTACGCGTACTTGCTCTTAGAGCGAGGTGGGCGTGTTCCAAAGGACATTCCGATGTGATCTACATGCCATGCTGCGATATGGCCAAACACTCGACCTTCATCATCCACAGTTAAAGGCGTTGCCTTTCGTAACTCTGGATTATTGAACCATTCGCGAGGAGGCGTGACTGGTATAGAACCAGCAACAAGTCCGCACGCAACTAGCGCAGAAGCTTCTACGGGATCCATATCGTCCGCGTATACTCCGTCTTCAACCACTACATCCTCCTTATTATTACTCTCGTCTGTGACGAGGTAGATCTGGCACTCTTGGAAAGCCGGTTTAGGGACAAGCGTGACTGCCATCACTCGCGCATGAGTAATCATGAGCTTTTCTTTTCCTATTTTACCAGCATCTTCTTCTGGGTCATTCCCTGCAAGTTCAGGTTCAACCTGGTTTGCTTCAAACTGATCTAGGTCCGCAGAAATTCCACGGATAAAACCTTCACGCACTAAGCGCTCGGCTTCTCTGCCGTAAGCGCCTGAATCAAATACTCCGCGGGCATTACCGATACCACCAGGGATACGCTCCATATGGTCAATACGCCCTACTACAACTGAGCCGTTATGACCTTCGTCAGATTTGATCTGCCACATAAGAGGTAGAGGGAGATCTCTAATTTCTATAGCTTCTTTCGTAAAGCTACGACCATCTCCTGATTCTGCATCTTCTGGAAGAACTAAAGGAATACGGAACCATGCTCCAGAAGGCTCGGTCTCTACAGATGCAGTCAACACGCGATTTCGTGCGTCGTTGGCCTTCGCTGAAAGTACGGAAGCTTCCATTACCTTGTCGTATGAAAGTAGTTCATCCACTGAGAATTCTCCTTTTTTCATTCCTGGATTTCTTTTATCTCCAGGCCACATTCCAGTCATTTCTTTATGACGTAATGAGCAGTAACCCTTAGCGCGTGGACCCATGTACTTCTTTAGGTTGCGGTAGCAACGTGTCCAGTCGCCAGGAGAGTTCCAGCGAATCTTTAGTCCACCCTTACCGACTGTCCAATAACGACGAAGTCCTTCTGCGTTGCCACGATTCCGATCTGCGCCGCCGGCCGCGGTCATTACCATAACGTTTCCGCTAGGGCCCCAAAGAATAGTAAGAAGCTCTTCGTCAAAAGTTAACGAGGCTACCACAGGGACTATGCCATCAACTTGCTGGATGACTGACTTTAAAGAGTCTCCGTCTAGGGGAACTACAGGAGGAGGAGTTGGAGAGTTTAGATCGTTTAGAATTGCCTCGTTGCGTGTCCACTTCTTATCAACACGAGAGTACGTCATCGGCTCGTTAGACGTTGTGCTTGCTGGGACTAGTGCGACTAGATCAAGAACTGCCGCAACGTCGTCTGACGAAACAATAGCAAAGAACAAAGGTTGAACGTCGCTTGTGCCAGGTGTAACTTCCTTAGATTTGCCAGGTTTGACATTAGGCTTTGTCTTTTTAATTTCTTTAACTTCAGTAGCAAGCTCTGCCTCGGCGCTACCGCGAATAATAGGCTGGTAATAACGCTTGTTTGGGTAATAGTACTTACCGTCTGATCCCTTAACCTTCTTATTTAGGAAGTCCTTAAGAAGAGGATTTTTGTATGGGTCTACAATAAGTTTAGCGCCTACAATTTTTTCAAGTTCTAATAAATACTCTGATTTTTTATACGCTGGTGTTTGGCCAGGACCTGTTACAGGTTTTGGTCCTTTATAGTCTGGCAGCTTTCCAACTTCTACAGGTGCAGGAGAGTTGCCCTTAGGGTTAAAGGCTTTACGTTGGTCATCAACGTATCCAGGGAAGTTAAAAAGAATATTCCCTACGTCTGCAGGAGAGAACGCTGGAAGAGTTCCAGGGATCTTTGCGCCAGGTCTGTCACGAGGAACACGAGGCTCTCCTAGTATACCCGAGGTATCTAACGGAGTTACGTTAATAGTTGAAGTGGGCGCAGTATAAGGGCCTTCTGGCTCTGTCTGATTAGCAGGAACATCAATTTCATCTCCGCTATCTAGTTTAACGCGCACGGACGAAGTCGCAGGGTTGATAGAAACAATGCTGCCTGCACCTCTTGCTGAGTCTCCGCCAACTACAACACGTGAGCCATTTTTAGTAAAACGCCCAGTCTTATCTCTCACCTGTGATGTAGCATTTTTAGAACGCTCGTCAGGTGTGTATACTCCGTCGCCTGGTGTACTGGCAATAGGAGTTTCACCGGCCGCAGTTAAAGTTCTGTCAATAAGTTCTAGATCCAGCTCAGAAGCTGCATTCAAAAACATGCTTGCTTCTTCTTCGTTAACTGCAAATAATGAAACAGGAGTGTTTGGTGATTCTTGGAAGCATGCTGAAAGAAATAGTGCTGACTCTGGGTCTATCTCAACGTGGTTAACGTTATCAATAGAAAACGCTCCATCAAGTTCAGCGTCATAACTCGCAAAATCATTATCTACGCCGTCTAGCGTGTGCCAGTGCCCAGCGTCCCATACCGAAAGTGAAAGATCGCTGTCTTTCTTGTAAAGTCGGTCAATGCCTGAGCCGTCCATGTGAATTCTAGCTACAAACTCTATGTCTGTTAGACTATTTGATATTGCCTCTTTAAAAGAAGAGAGATCAGCGTTGTACTCTGTTCCGGTTGCGTAGTCAAACTCGTCTTCTTTATAGTTTGAATCAACGTACCCGTCAGCTCTTACGGCTTTCTTATTTTCTCTAGTGACGATTGCTTGCGCCCAGCGCCACGCGGTGTCGCCACCCCAGAGAGCCCACGCAATACGCCCACGAGACGGAAAACCTTTCTCGCCCGGTTGATATCCCTCTGCCTTTTTATCAATCTCATGACGAGGAAAATACTTAGCAATATGACGAACTTTTTCAATTCCAATTTGACCACCTTTAGCAAGTGTACGCGCGGTGTTTACGCCAACAGGTGTTCCACCACGGTCATGTTCCTTACGCCACTCTAAGCCGCGCTTAGCTTCTTCTTGAGCGCCCTTAGGAATAGTATACATACGACCTGCCGCGGCAACTACGCTTACATCTAAAGTAGTTAAGGCTCCATGGGCAAGATCTGTCATCGATTCAGTTATCTCGATGTATTCGTTTTCCCACACTTGGGATGAAGCTAAGGAAGACAGTAACCCAGAGGCTACGATAACGTTTTCTTCTGATTCAACTACAACAGCGTTAACGCCATCTGCAAAAAGAACCTTGGTGCCGTTCTTTCCAATAATCTCCACGTTATTCTTTTCCTGTCTCTTTGTTGGTAAGTTGAGGATCAAAAACAAGATCTCCAACGTACCCTTCGGCGGTTTGACCGTCCATGTAATCTAAGAGCCAGGCATTAGGACCGGTAGGGTCTACTCCGCCTAGCGCCGCGAAGACAAGTTCAATCATACCACTAGCTGTAATCTCTTGATCAGGATCCTCACTAGACAATTGTTCATGCAGCTCTGGGAAGTCAAGAAAGACCTGATCAACGTCATCAGCCGCGACTGCTATGGCTGCACCTTTAGCTCTACCGTTATCTGCTGTATCTGCACGAGTAAGGGCAATTTTTTCTGTCTTAATTGCGATTTTTTGATTAGGTTCATCAAACGCGTTAGAAAAGTAAAAGTTAGACAGACCTAACGTAGATATTCCTAAATACTCATCTACATTAAGTTTCTTAGGGTCTGTCCCTATTCTTTCCATAATCATTGCTTGACGCTTTTTTACGTCAAACATTGGGTTCTTGTCGTCACTAAAGACGTACGTGTACCCTTTGTCTGTAGCTACTACAGAGAACGTATGTTTGCGACTAGTCATGTCGTAAGCACGGATTACTTTTATCATTATGTATTACCCTTCGTTCCAGTAGTCAGGCGTTAAAACATCTTTAAACTGTTTAAAGGTACTAGTTCCGGGAGTAAGTAGCTCGTTTACGCGTATCTCAACCTTTACTCTAAATCTGTCTAAGCTTCCGTGTTCCTTGATAATAGCGTCAAGTTCATTGCCCTTAGGAGAAAACGCATCAATCTTTAGTGCGGCTACTAGTTTTGCTGCTTCGTTTCTGAATGCGTCGAGAAGTGCGTCTTGTCCCATTCTTTCTAGAAGCACCGGTATAGTTGCAGTATAGACATTATCACCATACGTAGACAAAATATTTTCAAAGTTGACGTTGTCAGACGCAGCCATTCTAGCTAAAGAGTGATCTATAGGCAGCATACGTAAGCGAGAAGGGTCTGTTCCGTCAATTGCGAATAGCACATTGCCATTGTGTCTATCCTGATTGTTCATAATAAGATCAAGAAGAGTGATACGAATAGCATCTTCAGGAGTACGAAGAGTGTCTAACAGATTAGCGCCTGGTGCTATGGACCTTGGCGGAATTACACGAATAACTCCGTCAGGTCCTTGAATCCCTCCATTATTAAATATACTAGCTAAACTTTGTGGAGCGCTAGCGAGCGGTAACGATGAGCCTGCCTGCTGCATTACGAGAACGTCTCCAGCAGTATCCGCGGTGTTAGCACGTATCTCATACATACCTTGGAAGCCTAGCGCACGAGTAAGTACGCCTGCTTCTACCTCTGCGCGAACAGGGTCAATCCTGTACTGTCTAGCAAGTTCGTCTTTCTTAACGTAGAAGGACTGTCCAGAGTCATTATGTTTTACTAGATACGTATCGTTGTACCCGGACTCTTCTGTCCCCAATCTGCGAACTGTAAAGCCAGGAAGTCTATTTCTTGTGATATCTTCAAAGCTTGCCGAGGCAAGAAAATTGCCAACTCCAAAGTCAGTAATGCCAACACGAGGATTATCAGCGGCAGCCTCTGCGTCTAACGCGGTGCGCAGCTTAAACACATCTGAAAGAGGAAGAGTTCTGCTATCTCCTGCCATGAGCTGATCTCCTACCCAGCGAGACAGAACTGTTTTAGCTGCAGGAGACAGTGTAGCTAGAGATGTGTTGTTTTGGAACGCACTTCTAATTTCATCTATATAAGGTGTAAGTGTTTGGTTGTTTGCTAAGAACTCATCGCTATTAGCTCTAAGCACAAACTCACGCGAAACATCTGGGCGATTGAGCTTATCCTTAATGCGTGAACGAGCCCTACGAATTTGATCGTAGTTTATAGCTTGAATCTGCTCTTTCGCTACTGGGTCTAGACGCTTAATGCCCATCCATCCTGTATTTTCAGACATGAATTTTTTGCCTAGCCAAGTAGTTGCGCCAGGGTACCAACCTACTAAAGCTAGCTCCATAGGAGTTGGCGCCTTATCTAGATCTACTCCGCCTCCAGGGATTTTTGCCTGGTCTGCTCTTTCTTTTAGTCTGTCAATGACAGCGCGCTCTTGACCTGTGCTTGCTGCAGCACGCATGCGAGAGAGTCTCCAGCCAAGATCGCCTTCCGCAGACTGTGGCGTTTCCCAGTTAAATCCGTTTAGGGCCCAAACAAACGCGCCTTGGTACGATCCACCGCCTCCTGCAGCTTGCACATGGATTTCTTTAATTCCGTTTGCGATGTACCAGTCTTCCATATAACGGTTATACGCTGTTGCAAAGCCAGACTTCTTATCTCTAGCATTTTCAATACCCATGTAGTCATTTTTAACTTTCCAGTACCCTGGAGTACCATCACCACGACTAACGTAAGAAATTGTACGATTAACTGTTCCAACTGAACGACCGTCTGAGTCTTTAATACTCATAGAAGAGTAGAAGGTCATAGGCACATTGTCTCTAGATATACTAGCTTCATCTGACGCGGTTACTGTCGCGTTCACGCTTCTGTTGTTAGCAATAGTGTACTTGCTACTTCCAAAGGTTACGCCACTTCTAGCACCAAAGGTGTCAGAGATTGCTATGTCTAAGCGCTTCTTAAGGGCCTCAGCTTCGGCTAGCTTGGTTGCACGATCTTCTCCTGTGGCATTACGCGCAGCAAGGTTAGCAAGCGCGTATTCTACATTTAATTTTCTTAGATTGTCAAGAGAAACTCTGTTACGACCAGCGAATGCGATTTCACCAGCTCTATCACCCCATGCGGCAAAATCTGTCTGCACCGCATCTGAATTTCCAAGACCTTGTAGTTCCTCTGGTAATTCTCCAATGTTAGATACGCCTGAAATGCTTCCATCAGTAGCAACTGCGCCTGGATTAACTACAGGAGCATTGAGTCTTTCTCCAACGTTAGTTGCAATTGACGGAGTAGCCGCAGGTGCTCCTTGTGGTACACCTTGAGTCGCATCTCCTGTTGCACGAACCTTAAGCGCAGAGCGAACTGCGATTGTCCCGTCATCGAAACGTACACGGACATAAGGGATACGCTCTCCTGAGCGATTATCAATATTCTGTACGGCAATGACTGTTCCAGTACGGCCATCACGTGACGCACGAATACGTGTGCCCTTGCCCATAACTTTTCCAGCTCTATCAAGAGTGGTGTTATCTGGGTGATACCCACGATTTTCTGGTCCAGGGTACGCTAGTGCAGGTACACTTGGCTCAGTAGCCGGTTGTTCAGCAACTGGCGCGGATTCTTCAGCTGGTATCTCTCGGCTGATGTCTCCGCCAAGATCAGTCGTAAGTTCATCCCACGAAGCTGAATCATTATACGCTCTAGCAAAACGATCTCTAACTTCTGAAGTGTCGTTAATAAACTCAAAAGAAACTTCAGAGTTACCGCCGTCTGGACGTATACTTCTAAATTTTATATCGTTCTGAAGTCCGTTTTCTTCTAGCCAATTTGTGAATTGCTGCTGAGTATTTATCTCTGCAAAGTCAATAGACTGCTCGTAGCGCGGTGTAGTTGTTGTAAGAGTTTCTGCAGGCTGCTCTGCATCTCCAACTAATGCGCGAAGCGCGGCTTGTTCTTCACCTGTTGCTGCACGCCAACCAAGTTGAGTGCCTCTCTCGCTGGTGTACCAGTCCGCAGACTGGCTACCGACAAATGACGCAGCTCCATTGCGTTGGTCCCATTTAAAGATAATTGGGTCTGCGTCGTCTCCAAGAGAGACAACAATCATACCTTCGCCGTTATACTCATTTTCATAGATACCAGCAATTTTGTTTTCTTCATTAAACCCTCTAGAGAAAGTACTTCTAACTAGAGCGCTAGCTTTGTTAAGTCCTTCTGAATCTCCGAAAGGCCCTCTTGGAGCGGGCGGTTTTGCTGGAGGTTCTGCAGCTTGACGCTCTCCTGTTGTAGGAGGGAATCTGCGTGGATCTTCATCTGGTTGACGAACTATGCCAGGACCTGCAACATCAGTGATTGCTTCAATGATCTCTGCATCGTCTGCCTCGGACCAATCAAGAAGTCCTTTTTCATTTATAGCATCACGAATCTTGTCAGCCGTTTCATCATCAACAGTATTTCCGGTCTGCTCTATAAGATCTCTAATCATTTCGGAGTGCGCTTGAAGAGTCGGTGTTTCAGGAGCTTGTCGTTGCCCTGTTGTAGGCGGGAAAGCTCTAGCAGGAGTTGAAGGTACACTCTCGTCTTCTGACATATCGTTTGATTCTTTTTTAAGTTCTAAAAGAATATCATTTGTGTTGATGTCTTGAAGTTGAATAGCGTCGCGCAACGCTTCTACTGGGACTTCTACTGTAATATCATCAAACGTTAGAAGAGCAGCGCCTGATCCGTCAGTGATACCCGCAATCAT
>Ga0209400_1001502_pt1 | contig 18589 bp, 15 predicted proteins | sample M_130807_EF_Meta_FD_187313 | JGI IMG/M metagenome (GOLD analysis project Ga0209400, IMG submission 187313) | Freshwater microbial communities from Lake Montjoie, Canada to study carbon cycling - M_130807_EF_MetaG (SPAdes) (version 2) | ecosystem: Environmental > Aquatic > Freshwater > Lake... | reverse complement strand
CACGCCGATGCGCGCCGCGGCAGCCACCGCACGCACCGATTCGATCTCCTTGGCCGACGCCGCCACGGCCCATGCATCGGCGCCGGCGGGAACGAAGTCCACCACCGCGTCCATGCCGACGGCCGCCTCGCGCAGCATGGCCAGGCGGACCATGCCGGCAAGCTCGTGCGGCTCCGCGCCGGGCAGCGCCAGGCGCTTGAACGAAAGCCGGTCGCGGGCAATGGTCCACGTGGCGCGGTCCGCGGAGAAGCCGGCGGCGCGCAGCGTGGTGGCGACGAACGCGCCGCGCTCGGCGTCCGGCGCATCGGCCACGTCGTCCGGCAATGCCACATCCACGGAGCGCACCACCGTGGCGCGCCCGCGTTCAATGACTGCCTCCACCGCGCGCAGGCGCCGGTGGCCGAGATCGATCGCTGCCTGTGACTTCAAGGTATTACTGGCCGGGATCACTTCGTCGGCGCCATCGTCCCGACAGCCCACCTGTCGAGGAACCGGATGACGCCGTCCGTTCCTGATCCCTACCGGAATCCCCACCGCGGGATGCAACCGAGGAGTCCGATCCCGGTTCGTTCATCGGATCGTCCCACTGCTTCCAGTGGAACTTCGAGCTTGCGTCCCTGGCCTGCGCTTCGCGCCTGGCCACTTCTGCTGCGTCACGCGCATCGCGCTCCTCGCGTTCGCGCTGGAACAGCGACTTCCATTCCTTCGAACGCGCCGCGCGCTCCTTCTGCTCGCGCGATGCAAGCGTCTCCCATTCCTTGGAACGGGAAGCGCGGTCCTTCTTCTCGCGATCGCCGAGCGTCTCCCATTCCTTCGAGCGCGTCTCGCGCTCCTTGCGCTCGCGGTCGGCGAGCGTCTCCCAGGTGCGGTTCGTGCTGCCCTGCTTCGGCTCCTCCGCGGGCTTCCATGCACGGCGGTCGTCGGCGGCGCGCTGCGCGTCGCGCTTGGCGTCGTCCTGCGCCTGGCGCGCCTCGGTGGCGCGGCGGGTGGCCTCGCTAGCGGCGGAATTCCAGGTCTGGTGCTTCCAGGCGCGCGGATCCTTTTCATGCAAGGCAAGCAGGTTCCCGGCGGAATCCGCCGGTTCCTCGCCAACGGCGGGGGCGGCGTCCGGACGTTCGCTTGCGGGCGGATTCACCACGGCATCAGCGAGCGCGTCCGCATCCGGCGCGTCGTCGCCGCTCATCGATTCCGCGTCCACCACCTCCTTGGATTCCGGCCGCACCTTCTCGCCGCGAGATTCCCGCTCGGTGCGTTCCTGCTCGGCAAGCGCGGTGGCCACCGGAAGCAGCGTGCAGTCGCGGATGCTGGCGAAGCGCGCGGGCGACTCGCCGAGGTCGATGACCACCTCCCAGACCTCGATGCCGTGCATGGCGCTGCCTTCCTGCAGGCGATCGACGACGCCGGTGGCGATGCGCGCGCGCCAGAGCCAGCTGCGTGCACAGAGGTTCGGCGCGGCGGCCTCGAATTCCTCGGGCGTGAGTGCGCCGGAGGTGACCGGCCACGAGACCTGCGAGCGCTCCACCGCCCCCAGGGACGCTCGCGCCTGCACCATCTTCGCCGCGCGCTCCGCGCCGATGGCCGGGATGGCGCGCAGCACTTCCTCCGGCGCGGAGGAGACGTCAACCTGTCCGCGTTCGACGGCTTCGTTGCCGGCAACCACCGAGTCAAGTACCGCGCCCCAGCGATCGACGGGAACGTTCGCCACGCGCATGGCCTTCACGAGCGCACCCTGGTTTGCGGGCGCCTCGTTGCCGAGGGCGGCGCGCATTTTCTCGGCGATTCCCGGTCCGGCATGCGCGTCGATTGCGGCCATCGCCTCGGTGCGCCATGCGCCGACCGGCTCGCGCGCGGCGATGCCGCCGACGCCCACGCCGAGCGCGCGCTGCGCGGCGAACGGCGTGGCCACGTCCGCCACCACCAGCGGCCGCACGCGCGCCGCGATGGCGCCGCGCACGCCGCCGGTCGATGAACTGTCCTGCAGCTTGCGCACGCCCGCGGCAATGCCGGAAGCCACCGGGCCAATGACGCGGTCCGCGGTGAGACCGGCATCGGGCTGCACGATCGCCTCGATGGCGTCGGCCTGGCCACCGCGCGCCACCGCGGCGGAGGCTGCGGCCTGGTCCACCACGCCGGTGGCTTCCAGGTACGAAGGATCGAGGCCAACGAGCGGGAATTTGCCGCACTCGGGGACCAGCCGCTCGCCGGCCGGGCCAACCGGCAGGAGGAGCGCCATCGCCTGCGCGCCGTCGGCCTCGAAGAGGAGGATCTGCTCGGGGAGTTCCGGCACCTCGCCGTCGGCCACGCTCTGGCGCTGCGCGGAAAGGAGCGCCGTCACTGCCTGGCATCCGCTCCACGCGATCGCGCGCTGCTGCGTGCGATCGCGCATGGCGGTGAGGCCCGCATGCTCCGCTTCGGAGGCGGCCATGAGCCCACCGGCAACGAGCGCGGCCACTGCGAGCACCACGAGGACGGCGAGCATGAGGACGCCGCGGCGGTGCGCGTGGGCCGCACGGACACGGCGCGCAGCGGCGGCGCGGACGACGGGGGTTCCATGCGATGCGCTCATCGCATGGCCTCCTTGGCGGGGACCTTCGCCGGGAAATCAGCCTCGGCACCAGCGGCATCGGGCACGGCGATCGCGCGCACGCGGTCCGGCGCGCCGAGCTCCTCTTCGTCATCTGCCTGCGCGGCACCGAACCAGAGTCCCACTTCCACCACCGCGGGAAGCGTCCCGGCGTTCAGCGAATCGAACGAATCGCCCCAGCCGCCGTCGTACCAGTAACGCACGCGCATGGCGCGCACGGTGGCAGGCAGCGTGCTCGAGACGCCGCTGCGGCCGATGGTGACGCTCGCCCCGACTTGGTCGACCTGGGTCGCGGAGAGCGGCGAGAACGCGGCGCGCGCAAGCTCGGCGACGCTGCCGCTGCCGGCATCCGTGCGCGAAGAGAGGACGCGGATGGAGCGATCGGTGCCGGTCACGCCGGCACCGCGGTTGCCGCCGTCCACCACGGCGGTCTGCAGCGCGGCCTCGAGCGCGCCGAACAGCGCATCCGCGGAGCGCGTCTCGGCGGCCGTGCGCGCGACGAACTGGCGGGTGCGCGAGAGGTCCTCCACGAACATGGCGAGGGCGCCGAGGAGGAGGACCATCATGCCGACGGCGATGAGGGCTTCGAGCAGCGTGAAGGCGCGGCGGAGTGAGGCCGATCCCGCAGGGGACCGGCCCCGTCGCCTTGCGGGGCGGGAGCGCAGCGTCGTGTTCGTCATCGCGGCGTCTCCTTCCGTGGAGACTGCGTGCGCGGCGTTTCGTTGCGGGTGACTTCCGGTCGCGGTGCGCCTGCACCGGCATCGCCGCGCAGCAGCTGGCGCAGCACGGCGAGTCGGGGCGGATCGTCGTTGCTGACGGCGGCGCGACCGTCGCGCGCTTCGTCGTACACCTCCACCACGGCAAGTGCCAGGCCCGGGAAATCGCTCGGTTCCATGCGCGATTCCACGCGCAGGCCAGGGACGGCGAATGACTGGTCGGCTTCGTCGGGGATTCCGGCTTCCATGCGCGCGAGCGTGCTGCGCGCCAGGTCCATCGCAAGCGAACGTCGCGCGGCGCGGGCGCCGTCGGTGACGGATCCGTCCACGGCACCGAGCACCACCACGCCGGCGAATGCGAACACGGCGGTGGCAAGGAGCACCTCGAGAAGGATGGACCCGCGACGGATCATTCGCGCGGTTCCTTCTTCACGCGCGGCGCGCCGTCCACGCGGCGTACCTCGCCCAGCAGCGGATCAATGGCAATGCGCGCCGCCCGTGCACCGTCGGTGATCCACAGTTCGCGCACCGCGGCGGCGCTGCCATCGGGCAGGAACAGCGCGATGCGCTCGTCGCCCGCGGAAGCGGCGAACTCGGAACGCACGTCTTCCGTCGCCGGGGGCTCGACGCCGGCGCGCGCGGATCCCTCCATGGCGCGCGATGCCCACGCCTCGGGAATGCGCGCATCGAATCCACCGTCGTCCACGCCGCCGCCCATCTGCGCTTCCACGCCGGTGCGGGCGGCCACGTCGGCCACGCGTCGTTCCATCTGTGCCTTGAGCCGCTGCGCCTTCTTCGTGCCGCGCAGTGCGCCTTCCATGCCGTCGACGGAATCGGCCCCTTCGGCACCGTCCTCGGCCTGGCGCAGGAGGTCCACGGCGCGCACTTCCAGCCGCTCACCGTCCTCGGCCACCACCAGCTCCACCACGGCGCCTTCGCGCTGCGCCCAGGCGCGCGCGGACATGGCCTGCGACACGGTGTCATCCACCGTGCGTTCGAACGCCTGCTGGTCGAGCACCTGCGATCCGTACGGCAACGCGATCGCCGACAGCGCCACCAGCACGCCCACGACGAGCAGCAGTTCGATCAACGTGAATGCGCGGCGTGCGCGCACGGCCGTCACCGCGGCGACGCGGTGCCTCCGGTCGAGCTGCTGGAGGAACCGGAATTGAAGTCGCCGAAGTCGCCGTCCTGGTTGCCCTTGCCCTTGGCCAGGGAGATGTCGTCCTCGGTGTTCTCCTGGCCGTCCGGACCGACGGAGACGATGTCGAAGCCGACCGCCACGTCCTCGGCGGGGAACACGTAGACCCACTCATGGCCCCACATGTCCTTCGGCACGGCGCTCTCCAGGTACGGGCCGGCCCAGCGGCTGGCGGAGTCCTCGTCGAGCGCGCTCTTGTCCCAGAGCACGACCACGCCTTCCTCGGCGGTGGGCAGGCGCTTGACGTCGTTCTTGAACATCATGATCGCCTTCTTCATCGCCTGCATCTGCACGGTCTGCGTGCCCTCGTACGCCTTGTCGGACTGGCCGCTCAGGTTGTAGAGGACGATCCCGCCGAGGGCGAGGAGGATGCCGATCACGATCAGCAGCTCGAGGATGGTGAACGCGCGGCGCGTACGGCGACGAAGGGTGGTGGAACGCATCGATGGGGTCTCCTGCTCCGGGGACTTACCGGGAGGCCCGGGGCGGGTTGCGGCCCACGAAGCAGGGAGCGGGAAAGCACGCCCGTGCAGGCGCGGGGCGCGGGGAAATCCCCGCGCCCGGCCCGTCAGCGCGACTTCTCCCGGACGTCGTCGAGGTATTCGCGCCAGTCGGCGGCGGTTTCCTCGTCCGGGGCAAGTTCCACCGCCGCGGCAAGGTCCACGGCGCCGGCCGCGGGGTCGCCGAGCTCGGCACGGGCAAGTCCGCGGATGAGGAGCGCCACGCCGCGGACGTAGCGGTTGTATTCGGCGTCTGCTTCGGCGTCTTCCTCGGCGTCCAGGTCGGCATCGGCGGAGGCCGGGTCGTTCGCCTTCGGCGCGGCAGTCGCCGCGGCGTCGGCATCGAGCGCCTTGAGGACGCGATCGGCGATGTCCAGGCTGCGCTGCGGTTCGCCCTCGGAGAGCCAGAGTTCCGCAACGCCGAGCTCGGCGGTCGGCTCGATGTCGAGCCCCTGCTTGCGCGCGTCCTTCAGGAGGGCGTCGGCGGAGGAGACGTCTTCCGCGGCAACGGCGCGCTCGATGCGCACGGTCTGCAGGAGCGCACGCGCGGACGGATCGTCCTTGTGGCGTTCGACGAGTGCGCGCGCCAGCTGCTCCGCGCGGTCGAAGTCCTCGCTGTCGAGCGCGGACTGGATCTCGAGCTCCTCGACGCTCATCGCGTCGGCGGCATCGGCGGCAGGGTCCTTCGCCCCGGCCCCGCCCTTCGCGGCCTGGTCGCCGGCTTCCTCGGCCATCGCCACCATGGCGTCGCGCTTGGCCTTCGCGGCGCCGGTGAAGGTCATGGCCTTGTTGACGCCAAGTGCCAGCGCCACGATCCCGGACATCACGAAGAGCAGGAGCAGGCCCACGAACGACACCGCGCACCCGACGCCGAAGCCTAGCCAGAAGCCCGGGCCAGTGCGGGGTGCCGATGGCTGCGTCTGCGAATTCACCGGAGGGATGTCGAATGCGGGGCTCACAGGGTGAAGCGTACCCCGCGTACCGCGCGTACCGCGCGCGCCGTCAGGCCTGGCCGCCGAGCTGGAGCATCGGCAGCACCAGCGCCAGGAAGATGGAGAGCACCACCGCCGCCAGGAAGAGGAGAAGTGCCGGCTCCATGAGCTTCACCACCACGCCGAGCGTGCGATCGACACGGCGCTCGAGCGTGTCGGCCACGCCGCCGAGGACGGAGGGAAGGTTGTTGGCGCTCTCGCCCACCGAGATCATCTCCACCACGTCCGGCTCGAAGAATCCGCTGTCGGCCAGGGGCTGCGCGAGCGGTTCGCCGCTGCGCACGGCCTCCGTGGCGCGCTCGACGCTCTCCACCAGGCGCGGGTGGCCGGCGGCATCGCGGGCGATGGTCATCGCCTGGATCATGGGGATGCCGTTGGCAAGGAGCGTTCCCAGCACGCGCGTGAATCGCGCCACGCAGATGGCGCGGACCAGCGCGCCGTACTGCGGCACGCGAAGCTCGGCATCGCGCACGCGCCGCTGCAGCGCGGGGCGGTGCCAGGCCCACCACGCGAGGACGCCGGCGGCGGCGATGGCCAGCAGCATGAGCGGCCAGCGCTCCACCAGCAGGTCGCTGACTGCCATGAGGAACCGCGTGGCCGCGGGCAGCTCGCCCTTCACGTGGAACTTCTTGAACTTGGGCACGAAGAAGATCAGCGCCGCAATGACGATGCCGAAGCCCACGGTCAGCAGGATCACCGGGTAGATCAGGTTGCCGATCACCTTGCTGCGCATCTCGGCCTGGTTCTCGATGAACGTGGAGAGTCGCGCGAAGACGTCCTCCAGGAAGCCGCCGCGTTCGCCCGCGCGGACCATGGCCACCTGCACGTCGGGGAAGATCGCGGGGTGGCGCGCCATGGCATCGGCCAGGCGGTCGCCGTCCTGCACGGCGTCGGCCACCGCCGACCAGGTGGCGGCGAGGCGCACGTTCGACTTGCCGCGGCCGAGGAGGCGCAACGCGCGCAGGAGCGGAACGCCTGCGCGGAGCAGGTCGCCGAGCTGGCGGTAGGAGTTCGAGAGCGCACGCGCGCCGACGCCGCGGACACGCGCGGCGCGCTGCTCGGTCACGGCCGTCGGCAGGAGCCCGCGACCCTGCAGGTCGGAGAGCGCCGCCATCTCACTGGCGGCATCCACCGTGCCCGCGACGCGGACACCGGCGGAATCACGGGCTTCGTACGCAAACGTCGGCACGCGCGAGATACCGGGGAGCGGTGGCGCGGTTGCCGAGAGCCCGAAAACGGCTACCTATTTACCCTCTCACGCCGAACGTGAAGCTCTTCCCCGCATAATCCACGCTCACGGTGCTGCCCGCAGGGCACTCGCCGCCGAGGATCTTCACCGCGAGCGGGTTCTCCAGGCGCTGCTGCACCACGCGCTTGAGCGGACGCGCGCCGAACTGCGGGTCGTAGCCCTCGTCGGCCAGCGCATCCATCGCCTGCTGCGAAAGCTCGAGCGTGATCTTCCGGTCGGCCAGCCGCCTGCGCAGGTTGCCGAGCTGGATCTCCACGATCCCCGCCAGGTCCTTCCGCGAGAGCTGGTGGAACACCACCGTCTCGTCGATGCGGTTGATGAGCTCCGGCCGCATGTGCTTCTTCAGCTCGCTGCGCACGTGCGCCTGGATCATCTCGTCGGGCTCGCCCTTCTCGCTCATGTCGATGATGGCGTGGCTGCCGATGTTGGACGTCATCACGATGATGGCGTTGGTGAAGTCCACCGTGCGCCCCTGCCCGTCCGTCAGGCGGCCGTCGTCGAGCACCTGCAGCAGCACGTTGCTGACGTCCGGGTGCGCCTTCTCGAACTCGTCGAAGAGCACCACGCAGTACGGGCGGCGCCGCACCGCCTCGGTCAGGCGGCCGCCCTCCTCGTAGCCCACGTATCCGGGCGGCGCGCCGATGAGCCGCGCCACGGAGTGCTGCTCCATGAACTCGCTCATGTCGATGCGCACCATCGCCTCCTCGGTGTCGAAGAGGTACCCCGCGAGCGCCTTGCAGAGCTCGGTCTTGCCGACGCCCGTGGGCCCCAGGAACAGGAAGCTGCCGATCGGCCGATTCTGCTCGCCGAGCCCCGCGCGGTTGCGGCGCACGGCCTCGGCCACGGCCTCGACGGCCTCCGGCTGGCCCACCACGCGCTTCTTCAGGTCATCCTCGATATGGAGCAGCTTCTGCCGCTCGCTCTCGACGAGCTTGCTGACCGGGATGCCCGTCCAGCGGCTCACCACCGCGGCGATCGCCTCGGCGTCCACGTCCTCCTTCACCAGCGTGTCGCCCGTCGCCAGGCGCTTCTGCAGGTTGTCCTGCGCCGCCTGCTGCTCGGCCTCGAGCGCCTTGATCTCGCCGTGCAGGATGCGCGCGGCCTTCTCGAAGTTGCCGACGCGCTGCGCCTGCTCCGCCTCGAACTTCTTCTCCTCGATGCGCTTGGCGGCGTTGTTGACGAGGTCCAGGTCCTTCTTCTCCGACTGCCACTGCGAGGTGAGCCGGCGGTCCTCCTCCTTGAGGTCCGCGATCTCCTTCTCCGCGCGGCCGAGGCGATCCTTGCTCTCCGCGTCCTTCTCCATCTTCAGCGCCTCGCGCTCGATCTCGAGCTGCATCAGCCGGCGCCGTACCTTGTCGAGCGCGCTCGGCATGCTGTCGTTCTCGATGCGCAGGCGGCTCGCCGCTTCGTCCACCAGGTCGATGGCCTTGTCCGGCAGGAACCGGTCGCTGATGTACCGATGGCTCATCTGCGCAGCCGCCACCAGCGCGCCGTCCTGGATGCGCACGTGGTGGTGCGTCTCGTAGCGCGGCTTGAGGCCGCGCAGGATGGCGATGGTGTCGTGCACGCTGGGCTCGCCCACGTAGACGGGCTGGAAGCGCCGCTCGAACGCGGGGTCCTTCTCGATGTGCTGCCGGTACTCGTCGAGCGTGGTGGCGCCGATGGTGCGCAGCTCGCCGCGGCTCAGCGCCGGCTTGAGGAGCTGTCCCGCACCCGGGCTGCCGGTGTTCGCGCCCGCGCTCACCACCGTGTGGATCTCGTCGATGAAGAGGATGATGCGCCCCTCCGCCGCGCTCACCTCGCGGATCACGGCCTTGAGCCGCTCCTCGAACTCGCCCTGGAACTTCGCGCCGGCCAGCATCTGGCCCACGTCGAGCGCCACGATTCGCACGTCCTTCATCTGCTCCGGGCAGTCGCCGTTGACGATGCGCTGCGCCAGGCCCTCCACCACGGCGGTCTTGCCGACGCCGGGCTCGCCGATCAGCACCGGGTTGTTCTTGGTGCGGCGACTGAGCACCTGCATGCAGCGGCGGATCTCCTCGTCGCGGCCGATGACGGGGTCGAGCTTGCCGCCCTCCGCCTTCTCCGTGAGGTCGATGCCGTACTTCTTCAGGGCTTCCATGGTGTTCTCTGCGTTGGGGTCGTTCACGTTCTTCACTCCGCTTGCGGCGCGGATCTCCTCGATTGCCTTCCGTACCTTGCGTTCGTCGGCGCCCAGCGTGGCAAGCACCTGCTTGGCGGGCGTCGCGCTCGATGCGAGCGCAAGCAGCAGGTGCTCGACGCTCGTGTACCCGTCCTTCATCGACTGTGCCGCGCGCTCGGCATCACCGAGCACCTGCATCAGGGGCTGCGCCGGGCGCGGCTGCGCGCCGCTCACCGTGGGCATGCGGCGAAGTTCGGCGTCGGTCACCTCGCGCACGCGGCGTGGCTCGATGCCTGCGCGTTCCAGCACACCGCCCGCGGGGCCGCGCGCGTCCGCCGTCAATGCGGACAACAGGTGCAGCGGGGAAAACTCCGCGTGTCCCGCGGTGTTCGCGGCGGATTGACCGGCCTGCAGCGCTTCCTGCGCTGCGTGGGTGAATTTCTCGATGGTTGCCATGTCCCGCTCATGGTGCAAACCGCGTGCCGAACGCCGGACCCCGCAGCATGCGCCGGACGGACCGCTGCGACCGTCATTTCGGCGGATGCGCAGTTCCGGGACGCAGGCGGGTGCCGTTCATGCAGTCGGCCGCCACGGCTCCGCCGGGAAGCCGGGCGGGAGAAGTTCCGGCCGCTCCTGCAGCCACGCCGCCAGCCACTCCACCGCGTCCACCAGCCGCGGCCCGGGCCGGTTGAACATCTGGTTGCCGTCCACCAACATCACCGGGGACGCAAGCGCCGCCGCGCTGCCCGCCGCGCCGCCACGCATCGCACGCGCCGTATGCACTGCCGGCAGCTCGTTCCACCACGCGCACCGTTCCAGCGCCGGCATCGCCGCGCGCACCGCCGTCAGCGGCAGCCCGCACGGCGCCACCACCACGCGCTCGGGTGCGCTGGCCACGATCTCGCCCGCCGATGCAACGTGGCTCTTGGCGCCGGCCGCATTCAGCGGATGTCGCCCGCCCGCAAGCGTGATGAGCTCCGGCGTCCAGTGCCCGCCCACGAACGGCGGATCGCACCACTCGAGGAACAGCACCGACGGCCCGTCCGTGAACGGCGTGCCCTGCTCGCTTGCCGTCCACACGCGGTCGCGGAGCGCGGTGGCGGCGGCCTGCGCCTCGGCAGGACGATCCACGGCCTCGCCCACCGCCAGCAGGTCGTCGAGCACCTGCCAGACCGTGGTCGGGTTGAGATTCACGATGCGCGGCGGCTTCGGCAGCGTGCGGGCGATGCGCTCCACGCTCCGCAGGTCGATGCTGCACACCTCGCAGAGATCCTGCGTCAGGATCACGTCGGGCGCGAGCGATCGCAGCAGTTCCTCGTCGATGCGGTAGAGCGATTCGCCGGACGCCATGGATGCGCGCACCGCCGCGTCGATGGCCGCCTGGTCCACGTGCGCATCGGCGCCCTCGGCCGCCGTGTGCGCAATGCGCGCCGACGTCAGCACCGGCACGCGCATTGCGGCCGCGGGCCAGTCGCACTCATGGCTGCGGCCGACCAGCAGGTCGCCGGCGCCTGCCGCAAAGAGCAATTCCGTGGCGGATGGCAGCAGGCTGACGACGCGCATGGCGCAGACGATAGTCCGCGCCGCCACGCGAGGATCGACTCAGTCACGAAGCGCAACGAACGACGCGCGCCGCCGCGCGCGGTCACTCCACCGTGACGCTCTTGGCAAGGTTGCGCGGCTTGTCCACGTCCTTGCCGCGCAGCACCGCCGCGTGATAGGCAAGGAGCTGGAGCGGCACCACGGTCACGAGCGGCTGCAGCATCTCGGGGACGTCCGGGACGTAGAAGACGTCCTCGGCCATGCTCTTGATGTGCTCGTCGCCCTCGGTGGCCACCGCAATCACGTGGCCGCCGCGGCTGCGCACTTCCTGGATGTTCGAGAGCACCTTCTCGTACTGGCTGTTGCGTGTGGCCACGAAGACGCACGGCATGCCCGCATCGATGAGCGCGATGGGGCCGTGCTTCATCTCCGCGCTGGGCATGCCCTCGGCGTGGATGTAGCTGATCTCCTTGAGCTTGAGCGCGCCCTCGAGCGCCACGGGGTAGTTCACGCCGCGGCCGAGGAAGAGCCAGTTCTCGCGCCCCACGTACTTCTCCGTGGCGCGGCGGATGTGCTCGCTCTGCTGCAGGATGCGCTCGATGTGTGCAGGGATCGCCTCCAGGTCGCGCAGCGTGGCGGAGACGAACTCCTGGCTCAGGAAGCGACGACGCCCGATGTAGAGCGCGAGCATCGCGCACACCATCACCTGGCCAACGAATGCCTTGGTGCTGGCCACGCCGATCTCCGGACCCACGCGCAGGTAGATGCCCGCGTCGGTCTCGCGCGAGATGGAGCTGCCCACCACGTTGATCACGCCGAGCGCCAGTGCGCCGCGCGACTTCGCTTCCTGCAGCGCGGCAAGCGTGTCCGCCGTCTCGCCGCTCTGGCTCACGGCCACCACCACGCTGCCCTCGGTGACGATGGGATTGCGGTAGCGGAACTCGCTGGCGAAGTCCCAGTCCGCCGGGATCTTGGCCCATTCCTCCATCAGGTAGCTGCCGATCATGCCCGCATGCAGCGCGGTGCCCTGGCCCATCAGCGTGATGCGGCGGCTGGAGGCCAGCACGCGCGCGTGGTCGCCGATGCCGCCCAGGACGATCTGCCCCGCGCGGTGGTCCACGCGGCCCTGCAGCGTGCGCGTGAGCGCGGCCGGCTGCTCGAAGATCTCCTTCAGCATGAAGTGCTCGAAGCCGCCGAGCTCGATCTCCGAGAGGTCCATCTCCAGCGCGCGGATCTTGGCGTCCACCGTGACGTCGTCCACGGTGCTCGTGCGGAACGAGTCGCGCGTGAGCTTCGCCACCGTGTAGTCGTCCAGCGTGAACGCCTGGTTGGTGTGCGCCACGATGGCGCTCTGGTCGCTGGCCACCACGTATTCGTCGCTGCCGACGCCCACCATCAGCGGGCTGCCCTTGCGCGCCACCACCAGCACGCCAGGCTCCTTCTCGCAGACGCAGCAGATGGCGTAGGCGCCGGTCACCTCGCGCAGCGCAGCCTGCACGGCGCGCTCCAGGTCGCCCTCGTAGAGCTCGCCGATCAGGTGCACCAGCACCTCGGTGTCGGTCTCGCCCTTGAAGACGTGGCCCTTGTCGGTGAGGTACGTCTTGATGGACGCGTAGTTCTCGATGATGCCGTTGTGCACCAGCGCGATGCCGTGGCCCTTGACCGGGTCGTCACAGTGCGGGTGGGCGTTCACCTCGGTCACGCCGCCGTGCGTTGCCCAGCGGGTGTGGGCGATGCCGATGTTGCCGTCGAAGCCGCGCTGGGTCTCGACGAGCTCCTCGAGCACGCGCACACGACCGACGCTCTTGGCGATCTGGATCTTGCCGGAGCCGCTCGCAACGGCGATGCCGGCGGAGTCGTAGCCGCGATACTCCAGACGCTTGAGGCCCTCCAGAAGGAGGGTGGCCGCCGGCTTCTTCCCGATGTAGGCAACGATTCCGCACATGGTCGATGAGGTCCTTGGTGAGAGGGTCGCCGGAGTGCCCGGCGCTCCAGTGGTCAGATGGGATATTGTCGACAAAACCCGCCCGGGTCGATCCCGAAGTTCTCAAGATCTCCACGTTCCGAACGGCAAACTCAACAGAAACTCTTGGCCGACAATAACTTCCAACCTCCGCCACCTCCGAGCGCCAGCGAGCCCAAAGTGGCCTTCCGCGCCTGGGTCCGACAGGTCAGCAAGGGCCTCCCGGGGGCCGATCTTGTGGCGATCAGCACGGCTTCCTGTGCGCAACTGGTGGCCATCCTGGCCGATCATGCCGGGAAGGAAGACCCCCGCTTCCTGATGGTTTACGTCCCGATCCGCGGCGAAATTGATCCGATCAGGGCCAATCAATGGGCGATCTACCACGATTGGCGCCTCGCGGTCGGCCGCGCCACCTCGCGGACATCCGTTCTCCAGCCCGTGGCGGTCGAAACTTCCGACCTCGGCCCCGACGGCTGGCTCCGCGACCGCTGCGAAACCGACGCCTGGGACATGCTTGTCCCCCGAAACCACGTTCCGATCCGAGCGGCATCGCTCACGGCCGTGGTGGTTCCGGGCCTTGCCTACGACCGCCGTGGCCACCGACTCGGCCGCGGCGCCGGCGTCTACGACCGGTTCCTGGCCACCCTGCCCCCCCACGTGCTCCGGATCGGCGTGATCCCGGCGGCGCTCGTGGTGCCCGAACTCCCCACCGAGCCGCACGACATGCCGATGCACTTCGTGGTGACCGAGCGCGAGGTGATTGCCGCCAACGCGCCCGGGTGCTGATTCGTCGGCATCGATCCCCGCAATCACTGCGGGAAATTGTGGCACAATGCCGATGTTCGCAGGATGCACGGCATCGGACGCCGCGCGAAGTCGCACCGCCTGCACACGAGGTCAAGGATGACCCTTCCCAGCCAGTCGCCCCGTATCAACCCGCCCGCCTCCTCCGGAGCCCGCAGCGCGCAGAGCATGCGCTCGCTGTTCGTGGCCGTGGCCGCCATCGGCCTCGGCGGTGCCGCCGCCGGCTGGTTCCTGACGCACAAGAGCGAAGCACCGGAGAGCCCGGAGCAGACCGCATCCACCGGCACGGTGACTGACCCGCTGATCACGGATGCGGCGAACGGCGCGGCAACGCCCGTCGCCGTCAACTTCGACCCGGCCACGAACAACGCTGCCACCACGGGCACCACCGTTCCCGCCGGCACCGTGGTCACCAACCCAACCACGCCGCTCGGCACCGCCACCACCACGCCGGTGGCCACAGCCAACAACGCCGTGACCAGTGCGGCGACCGCCGGCATCGCCGGCACGCCGGGCACCGCGCCCACCACGCCGGCCGCCGGCATCGGCAACGCCACGCAGCGCATCCAGCAGGCCGTGGCCATGACCGACAGCGATCCGGTGCGCGCACGCGCCGAGCTCACGCGCCTCCTCGATTCCAACGCCCTCAGCGCCGCCGAGCGCGCCCAGGCGTACGTCGGCATCAACAAGCTGGCCGAGAAGCTCTTCTTCTCCCCCAAGATCGTGGCCGGCGACACCGTCAGCCAGAGCTACGTGGTGAAGAAGGGCGACAGCCTTGCCAGGATCTCCAGCCGCGAGAACCTCGGCACCGACTGGCGCTTCATCCAGCGCATCAACGGCATGGCCAGCGAGAAGGCGCTCCGTCCGGACATGCGCCTCAAGCTTGCGCACGGCCCCTTCAACGCCGAGGTGGTCAAGGCCGACTTCCGTCTCAACGTCTACGCCGGCTCCGGCAGCGACCGCGTGATGGTGGCCAGCTTCCCCTGCGGCACGGGCACCAACGACTCGACGCCCGTCGGCACCTTCAAGGTGCGCAGCGGCTCCAAGCTGATCGATCCGCAGTGGACCAACCCGCGCACCGGCGAGCACTTCGCGGCAAACGACCCGAAGAACCCGATCGGCGAGCGCTGGATCGGCCTGCAGGGCACCACGCCCGAGACCTCCAAGTTCACCGGCTACGGCATCCACGGCACCACCGAGCCGCAGTCGATCGGCAAGCAGATGTCGATGGGCTGCGTGCGCCTCGGCGATGCAGACGTTGAAGCCGTCTACGAGCTCATCGGCGAGCAGAGCACGATCGTCATCCGCTGATGCAGCCGCGCCGCTCGGCACAGGAAACCGTCTCCGCCCTCGGGTTGGCTCGCCACCCCGAGGGCGGTTTCTTTCGCGAGACCTTCCGCGCGCCGGATGCACCGCGCGGCGCAAGCACGTCGATCCTCTTCCTGCTCCCCGCCGGCGAGCGAAGCCGCTGGCACCGCGTGGACGCGGACGAGCACTGGCTGTTCCATGACGGCGACGCACTGGAGCTGGAGATCGCGAAGCCCGACGGCAGCGGCCGCGAGGTGATCACGCTCGGCGCGAACCTCGCGGCCGGCCACCAGCCGCAAGCCGTCGTGCCTCGCGGCTGGTGGCAAGCGGCGCGATCAACCGGCGCATGGTCGCTCGTCGGCTGCGTGGTGGCGCCGGCGTTCGAGTTCGCGCATTTCGAGATGGCACCGGACGGCTGGGAGCCTGGCAACGCCTGAAACATCGGCAACGGCGCGCTTGATCGCGCCCGCCCTCACATCCGCCGACGCGCCAGGTCCGACAGCGACCCGCACAGCTCCGCCATCCGCGTCTGCGCCGCTTCATCCGCCAGCCTGCCGTCCTTGAACGCATCGCCCGTGGCGTACACGAACCGCGGCACGATGACGCAGCGGAAGTCGAGCATCAGGCTCGTGGCCAGGCCCATGTGACTCATGTAGCTCACCATGCTGCCGGTGGCGCACGCGATGCCCACGGTCTTGTCGTTCCACGCGCGGCCGCCCAGCTCCAGGCACGCCTTGGCCACGGCGCTCACGTCGAAGTTGTAGACGCCGGAGCAGATCAGCACCGCATCGCACGCGCCCAGCGCGCGCTGCAGCGCCTGCGTTGCCTCGTGGGCGTGCGCGCTGTGGCCGTCCATGTAGGGGAACTCCACCTCGCGGCAGTCGAACCACGCCACCTGCGTGCCTCGCTGCGCGAGGGAGACGCGCGCGTGCTCGGCCAGGATGCGGCTGCGGCTCTGCGGATGCAGGCTGGTGGAGAGCACCAGGACGCGCGGCTCGCGGACAGTGCCGGGATCAAAGCTCATGTGGCGTCTTCCTCTTCGTTGTTTGCTTCAACAGACGTGGCAAGCCCGCGCGCGTGCGGGCTGTCCCACGCGGTGCGCGGCGCGTGCGCCAGCTTCACCGCCAGTTCGATGGCCGCCTTCATGCTGCCCTCGCTGGCGCGGCCCTGGCCCGCGATGTCGAACGCGGTGCCATGGTCGGGGCTGGTGCGCACGATCGGCAGGCCCACGGTGACGTTCACCGCCTTGTCCCAGCCGAGGAGCTTCACGGGGATGAGCCCCTGGTCGTGGTACATGGCCACCACCAGGTCCCAGTCGCCCGCCGCCGCGCCGATGAAGACCGTGTCGCCCGGGAACGGCCCGTGCGCGTCGATCCCGATGCGCTTCGCTGCCTCGATGGCCGGGCGGATGATGCGCGTCTCCTCGTCGCCGAACATGCCGTTCTCGCCGGCATGCGGGTTGAGGCCGCACACGGCGATGCGCGGCTTCTCGATGCCCAGCTGCCTGCAGAACTGGTGCCCCAGGTCGATCGGGTCGTACACCTTGCCGATGGTGAGGACGTTGCGCACGTCCATGAGCGGCAGGTGCGCGGTGGCCAGTGCCACGCGCAGGCGCGGCGAGCTGAACATCATGCTGTGGCGCTTGGCCTTGGTGCGGAACGCCAGCAGCTCGGTGTGCCCGGGCCACTTGAAGCCGCCCAGCGACCAGCTCTCCTTGCTGATGGGGCCGGTGACAATCGCATCGATGCGGCGCGGATCGTTGCGCGCGCGCATGGCGTCGGTGATGGCGTCCTCCACGAATGCCTTGGAGAGGAGTCCGCCGAAGCGCGTCGGCCCGGGCCGCGTGACGTCGAGCAGACCCTCGGACGTGTAGTCGAGCACCAGGGGCTGCAGCACGGAACCGTCCTGCGCGCGTTCGCTGGCGGCGTCCACGCGGAACCAGTCGAGCCCCACGCGCGCGCGGTCGGCGGCGGCAAGGAGCGTCTCGTTACGGCCGTACACCACGAACTTGGCCAGCCGGCGCACCGCCGGATCGGCCAGCGCCTTCACGAGCACCTCCGGACCGATCCCGAGGGGATCGCCCATGGTGATGCCGATGACGGGGAGCGAAGGCATGGCGGGATGATAGGAGCGCCCGCAGCGGCACCGATAGACTTCGCGCGCCGCGGACGACGCGCTCCACCCCATGAAAAACCTGCCCAACGTGCTCCAGGGACGGTCCGCGGTGGCGAACACTGTCCGCGGACTGATCGCATTCCTCATGCTGGCCGTCGTGACCGGCTGCCGCATCCCCGCCGCCGAGTTCGGGCGCATGGCAGAGCCGATCGGCGTGCCCGAGCTGTACGCCGCCACCACCGGTTGCGGCACCGCCGTGCCGTGGCCCGTCATCGACCGCGCCCACGACGAGTACTTCGACGCCTACTGGAAGCTTCGCACGGAGATCGCCGCGCCGATGGCCGTGGCATGCGTGGACGCCGCCGGCCGTCCGAAGCTTCCCTCCCCGGCGGAGCTCGAGGCCTTTGCCGCCAAGCAGCAGTCGCTGATGACCTCGCTCGCGGCGCTCGACGATCGCCTCTTCGACGCGGTGCAGGCCGCGGTGCCCGCATGCGAGCGCCAGGTCCGCGATGCGCGCAGCCGCCGCGCGATCGTGCGCGCCATCACGGCGTTCGGCAGCAGCAACCGCGCGCTTCCCGTGAACATCGACGCGGCCATTACCAACCTGCGGCTTGCACCCGCGCAGCGCGATGCCGTGGCGCCGATCATGGAGAGGTATCGCGAGCGCTTCGCGGCGGCCCTCGCCACGGCAGCCAACGCCAAGTTCGACATCCCGCGCCGCTGGCTCAAGGAACTCGAATCGCAGGGACTCACGCCCGAGGATTTCTTCGGGCCGCCGCCCGCACCCGGCGAGACGCCGAAGCTCTCGCGTGACGACAAGCGCCGCATCCTGGATGCCGTCGCGAAGGCCTCGGAGCTTGCCATGGACACGGAGCTGGCGCGCGTGGATGCGGTGAACGACGCCACCGTCGCCGAGATCGCCGCCGCCGATGCCGCCACCGGCCAGCTGCTCGCGCGCGCGCTGCGCGCGAACTTCATCGACGCTCGCCGGCGTCGCATGGTGTTCGTGGCCGAAGCCATGCTGGAGATCCCCGCGGTGCAGTCGTCGGGCATGGCGGATCGACTCCGCGCGTACCTATCGGTGGAGGAAGCCGAGGCGCGCACCAAGGACGAGCAGGATCGTGCACGTCGTGCCGCGCGCGCGTCGGGCGCCGAGATGCCGCGCGGCACGGACGACCGCAGCAACGGCCCAGGCAGGAAGCCGAGCAAGGAAGTGAGCGAGGCCGCCGCGCGCGTCGCCGCGGCACGGCAGGAGTTCCCCGACCTGGCGACCACCATGCAGGCGCTCAGCACGCTGACGGCGCCCGATCGGCCGGCACTCGAGGAGCGTCTGGCGCAGTGGCTGCCCGCCGAGGGCGCTGCGCGAATGGCAGCGCTGGCACCCGCGGCGGTGATCCGCGCGGATCCAGTCGAGGAAACGAAGCCGGACGAAGACGACGCGGACGCGCTCGATGAGCCGTCGATGCCGTCCG
>Ga0209400_1001500_pt1 | contig 18612 bp, 47 predicted proteins | sample M_130807_EF_Meta_FD_187313 | JGI IMG/M metagenome (GOLD analysis project Ga0209400, IMG submission 187313) | Freshwater microbial communities from Lake Montjoie, Canada to study carbon cycling - M_130807_EF_MetaG (SPAdes) (version 2) | ecosystem: Environmental > Aquatic > Freshwater > Lake... | reverse complement strand
GAGCGGGAGAAGCATTTGTTAGTTTAATGAACATAATATCCTTTTGGTTAAAAAAAATTGGTCGGAGTACAAGGATTTGAACCTTGGACCCCCTGGTCCCAAACCAGGTGCGCTACCAGACTGCGCCATACTCCGAATAAACTTGGTACCTCGTGACAGAATTGAACTGCCGCAACCGCCGTGTAAAGACGGAGTTCTACCATTAAACTAACGAGGCTTAAAATCATGGTGCCCCAGGGGAGACTCGAACTCCCACGGATTTCTCCACTAGTTCCTAAGACTAGCGTGTCTGCCATTTCACCACCGGGGCATTACTTGACTAAAATGCTATTATAGCTGATTCGCCTCAACCGGTCAACCTATATTCATGTACTCTTTACTGGCACCACGGCTGCTCGTCGAATCAAGAACGCTCGTTGCTCGTTTATACGATGCACAGTGAGATATTCTTCACCTTCGATTACAGCAATGTTGCGAACATCATCGCACACAACACGCTCGCGTGTTCTGGTATTTTCAAACACAACAGGTTTCATCTTGTTCTCCTTAAAATGGCATCCACGGAGGGATACGAGCCCCCAACCTACGGTTTCGTAAACTGTTGCTCTATCCAGTTGAGCTACGCGGATGTAATATATGGTACTCCTGGGTGGATTCGAACCACCGACGCTCCCTAATCTGGGGACATATGCCGGGTATAAGCCGGGTGTTTTACCGCTAAACTACAGGAGCAAATCTTTAATGAATGTTTCTGATATTTGGTTATCAGCTAGAACAACTACTTTTATATTGTTTAATAACATCGCCGAATCTATCTTCTTTTTATCTTTTTTAATTAGATAATCATTTTTAGGATCCAAAAAGATATTATAATCTGGTAGATAAAAATCTGGAATATATCGTCTTGTTTTTCCGTTATCATCCCATACATAACCTTTACGCACTTTGATCCACTGAATGTCTAAGGAATCTAGTATTATTGCTGTTCTTACTTCAAAGGATGATTCTAAAATAATACCAGGTTTGTATTCTGTGTTTTTACTATACTTAGAATGTTTAGCTAATCTTTCACAAGCCTTAACAGATAGATAATCTTTCATTTCTGCTGTGTGGGGGTGGGATAAGTTTACCTCGCCTCGCTCTACCATCTTCGCTAAAATTTCATTACCTTTTTTACCATATTCTTTTTGCTTGTTAATATATGACTACGTTGTGTATGCCCAGATAATGCTTGTGCTGTAGTAAATTGTTTGCTACACAATCCGCAATTGTAAATTGTATTTTTAACCTGGTGTTTTTTGAGTTCTTCTTTATGTAGGAAAGTACCTTTTCCACCGCATACGGTTACATGCCGTTTATAGTTTTGTGCGCTTATATTGGCATTGCAGTCAGGGCAAGATTTTTTTGTTATCGTTTTCATAATAGTATTTATACAAAGACCCAGCCGCATACCCATGCTCGCTACTATTTTTGGAAGTAAGGGTGGGATTCGAACCCACGGTTGTAGAGATTTGCAGTCACTTGCCTTGGTCCACTCGGCCACCTTACTATTTTAAATTTATCTTGAACAGCTACTATCTTAAATACTGCATGGATAAACCAACGCTGAACTACGCTGAATTTTACATCACCAATGTTTGCAACTTGACATGTCCTCAGTGCAATAGATTTAACAATCGTAAATTTAAAGGACATTATCAATTTGACTTAAACAAATATCAAGAATGGGCCAATGTTGTAGACATAAAAACATGTTCTATTCTAGGCGGCGAACCGACTCTAAACCCCAATCTAGCTCAATGGATAAGAGGAATACGAACTTGCTGGCCCACAACACAAGGTAAATTGGCAACCAATGGTACTAGGTTACAAATCTCACCTGATGTGATTTCTGCGCTTGCTGACTCAAATTGGGAAGTATGTGTTTCAGTACACAACAATCTCATGCGAGAGCATGTTCTCAACGAAATCACCAAAACATTTGGCTACTGCAAGTTCAATGAATTTGTGTATTACAATGGGTTCTTGAATGGTATGCGTGTCACAAGTCAGGACGGTATCGAGTTTGAAATCACCAATGGTGCAAATTTTCATGCTAACATTTTCAAAGACAGCGAATATCAATTACACACGTCTGATGCTGAACTTGCCCACACAGCTTGTACTATGAAAAAATGCCATCACTTTATTGATGCCAAGTTGTACAAATGCGGGGTTGTATATCTACTTCCAGAATACTTCAAACAAATTGGGCAAGCTGTGCCAGAACTGTACAGTCAATACCAACCGTTAGAACCGGCCAACATAACTCAATCCGTAATAAACGATCTAAGCAACAAGTCAATACCGCAATGTCAATTTTGTCCAGATAAACTAGAATTTAAAAAAAATCATTCCTCTTTCAAAAGCAAGTTGATGAACATTAAGGTACTGGGTCACCAAGCATAATTTCTATACAGCCATTTAAATATGGGTGTTTCAAACTCAAACTCAATTGATCCATCGAACCCCACAAAGTCAGTATATTCTGTTTTTACAATGTCTGACTGACCGTTTGTGTTGTGTATGTAATTTGCACGACGACACAACACCGGAGTCAAATCTACACCATCAGCTGTGACAGCATCAATGATAATAGCAGCGTCGGTGACATACTCATTTTCGACATTTTCTTTACCGGCAAATACAAATTTAATTTTGTAAACTTGTTCGACCCGGTCGTCAAATTTTATTTCTAAAACCTCAGGCGAATCGAGCACATCGGCTGACCATTGTATTACATCATCAACTAAACAACTGACCTGTATAGGCATTTGATGTGCAGTATTAGAAAATGTTGCTGTCAATATCACGTTTTGAAATCCCACCTTAAAAGAGATCTAATTTTAAAGAGAACCTGGGCGTACATTTCTGCAGAGGCCCTGGCCGTGTTTACTTTATGCTGCCTTTGCCTGCATGTCTAGCACTTCTTTTAGACGATCTGCAGCGTAACTGGCAGCAAACGCTTGTGGCTTGACAAAAGGTACAACATTACACATACCTCGAATGTAGCCAATGGCTTCGTTTACCACACATGAACTACCGTGCAATTCGCTTGGGTTAATATCGAGATGGACCTCAACCAAGCGATCTTCTAGTACATCCTGCAGCTTTAGGTACAGCTCTGCAATCTTGTACACTTCTGTCATTAGTCGCATGCGTGGCCGGTCTTTCTTGCTATCCCAATCACGTTCACGTTGTACTTCACCGAAGATCTTACAACCGTTGTTGCCATTGATGTGAACAACAATGGCCAAGGTGTAATCAGCAAACCAAGATCCATCTTGAGAGAATCGAGTGCTGTCGCCACCGATGTAGATTCTAGTACCGGGACCTTGAGCTTCGATGAACTGCCGTACTTCGTCAATGTTGATCTTACGCATTATAACCTCTCGTTTGTCAGCGTACTTTTACTACAAAAAAACTGGCGGGTCAACTAGGACTCGAACCTAGAACAAGGGTTTTGGAGACCCACGTGTTGCCAATTACACCATTGGCCCGTAAAACTTGGTGCGGGGTACAGGGTTCGAACCTGCGACCTGAACGTTGGCAACGTTCCGCTCTACCAGCTGAGCTAACCACGCATTATAACTATTTAACCTTGGTGGACCGTGGGAGAATCGAACTCCCGCTTCATGCTTGCAAAGCACATGTGCTACCACTATCACTAACAGCCCATAAAACTTGGTGGAGGGAGTAGGGATCGAACCTACCTGCCCAAAGGACCCCCGGGTTACAGCCGGCTAGAACACCATTGTTCCATTCCCTCCAAAACTTGGTACCTGGTACTGGGCTTGAACCAGTGACCCACACCTTATCAAGATGGTGCTCTACCAACTGAGCTAACCAGGCAATAACAATTTATTGAGCATACTCTATGCTTTGGAAGGCCGCAACGGGTACGGAATACGCTCAATAAATTGTAGTGGTTGTCCCACTACTGTCCATCTTACTCTTGCTGTTACCGCCAGCAATTTCACATCCGGAACCCCGCCCATTCGCAGCCGGTTTAGCGTGGGCTGCGGGTTCTCGTTACCCATTCCACGTCGTACAAAACAAAAAACCCTAGAAGTTTTTATTTTCTAGGGTCCTGTAAAGTTATGAATGTCGGCTTGTTTGCTTAATCATTCCATCTTTCTCGGACCCTACTAATAAATCCCTCTGGTGTGCGATCACTCGTATTCATGCCCGCAAACGCACAATTTGACCAATAGGCTACTGTGCCTAGTTTGGGCTGTTGTGAGGATATCTGCGAGAGATGTTTATGTGTGTTCATTTTCATATTAAAGTAATTGTACTGCAAAGACCATTTCAGGTCAACCTATATTTGTAATTCAACAACAAAAAGTTCTTTGCTGCTTTTCTAACTGTACAAATTATACTGCAACGACCATTTCAGGTCAACCGGTATTTTTATTTAGCTTGTCCAAAAATATTGCTCCACGTGTGCAGCTTTTCTATCTTTCGTTCGGCAGCAGCCTCCAACCCATCTGCCGAAATGACACCTTGATCAATCAACAACTTGATCATGGCCATCACATCACCTAACTCTTGCTCCAACATTTCTCTATGCGGAACATTGGTCTTGTAGTGTTGTGAGTCTATGCCAAACCTACGGCACTTGCTGACTTCAACAATGACCTCTGCACATTCTTCTTGCAAGATGTCTAATATTTCTTGTATTGTTTCTTTCATTTTAACCTTGTGGTACGAGAGGTGGGATTCGAACCCACAAGCCCTAAGGCGGAAGATTTTAAATCTTCTATGTAAACCGTTCCATCACTCTCGCTTTATTATTGGTCCGGCGTGCAGGAATCGAACCCACATTCTAGAGGTAGAAGCTCTATGTTCTATCCGTTGAACTAACGCCAGAATTAAAGATGTTTTGTGAGCCCTGCTGGATTTGAACCAGCCCCTTACAAATTATGAGTTTGCGGCACTACCTCTATGCTAAAGGCTCACAAAACATCCTTTTCTTATTTATTTTGCAATTTGCGAGCCACTTCCGCTTGATCAATATTAAACATGGCCACACGGAATCGGATCCAGGCATACACCAGGTCCACAAAGTTCATGGCAAAGCCCACAACAATAACGGTCAGCGGCCATGGACTAGGACAGCCTGCTGCCAACATGATGATACCTAGTACAACAACAATGGCACCCCAAAAGCTCAAGCTCTGAGTACAACCTCGAAATTCCCAACGCAAAAACGATACAATTTTTTTCATTTGATATCCTGTTTAATTACTATACCACTATTATAGCAGATGCGTCATTACAGGTCAACCTATGACCACCGCATGCTGAAGAACGTGGCATCTTCACCGTCATGAAAGAAAAATACCCAAGGATTGCTGTTGCCCTGATTACCCCATTTTCGGCCAATTCGACCCATGTTATCTTCCAACCATAGCCGAGCCTCCCAGGGATCTTTATCCCAGTCGTGATAATCCATTTCTACCACATACTTCCAGTACCTACGTGCCCGTCTTCTTTGATAGCTATTCATTTTAAAAATTTCAAAGTGAACCAAGTGTAGTCTTTTTCTTGTTCAAAGCATATTGTATATAACCATTCGTTAGTGACAAAATCCCAGACCCCAGGTTCCAGTCGTAGTCCTGGCCAGAGTTCCTGAAGAATTTCTTCTCTTTCTTTAACGTCGACCTCGGTCGGGTATCTACATTTATACGGAGTTTTTATCATGACCATTTCAATAGATAAAATGTTAAATCCTGTTCGTCACCAAAGCATATTAGATCGTTCAACCGCCACCATCGAGCACCTTTTAACCAGGCACTGCCATACTCCATGGCTGTGGCTGGACCAAACTGTTCTTCGCACCATTCAAGACGCTCCCTCCACCCGCGATCTTCAGGTAGTTTTGCCGTATACATCATGACCACCGCAGCATGAAGAACTCTGCATCTTGCTCGCGATCAAACATAATACGATCTTCAAATACAAAGAAACCCTTGCCAAAGGTTTGTTTTACCCAGGCCTTGATCTCAGCCTTACCGGCTTGTTTGGCAGATTTGGAGAATGGTATCTCTACCCAGTATTTTCTATTGGGATCTATTTCACATAGTATATCCCAGTCGACTTCATCTCGTATACTGTTGGCTGCGGCGTCGGCCATCTTATTCTCAAACGTCCAAGTACCTGTCAGCTTTCGCGGTTTTACACTGACCTGCGTTTTTACTATTTTAATATTGCTATTGCTATTTGTCATCATGACCACTTCAACGTAAACATTGTAGCATACTTCTCATGATCAAACGAGAATATATATGTGACCTGATCACGATCTCTGCCATCATGTGTGCATTGCCATGTTCCGCTATAGCCAAAGTCTGTACGATCAACAATACTGAATCTTATGCCAAACTGTTCATGACACCATGAGCACATTCTTTCAATCTCCGCCGTAGATTTATCATGTATTTTGACCTTGTGTGTCAATCGTTCTTGTCGGTCGATCAGAATCATGACCACCTCAACTGAAACATAGTATGATCTTGCACAGTTAAATATACCGCATAAGGTACACTAAACTGTCGTGAACTGTCAAACCTATAATCACTACAGCAATTCTCAATCCATGCAACCTTTGCTAAATTTGATTTACTGGTCAACTTATTCCCATTTATCAACACAACTCGCACATAGGTTTTTCCTGTATCTTTTATCATGACCACTTCAACAAGAACCATTCACAATCTGCTGCATTCTTGAATTCAAATACACCTTCACTATTATAACGCCAGCGATCTTGCCAATCAAACTGTTCATAGCCAAACTCTTGCTCGCACCATTTCATACAAGGAGTCCATCCCCATGGACCCACAGGTGCCGGAACTGAGGCCACATGCCATGCATGATTGTATCTGATCATGACCATTTCAACATAAACATAGTAGCTTCTGCTTCATCGATGAAATAATAACAAATTTTTCCACCGGGCTGTGCTGTGTTGGTAAGATAACTGGGACAATTTTTTATTGCCCAATCCACTGCCTGCCACAGGGGGTCGTATGGTAATGTGACTGTCATGCCCATTTCAATTTAAAAAATGTTTCTTGTGCAGGCGACTGGAATGAAATATTTCCATTTTCGACAGTTCCACCATACAAGCGGATACAGGCATCAACACCTGCTATGTCACATGTGCCCTTTTGGGTAACCACATGCCACATTATCTTATATTGATAATCATTGAATTTTAACATTACGCCCATCTCAACTGAAACATAGTAGCTTGTTCGGGATCTTCAAACTCAATCCAGGGATAGAAGCTTCGACGTTGAACAGGAAACACACCTTGAGTGTACAGCCAGTAACGAAATTCTTCCGTATTGCTGTTGCGATTTTCTAACCACCATACCGCAGCATTGGCCCAGTAAGGTTCGATAGGTAATTTAATCATAAAAATTTTAACCTAAACATTGTGGCTGCTGCTTCATCGTCGATCTTGACAAACCATGTGGTCTGAAATCCGGTGCCAGATGGATGTGTGCATAATGTTTCAGTACGAGTACCCCATTCCCAACCTGACCCTATGTATGCTCTTCCGCCGCCATATATAACTTCTTTGTGGTATGCACCTATATTTTGTTCCAGCCAGGTTATCATTTGTTTCTTGATACTCAGTGCCACTGTGTTTTTCTTTGCCAATTCTCGATATTGTAATCTTGCCAAGACCTGCTCGCTTATGTCAATTATCACGGCCCCACCTCAATGTAAACATTATAGCATCTTTTTCAGTTTCGAACCAGAATTTTGAGCCAGTCCATGCAAAATGTTCTGGGCCAAATTGCTCCCTACACCAATCGCAGCACACCTTGTAGTCAGAGCTGGACTTCACCGAAACATACCCAGAAATCTCAAATAAGTCATTCCAATCTAAAGGTTCTACAAGCCGGCCGGCGTCATGCAATTTCTTAATCTGAGAAATGCACTCCACAATGCTAACCATATTGTAAGTGGAACCATGTTTCATCGGCGGGAGTTGCAAATACCAGCTGCCAATCTCCAGCCACATGAACAACATCATAGTTGCCAGGGAATCGGGCCTGCATACTCTTGTATATGTAATCTCTGCGAACTGTCAGTGTTTCACCCATGTCCGTGGCATAGCGTTTTAGCCATTCTTGCCAGGTTTCTGGAACTGCCAACCCATGTGCAATTACCCACCGAGTACCTTCATATACTTCGATATTGTTAGTGGTTGTATTCACCCGCATGCTGCCTATTGCAGGTTCTACTGGTCCGCTGGCGATTCGTCGGATTCCGGTGCTCGCCATTATAGCCACCTCAACTTAAACCATGTGGCCGATTCCTCACGGGCAAAGTGCCATGTGGTCACACCATTGCTATAGCTGTAGTACCAGGGATATTGATCTGACACTTGATCACGAAACTCTGCCTTGAGGCCTAGATTAAGATCGCACCACTCTTCTATTGCTCCAGTATGTATCATAACTATTTTTGCACCTTCTCCGGTTGGAAAATAAAATGTCTGCATTTCGAATTCGGCTGCTATCATAGGTTCAAGTACCGCATGCTGAAAAAAGTTTCTTGTGCATCGTTCCAAAAGTCCAGATACACGCCCTCTTCGGGTCTGCCATAATACTGTTCACCGTGCTTGTTCTTTCCTAACTCAGGATACTCTTTATAGTTGCGTACAGTAAAACCCAGGACTTCTCGCTGTTTCCAGCCGATGGCCCATACAGATACCGGATACTCTGCCCGGATGCGATCCAGTACAGGCAACCACTGTTTGTGTGTCAGCTTGATCATTGCACCCACTTCAGTATAAACATCGCAGCATCACTCTTGTTCTTAAAATGAAATTTACCCGGGCCCATGTATACCCATTCGTCGTTACGACCCCAGGTTGCCATGCACCAGTCATAACAGTCACCCCAGGTTGGCAGGCCAGGCCAATTGTTCGTCAACGTGACAACAGTCCAGGTTGGGCCTATCTTGTGATATGTGTCCATTTCTGCCATAACCTGATCATGGTCTTTTTGCCACGCAGCATGTTGTGATTCGTATTCGGTCATGACCACCTCAATAAGAACGCTGTACAATCTACTGGATTGCGAAAGTAGTAGGTGCTGTGCCTGTCCAAGCTGATACTCCATCTGCGGTCTTCCGGCAGAACAGCTACTTCCAAGGGACCAAACTGTTCTACACACCAGAAAAATAATTCAGACTCAAGCCCGCGATCCATAGAGAAGATCTGTTGCCAGACTGTGCCGTTGCTGCGATGATAATCACTGACTCTAAATTTCATAGCCATTTCAACTCAAACAATAATTGATCTCGGGATTCTGTAAATTCAATTTCTAACTTGAACCAACAGTCCCGTGCTGCTTTTTCTTCGTAGTCCAACTCCAACATCCGGTAACCCGTAAAGCTGGTACAGTTATCTACTGCCCAGTCTATCATGCCGTCAAAGTCACTACCGGCAGCCAAGTATACTGTAGTTACTGCGACCATGTTGGTTTAAACTTTATTAATTTTAATTTCTGGAATTGCATCGCATAAAAATTTAAAAATAATAGCTTGAGCATTTGCATTTGGATGAATTCCGTCTGGGTAAAAATAGTTGCGATTATTATGAAATTGTTCTAATCTTTGTTTGCCTAATTGCATATCATGTAAAAGGATTTCCAAATCGCTATGTGAAATATTTTTTTTAACAAGATTTAAGAAATCATATTTTTCGATCCAACCGGGAATAAATTCACAAAATACCGGATCTGTAATTCGATGATTTTGTTGTAAGATTAAATTTGTTGCACTTTGGCATATAATTTTGATCCCGGGAAAATCCTTTTCAAATTTGTCAAACCAAACTGTATCGCTGCATCCACCAATAATATAAACAGGCAATTTCCATTTTTGACTGAGTTGTGTTAATTTATGATAAGGATGATATATCCATTGGTCTTTAAGATAAAGATATCCATGTTTTAAATTTTCTGTTACTTTATCTGGAGGAAAGTACCAAATTTCTCTAAAAAATTCAGTTTGCCAAAATAAAATAAATTTTATATTAGAAATTTCGTGTTGATTACAATTTAAATAGTCGTTGATACGATCTATTGATTCTAAATTGGATCCTCCCGGTTTGGCTAAATTTCGAACTTGATATCCGTAATCAAGAAATTGTTTGGAAACTCCTACATTTTTTATACTATCATTTTGATTAACTGGTAATTCTCCGGCAGCCCAACTATCTCCCGATACTAAAATAATATTATTTGATAATTGTTTCATATTATTGCGCCCACTTCAACAGCCAAAATGCAATATCTTCTTGGTGACTAAATCCCCACCATTCCTCTTGTTCCTCACGGTTGGTACTATAACACAATATCTGGCCTACACAATTACTATTACACCATTGCCAGTATATTATCTTTTTATCATGGCCGCGGTGTGCGTCAAGAGGTCGTACACATGTAAACCATTCACTTTTCTTTTCGCACGTATCTTCGTAAGCCCACATAGCACTACTGGTTTCGCCCACATCAGGCACGACATCTTCCCAATACTGTATAAACTGTTGGCGATCGAGTACTGTCATGACCATTTCAATGCAAAAAGTAATTGTGTATCTGTATCCACGTGATCATTGACTTCAATAATATAAACTGGTGGATCAACCCGGCCGTCTGTGACAGAACCCTGTGTCCACAGATTCCAGCCCAGACTTTGAATACTGGTTCCCTGTATACTGACATGTGGGCCTACATTTTTCACCAGCCATTGCACACAATCCCGAGCACGATCAATATCTGTAGTTTTAATCTTCTGCATCATCAAGCACTTGCCATCCAAGTTGAAACAAATCTGCACGAATCTCATCCGTGACCTCACCTTCTGGCACATAGGTCCTGCCATCAGCTTCTACTTCTGGCACTGTACCAGATAATCCATAGCCATCTTCACTGCTGCCAATGCCGCTACAGTACCAGTCAATGTAGTCTCCGGATTCACGCATGTCAGCAACAATGCCGCCAGCTCTGCGCCAGCTGACACTCCATTTTTGATCTGTCAGAATAGGCCAGGTGTTGTTGCGTTGGAACTCTCGGTTGCACATGGCAGCATATAGATTTTGTGCGTAGTTTTTACTGCCGCGAACTCGTGACAGCATGTGCTCGCTGGTACGCAGATCATATTCCATGTTGTTCTCATGTGTTTGTTGACACCATTCTTCTTCCTGCTGTTTAGATTGTTCCCACATGTCAAGATAGGCTGGGCTAGGCTCCAGGCCTGTATCAGCACAACGCTTTAGGTAATTTTCCACTTGGAAAGTATTCCTTTTTGGACTGCTGCTGGGTTTAGTTGAGCAATCTTTTGTCATCACCGCGCTCCAATGCACAAATAATTTGCTGCCGTGTATCTTCATCCAGGTCTTCGATGTCCTCATCAGTCAGCTCTACACTGTTTTCAAACAGCAGGCCCGACTCGGCAAATTCTTGGATTTGTTTTACAAACTCATCCAGTTCTGCTTGTGTTCCTTCAAAGTTGTTGAAGCAACCTGGATCAAAAATTACTTTAAGTGGTTTCTTTTCAGTCATAACCGGGCCCGGATTCGATTGATAACTGAATTGGCCTGAGACAGGTCCAGATCATCCTCCTGCATGTCTTGATCAATTTCTTCAAGAATTTCTTCTTGCAGTCGACTCATTTCTACGTAAATGGCTCGTACCGCAGCTTTGATACCTTCTACGGTTTGACTGTGTGCCCATTCTTTAAGTTGTTTACTATTCATATCAAGAAACATTCTGGGATCAATATCGTCGGGATTCATTGTAAGGCTCCAAAGTAGTTAGTAGTCCATACATTATAGCATTACATCAATTTTGAGTCAATATCAATCGTTGTAATAATACAACTGATCATGCTTCTTATAAGTAGTTGCTATGCATTACGATAACCTATTCCCCCAGACCTTTCAACAATTAGGATTTGATGTGGTTTACCAACCCACATGTTTACAATCTCCTTACGATGTCAGGGGCTGGCCCTTGCGATTTCCACAAGTTGATTGGACCGATCGTACTGTAGTTATAATGCATTGTCAGGATTTTGTAAGCATTGACAGCACTGGACGTTGTCCGGAAATACAAGCTATTGAACAACATTTTGGAGAACGTGCTAACCAAGTTGTAATTGTACACTGGAATTACGATCTAAAATCTGTGTATTCTGGACCATGCCACCTGATACATTTCCCAACACATTCTTACGAAATCATGATGCGTTTGCAACAGCCACCTTATGTAAATTGGCAGAAAAAGTTTCGTGCTGATCGTGCACGTAATTGGCAATGTCTCAATGGTGCAGCAAGACCGCATCGTGTATGTGTTCATACCTTGTTAAAAACATTCCCTGGCGGAATTAGTAGTTTAGGTAATATAGATCCATTGCCTTATGATGCTTATCACGATGTAATGAAATGGGAACCAGGAGTTCATGATTTGAACGAAGGTAATTTTATAAGACTGTCTTGGCTGTATTCCACTACAAAAATTAATATAGTTACAGAAACACAATACACAGAAACTCCGGGCATTATTACAGAAAAAACTTTGTTTGCATTATTAGCAGGACAGATACCAATTGTTATAGGCTACCCTGGAATTGTTGATCATTGTCGAAAACTTGGATTTGATATGTTTGATGACTTGGTTGACAATTCTTATGATCGGCTTCATGACACATACCGCTGGGGCGAAGCATTAAGTCGAAATAAAGAACTGCTAATTAATACACCAGATCTTACACCTTATGCAGATCGACTCGGGGCACAGCAGGAATATGTATTGACCCGATGGCCGCAGAAACTAATCGCAGACTTTAAGGCACAGAGCGCCGCTGTGGCATGTGGTCTAGCCAATTTTTGATACTACCGTACATGGTAGCCATTGTGGCTTCTTTGCTTGAGTAAAATATCACTTGCGTTTTCTTGTAGTCAATGAAATAAGGATAGGTCAACTTGCGGTCTAAGGCCAGCAACAAGGCCTTGTCCATGGTGATCTTAATATCGTCAAGTTCAACCGACCAAGATGCCAGACCTAATATTTTCATAGCTTGGTAGCCAAATATGGTCAGTCGAAAACCTCCATTGTTGCGTATGTTGGTGTACCAATGCAGCATGGCTTCTTCCAGAGTGATCCTGTGATCCTCTGGCAGTAGTTCTATCAGTGTTTTGGTTAGTTTATGCTTTGACATGGGGAAATATCTTCTCCCCTTGAGTCAACAGCACAACAGAAAACTTGTCGGTTCGGAATTGTGTGTTTAACTTTTTGGCCAAATTGATGGCATGGCCTTGATTGGAGAACGACACCTTCTTGTACTTGGGTCCAGGATACTGAACCAGGAGATTAGAGGTTTTGAGATTGATAGGCTTACTGTCGAAGAACACAGCCCATATGCCTTCGGCTGCCAAGACCTGTTCGGTCTTGTAGCTGTTACGGTTTACAATTTCAACTAAAACTTTGGGTTTGGGACGACTCACGATTCATTAAACTCCTACATTTATTTATCAAAAATGCAGGGTGTGGTCAGAAGGTTCCACCTGTAACTTCTAGCTCTACTGTAGCATTGTTGGCACCTGTTGCCACAGATTGTTCATGTAAAGTGTGAAGAGCCAACAATAACTTGGTAATATCTGCGTGTAGATCTTTGGCGTCGCTCATGCTCATGTTAAAGTCGCGTTGTTGTCTGGCATCAGCTGCCTTGATACGGTCTATAAATCTATTGATGTGCAAGCTCATTGAGATCTCCTGTGACATATTTAACGTCTAACAGATCATATATACAATAATAACCAGGAGATGGTATGAACAAGTTCTTGTTGGTCATGTTGCTGCTGTCAGTGTTCTCGGTCAGAGCCAATGACGAGATAGCTGTCATGAAGAACGAAGCAAGTGGTTTTGTGGTGTTGACACAAAATAAATGCCCCATACCCCAGTCAGATGATTTCAGATTGGCCTACACCGGCAACAACGATATTCGCATATTTGGATGTTGGAAACTGCTGAGAACAGACAGCAAGGTACACGTGGTCTGGGTAACACCAGATGGAGACAGCCACTATCGCACATACAGTGTAGACGAATTTACAGTGGAAAAAATCATTTAGTTGTTGTCACACAGGTTGCGACTGTTCACAACAGTCTTGAACTCCATGTTGGGAGCAATGTCATTGTCAAACAACTGTGCCATTTGTTCCCACAGTTTCTCTCGTTCTAATTGGTACATACCAGCCGACACACTATCGTGAAAATTATTGGTCCAATGCAGTGCATAGTCTGGATCTTTGACTATGCCGTAGTCATGACGTGCAGTGTAGCACATGCTGGTAATAATTTGTTCTCGTGTTTTCATTAATCTTTCCTTCCACCAAACAACTGCAACAGACTGAGAAATATGTTGATAAAGTCCAGGTACAAGGTCAATGCGCCCATGACTTCCACAGACCCGGTGTTGTTTTCAGACAGCATTTCACGAATCTTTTGTGTGTCGTAGGCAGTGAGACCTGTAAACACAATCACAGCAATGGCCGAGATAACCATGGTCATGACACTGCTGCCAACAAACACGTTGATGACACTGGCAATTACAACAGCAATCAGGCCAACAAACAAGAACTGACCAATACTGGTGAGATCTCGTCGGGTGAAATAACCATACAGGCTCATGGTACCAAATAGAACAGCTGCACTCATGAATGCCATCACAATGCTGCCCAAGGTAAACACAGCAAAGATCATGGCAAAGCTGAGACCCATCAAGGCACTGAACCCTGCCAGCATCAATAAAGCCAATTCCCTGGGCGGATTTGCAGCTAGAGCAAACCCAATACCTATTACTGCAGCCAAGGGTGCAAATATCACCACCCATTTGATCCAACCTGTGAAGAAAAACTGCAGCAGGTCTGCACTGTTACCAACAAAATAACTCACAATACCACTTATCAAAATGGCCATAAACATATAGTTGTAAACACGCAGCATGGCATCATTTACTTCCACAGCAGTTTTATACACAGCAGTTGTCATATTATCTCCCTTATTCCTTGTTGATGTATTTTGACAATTCCGGTGGACGCCAGCCCACAGGTTTTAAAATCTTGCCATCTTCTCGCTTGCGAACACGACCGGTCAAGCTATCAATTTTGGCAAAGTTTGTACTCATGACTTCTTTCCAGGCACCCTCGCCGTTGACCCCTAAACTTTGTACAGCACCCACAGTTACAACCATGATGTCGATCAGGGCGTCTAATTGTTCCACAAGATCGTTATCATCCACTGCTGTTCGAAGTTCACTGACTTCTTCTTGGATCAATTTGAGATACAGATCAAATTGATCCAGATTGCGTTTGCCCACTGTTTGCCCACAGGCATTCATAAACTTGGCCTGATCTCTAAACACGTTGCTCATGGGCCTGCTCCTCGGTATAGTATGGACCACGATATGCATATCGCTGTAGGGTAATCAACTTGGGACAAAATTCCACTTGCCATGACCGGCCTTGTCGCACCTGATACCAACCAGCTGCATACCATGATTTAGATCTAGGTTCACGTGTCCAAAGTGGCACCTGGTGCTTGACATCATAGATGGCGTTGTAGGCCTGTTCCCGGGTGGGATAACCATGCACTGTTTTTGCAACTGCCACTGTTTTGATCTTGTTTACCACTGGTTCAAATGCAATGGCAATACGTTGCTTGATGGTATTGATAGTTTTGTAATTGTTGACCTGGTCGCCTATTCTGACACTGAATCCTCCGGCCATGGCTTCTATGTTGCCAACCTTGCGATCATCCTGCTTTAAGATCCAAAATTGATCAGGCACTACTGGTTTCGCTACAAGCATCAAGTACTCCTTTGTATGTTTCGTTCAACCAGCGAGCATACTGTTCGGCTGATTCACTGGCCTTGACCAGTTCGTATTTGCCACAAAACTTCATGAATCTAATGCCCACTTGTCCGATATCCTTGTGACTGATCATGCTGCAGATGCTGCTATCTACTGCTTGTTTGATTTCTGGAGGTTGAGCACGTAAGTCAATCAACATGCGATTACGCTCATAGTCATCCAATACTCTGTGTTCTGCACCGTCGGGATCAGTCCAACGCTGTAGCATAAGATTGTTCCAGGCATACCCTTGTTTATTACGGTCTTCAAATGCTTCTGTGAGCCCCACCTTGTTCTTGGTACCCTTGACACGCACACCGGGATAGGCCGAAAACACATTGTCGCTGGAATCACCGCGCATGCATTTTTCAAACAAGAGCCATTCAGGGTTGGGAATAGTTTTGGGTAGTTTGGTTTTTTTGTCAATTACAGGTCGACCCTTGGCATCAAAAATCCCGCGGATGGTCAGTAACTCATCAGTGATACCGTTGTATTGATCCACATTCTCTGACAGGAGTTGCACAAAGTCGGTATCGCTTGAAATAATTACATGATGATCTTGGGGGTGTAGTACTATCCAACGTGCAATAATATCGTCGGCTTCTGCGTTTTGGTTTCTGACAAACTGAGCAGTTGTACTCTCAGCCAAGTATTTAGTCAAGTGATCAAACGTCTCCCAGAACAGCTTGTCTTCGGCCTGTTCTTTTTCTGTTTGTGCAGCTCTAGCATCCGAACGATTACGCTTGTAGGGAGCATACACATCCTTGCGCCAACTACGACCTTCCAAGGCAAATACCACATGATCTGCACCAAACTTATTGACCACTTTGTTTACAGCACTAAGAGTTATGTGTAGAGCATAGCCAACTTTCTCCCATTCGTCTGTGGCCCGGAAGGCCACATGACGGGCACGAAAGAACAGGTTAGCTGTATCTATAAGAACGTATTTCATTTTGGCCTAAATTAGTTTATTATCAATAATGTATTGTAGCACATAACGAGCCCAAGCACTATGAGCTTCCTTACCGAAATGCCAAGAACCCTTGGAAACTGTTTCAAAACCGTTGTTTCTAAGCCACCCGTGGTAAGTTCCAGCAGCATCGTATGGTTTGATATAGCTGGTACCCCAGTCCTTTTGGGACTGCATACCTTGAAAACTATGGTTACCGTTAAAGAAGATATGTTTAACACCTAGCAAATTTAGGTCTTGATGAAAATTCCAAATATCCTCGTGAGCATCAACAACGGTTTTCCCGTAATCGATATTGGCAATGTACTCTTTGTACTGTTGCTGGTGACTTTCTGGAACCACATCAATGCCACTGGCATTAACCTGAAAGTATTCACCATCTATCAACCACTCTTGTCTTTCCCATGTGGACCATTGTATAATTACTAGCCCATCTTTATATGCTGTAGGATTCTCCAGCAACCATTGCCGTGTAGTCCTCATAATACGAGTATTGCTGGCAGCAGATTCAGCGTCGCAAACTAATATTGCATCCAGGTGATTTGCTAACTCACACCCATAACTAACACGTAAGTTATCAGGATGTGGCTGTCTGCCCAGACCCCAGTACAGAGGATCGTCTTCTGCAAAGGCGTGTGCATTCACTGCTTCGGCTGCTGCCGAGTGGCTGTCGCCATTTATATATACTATCACGAAACCTCTGTACGTCCGTTGCCTAAGTCACGACTGCGTGTAAATCGTGTGGGGTTCATGGCCTGTTCTTGTTCCCATGTTTCCATGACAATATGTCGACACACATTTTGAAACCATTGATCCACAATGTCGGCATCAGTCTTACCTACATAGCCAGCACGTATTAAGTTAGCAACAAACTTGTCATTCCAGTCTAGCTCAAATGCACCGGCATGAATATTCTCAGGATCTACATCCATGCTGAGTATAGCCACATAAGGTTCGCTGCGTTCGGTAGCTAATTCTTTTTCCGACTTTGCCGGCTGCACTTTTTTAGTGCGTTCTTTCTTGAGCTGCTTAACGGCTTCAGTTGGAACTGGAGTTAGCGGTTCCGGTGATTTAAAAAAACTTTTTAATTTGTCAAACATATCTTTCCTTATTTTACTAGATGTTGTGCAAGCACCATTAAACTTAGCCAAGCCCACATGGTATTAAATGCCACTAACGTTGGTAATAATTTTTTATTGCTGGCCCAAATCAGTGTAAGGCTAGTGGCTAAAGTTAAAAAGTATAACCACCATAGCTGTATACCAAAAATTAATCCAGGTATAATAATTATTGCCTTACAAAACCAACTGACAAACTCCACTATATTATAGTCAGTCCAATAAGATCGTGTAAACCACATTTTATAACAGTCACGAATTTTATCCCATCCAGTCAGATGGTATGTCAGCACTAATAAAACAGCCCAAGCTACAACTGCAAACAAAATTTGATTAATTGTCATTCTCTACCTCTATCCAGGTGTGATCACCCAACCACTTTACTGCTACTATATACTGATACCATACAGGTGCACCAGCTGACCAACCGTCTGGTCCCATGCCGCACAGTACGAGTTCGTTCCTGCGTGTATCTTGTACCAGCCAGTATGTCTGGCCATGTGCTATTTGAAAATCATACCGTGCTGCATGCACCATGTCAG
>Ga0209400_1001499_pt1 | contig 18616 bp, 19 predicted proteins | sample M_130807_EF_Meta_FD_187313 | JGI IMG/M metagenome (GOLD analysis project Ga0209400, IMG submission 187313) | Freshwater microbial communities from Lake Montjoie, Canada to study carbon cycling - M_130807_EF_MetaG (SPAdes) (version 2) | ecosystem: Environmental > Aquatic > Freshwater > Lake... | reverse complement strand
CCGCGCGGGGCAGAAGCACGTGATCGTCATCTCCGACGGCGACCCGAGCGCGCCACCGGTGGAACTCCTCAACGATTTCAAGGCCGCGAAGGTGACCGTGACCACGGTGCTGCTCGCGGGCAGCGGTTCGGCAAGCCTTGGTCACGGCGGCCCCGAGGACCACCGCAAGATGCAGGCGATCGCCACCAAGACGGGCGGCCGCTTCTATCGCGTGGAGAACCCGCGCAAGCTGCCGGAGATCTTCATCCAGGAGGCCACGGTGGTCTCGCGCTCGCTGATCGTGGAAGGCGACTTCACGCCGCAGCTGGTGGCGGGCACCGCGGGGCCGCTCGCGGGGTTCGATGCGCTTCCGCCGGTGCGCGGCTACCTGCTGACGGTTCCGCGCGAGGGGCTGGCGCAGACCGGGGCGGTGGTGAAGAACAAGGACGGCAACGATCCGTTCTTCTCGTACTGGAACTACGGGCTCGGGCGTTCGATCTCCCTCGCGAGCGACATGGGCGGACGCTGGGGTCCGGCATGGACGCAGTGGGGCCGGTTCCGTGCCTTCAGCGAGCAGATGATGCGCTGGGTGATGCGCCCGGCCATGCCGCAGGACGTGAGCGTCTCGACGCGCGTGGATGGCGACCGGGCGTTCATCGAGGTGGAGACGCGCGAGCAGGCGCAGGGCGGGTTCGCCGCGGAGACGCGCGCCGAGGCGCGGCTGGTGACGCCCGGCGGCGCGGTGCGCGACCTGCCGCTCCGCCAGGTGGGTCCCGGCCGGTTCAGCGGCGAATTCGATGCCCACGAGGCGGGCGCGTACCTGGCCAACGTGGCGTTCGCGCGCGCGGGCAGTGGTGACGGCGCGGCGCGCGCGGGCAGCGTGCAGGCCGCGGTGAGCGTGCCGTACCCCGCGGAGTACCGGGCCACGCGCGACAACGCGGCGCTGCTCCGCTCCATCGCGGAGCGCACGGGCGGGCGGGTGCTGCGGCTGACGGATGCAAAGACGTGGGAACTGTTCGATCGCTCCGACCTGGGAAGTTCAAGCACTGCGCGTGCGCTGTGGCAACTGGCCGCGATCCTGGCGGCGGTGCTGATCCTGATCGACGTGGCGTGGCGCCGCATTGCCTTCGACCGTCGCGATGCCCAGGAATTGGCCGCGCGCATGACGGGCGGCGCATCGAGCGCGGGCACTGGCGGCGTGGATGCGCTCCGCCGCGCGCGCGAGGGCGCGGCGTCGGGTGGGACGGGTGCGGTGACGGACGCTGGCCGTTCCGGTCGCGGTGCCGCGAAGCCCACGGGCGGCGCACCGGCGGCGACGCGTTTCGAGGCGGGCGAGGGCGCCCCGAAGATCGACGCGCGCGACATGGCAGCGGGTGATGCGGGGACGGGCAAGGCACCTGCCGCCCCGAAGCCGGCGCCGAAGGATGCCAGCCCCGCGGACGCCGACGGACTTTCGCGGCTTCGCGCCGCGCGTCGGCGCGCCCAGGATCGCAACGATGGCGAGGGCGGCGCGTGACCGCCGCCGGCGCCCTGCTTCCCGCCGACATCGCGCGGCTTCCCGCGTTCGACGCCGGCATCGAGGACGAGGCCGTGGCGCGCGAACGCTGCGCGTCGTTCCGTGCGGTGGCAGCGCGACTGCGCGAGGCAGTGGGCAAGCGGCTGGTCGGGCAGCAAGGCGTGGTGGACCAGACGCTCTGGGCGCTCTTTGCGGGCGGCCATGTCCTCCTGGAAGGCGTGCCCGGGCTCGGGAAGACGCTCCTCGTCCGCACGCTCGGCGATGCGCTGCATCTTGAGTTCTCGCGCATCCAGTTCACGCCCGACCTCATGCCCGCGGACATCGTGGGCACGCAGATCCTGATGGAAGGCGAGGGCGGTCGCCGCGTGATGCAGTTCCGCCCGGGCCCCATCTTCACGCAGGTGCTGCTTGCCGACGAGGTGAACCGCGCCAGCCCCAAGAGCCAGTCCGCGCTGCTCGAAGCCATGCAGGAACGCTCGGTCACCGTGGGCGGCGAGACGCATCGCCTGCGCGCGCCGTTCCTGGTGCTTGCCACGCAGAACCCCATCGAGCAGGAGGGCACGTACCCGCTGCCCGAGGCGCAGCTCGACCGCTTCCTCCTGAAGATCGCCGTGCCGCAGGTGGAACGCGCGGACCTCCAGGAGATCCTGCGCCGCACCACCGCCGCCGCCGAGCCGCCGGTGACGCCGATCCTCGACGCCGAGCGGATCCTCCAGGCACAGCGACTGGCGCGGCGGATCGTGATCGCCGAACCCGTGCAGGATTACGTGATCCGCCTGATCCTGGCCACGCATCCGGGCGGCGAGTTCGCCGACCCGAACGCCGCGCGCGAGGTCGCCGTGGGCGCCAGCCCGCGCGCCGCGCAATCGATCGTCACTGCCGCCAAGGTGCGCGCGCTCCTCGACGGCCGCTTCCACGTCTCCATCGGCGACGTGCACGCCGTGGCCCCGGCTGCGCTGCGCCACCGCGTGGCTCCCAGCTTCGAGGCCGAGGCGGACGGCATGGATTCCGACCGCGTCATCGCGGGCATCCTGGAGCGCCTGCCGCGCAACGGTCCGGAGGTGGCGGCATGAGCCTCTTCTTCCAGGGCGAGCCGCGTCGCAAGCGACCGGAGCGCGTCGATGACCTGATCGACAACGCGCTGATGGCGCGGATCGGCCAGCTCGACGTGGTGAGCCGCAAGATCTTCAGCGGCAAGATCCAGGGCGAGCGCCGCTCCAAGCGCCGCGGCCAGAGCGTGGAGTTCGCCGATTTCCGCCCCTACGTCCACGGCGACGACCTGCGCTTCATCGACTGGAACATCTTCGGTCGCCTCGACCGGCTCTTCCTCAAGATCTTCCTCGAGGAGGAGGACCTGTCGCTCGTGATCGCGATCGACACCAGTGCCTCGATGGACTGGGGCGACCCGAGCAAGCTGGTGTTCGCGCAGCGGCTCGCGATGGCGCTTGGCTACATCGGGCTCGTCAACCACAACCGCGTGTCGCTCGCGGCGTTCGGCGGGGAGGGCGGACTGCAGAAGCTCTCCAACCTGCGTGGGCGCCGCAAGACGGCGGAGATGGGTCGCTGGCTGCTCGATCTGAAGCCGGGCGGGCCGGGTACGTTCGAGGAATCGATGAAGCAGCTGGCACTGGCGCGGCAGGGGCGCGGCGTGATGCTGGTGCTCTCGGACTTCCTCTTCAAGGACGGTTACGAGAAGGGCCTCCGCTACGTGGCCGGCCGCGGCTACGACCTCTGGTGCATGCAGACGCTCGCTCCGCAGGAGATCGACCCCGGCGCGCACGGCCTGGTGGGCGATTGGCGCCTCACCGACATGGAGGACCGCGACGAGGCCGAGGTGACGGCAAGCCCCGCGCTGGTGGAGCAGTACCGCGCAAACCTGGGCGCGTGGTGCGCGCAGCTGCGTGACTTCGCCGTGCGTCGCTCCATCATGCACATGGTGGTGGACACTTCCACGGACATCGACGCGCTGCTTCTCGAATACATGCGCCGACGGGGGCTGCTGCGATGAGCGTGCTCGCGTTCCAGCCCGTGATCGCAGCGCAGCTGGCGCCCGCGTCCCAGTCGGCGCTCCTGGCCATCGCCTGGGTCACGCCGCTCACCGGCATCGCCGTGGCCTCCGTGCTGGTGCCGCTCCTGGTGGCGCTCTACTTCCTCAAGCTGCGCCGGCGCGCGACGGCGGTGCCCAGTACGCTTCTCTGGAAGCGCAGCGTGGAGGATGTGCGTGCCAACACGCCGTTCCAGCGCCTGCGACCGAGCCTTCTCCTCTTCCTGCAGCTTGGATTGCTGGCCTTCGTGGCGTTCGCCTTGATGCAGCCGCGGATGGACCTGGGGCTTTCCCAGGGGGGCCGCACGGTGATCATGGTGGATGCATCTGCATCGATGGCGGCCACGGACCTCGAGAAGGGGAAGACCCGCCTCGACGTGGCCAAGGAGCAGGCGAAGGCGCGCGTCGACCAGCTGTTTGCCGGCGGACTGTTCGCTGGGATCCCCGGCGAGACGATGGTGATTGCCTTCAGCGACTCGGCCAAGATCGTGCAGCCGTTCACGCGCTCGAGCGGCGACCTGAAGCGCGCCATCGACCGCATCGAGCAGACCGACGGCGGCAGCCGGATCGGCGAGGCGCTCTCGCTGGCGCGCGCGTTCGCCACGGTGGTGAACCCGGAGGCGCAGGGCGCCACGGCCGCAGAAGGCGGCACGCTCGAACTCTGGTCCGACGGCCGTATCGCGGACCTCTCGGCGGAGGCGATGCGTCCCGGCGAGAACCTGGTCTATCACGTCACCGGGCGCGCCGACGCGGCGAATGCCGGCATCGAGGGCATTGCCGCCGAACGCAGCGCCACCGATCCCGGCCTGATCCAGGTGTTCGTCACCGTGCGCAACGACGGCCCCGAGCCGATCGAAAGCGACCTGGAACTGGTGATCGACGGCTCGCGCCGCTCGGTGACGCCCAAGCCCGTCAAGGTGGCGGCGGCGCGCATTCCCGATCCCGCGGTGCCCGTGGCCAACGGTGATGCCGCACCGCAGTACAAGCCGGGCTACGAACGCGTCACCTTCCCGCCGATCGTGCAGCCGCGCGCGGGCGTGATCACCGTGTCGCTCGTGCGGGCGGATTCGCTGCCGGCCGACAACCGCGCCTCCATCGCCGTCAGCGCGCCGCGGCGCCTGCGCATTGCGGTGGTCGGTCCCGTGGACTTCGCGGCACGCACCGTGGTGGCGGCGATCCCCGCCGAGAAGGTGGAGACGCTCAACGCCGAGGAGTTCGCGGCGCGCGGCGCCAAGAGCGACCAGTTCGACGTGGTGGTGGCCACGCCCGGCGCACTCCCCAAGGAACTGCCGCCCGGCCGCTACCTGGTGCTCGGCGTGCCCGCGGGCATCGAGGGCCTGAACCCCTACGGCACCAAGGAGAAGCTCTCGGTGCGCTCGGAGCGCCGCGAGCACCCGCTCCTGCGCGCAGTGAACCTCGACGATCTCTTCGTGGCGAAGGCCACCGCCATCGCTCCGGCCTCGGACGTCGAGTCGATCATCGAAGGCGCCGAGGTCCCACTTGCCGTGGTGGCGCGGCGCGGTACGGTGACGGCGGTCATCACTACCTTCGAGCCGCTCGACTCCAACTGGCCGTTCCAGCGCGGGTTCGTCACCTTCGTGGCGAATGCCGTGGAATGGCTCGGCGGGCTCGACCAGGCCGCGGTGCAGGAAGAGCACCATCCCGGCGAGACGCTGTCGGTGCGCACGGCGGCGGGCGTCAAGGAGGCGAAGCTTTCGCTGCCGGACGGGTCGTCGCAGACCATCCCCGCGCGCGAGGGCTCGGTGACCTTCGGTCCGCTGGTGCGCGCGGGCGAGTATCGATTCACGTGGACGGACGACCGCGGCGAGCAGGTGCGGATCTTCGCGGTGAACCCCGCGGACGGCGAAGGACGGATCGCGGCGGCGGACGGCATCTCGGTGGGCACGGCGAGCATCGCCGGGACGCGCACCGGTGCCGGCACCCTCAGCGATCTCTGGCCCTACGCGCTCACTGCTGCGCTCTTGCTCCTGGTGCTCGAGTGGTGGGCCTACCACCGCCGCCATTGGCTGCGTGCCGACCGTGCCGCCAAGGCCGCGAAGCCGGTGCCCGGGCTCGCTCCTATGATCCGGGGATGAGCACCGCAGGCGCACCGCAGTCCGTCGACCGCATCGCACAGTTCGAGAAGATGGCGTCGGCCGACCCGACCAACGAGATGGCCCATTTCTCGCTGGGCAAGGCGTACCTCGACGCGTCGCGCCATGCCGAGGCGGCGCGGAGCTTCGAGCGCTGCGTGGAGCTCGCGCCCGACATGAGCAAGGCGTACCAGCTCGGCGGCCAGGCGATGATCGGCGCCGCATGGACCGACCGCGCCGTGGAATTCATGAACCGCGGCTACGAGACCGCCGCGCGCAAGGGCGACCTGATGCCGAAGAACGCCATCGGCGAGCTGCTGCGCTCGATCGGCCGCGAGCCGCCGAAGCTCGGCGCCGACGTGGACGCCGCGGCCGAGCGCCTGAAGGCCTCGGGAAGCTTCATCTGCCAGCGCACCGGCCGCCCGGGCAACAAGCTGACGGCGCCGCCCTTCAAGGGCGTGATCGGCCAGTGGATCTTCGAGAACATCAGCGCCGAGACCTGGAAGCAGTGGATCGGGCAGGGCACCAAGGTCATCAACGAGCTGCGCCTGGACTTCAGCCGCGACAAGGACCAGGAGACCTACGACCAGCACATGCGCGAGTTCCTCGGGATCGACGCCGAGGTGCTCGAGCGCATCGGCGCGAAGTGAGCGAAGCGCCCGCGTCGCGGGTCACGCATATCCCAATCGCTCCAGGTCATCCTCGTCCAGCCCGAAGTGGTGGCCGAGTTCGTGCAGCAGCGTGATCCGGATCTCGCGCAGGACGCGCTCATGGCCCCCGAGCGCGGTGCCATCCTCGTCGGTCCATTCGTCCCAGCCGCCCGCTTCCTCCAGGATGCCCTCGCGGTAGAGCGTGATGACGTCGGGCAGCGAGCCGGAGTCCGCACCCCGGTCCGTGAGGGGAATGCCCGAGTGCAGGCCGCAGAGGCCGGTGGGATCGTCGGGGTCGAGGCCCATCGCCTCGAGCAGCGCGCGCGGCGCGTGGTCCTCGAGCACCACCGGGACTTCCTCGATGAGTTCGTGGATCTCCGGAGGCATCGCCTCCAGGACCGCCTCGAACATGGCGTCGAACCGGGCGCGTTCGTCGCGGCGCATGCGGTCAGCCTTCCATGGCGCCGACGAGGTCGGCGACGCGCGACGCTCGCTGCTCGCGCATCCACGCCGCCAGGCCGTGCGCAAGCTCCACGGGCTTCCGCGGATCCACGAAGAGCGCGGTGCCCACGCCCACGGCGCTCGCACCCACCAGGATGAACTCCGCCGCATCCTGCCAGGTGAGCACGCCGCCGAGGCCGATGATGGGGATTCCCGCGGGCTTCGCCACCGCGCGGTACACGTCGTGCACCATGCGCACCGCGATCGGATGGATGGCCGGGCCGCTGAGCCCGCCGCGCCCGCGCGAGAGCCGCGGCCGCCGCGTGTGCACGTCGACGCTCATGGCGGTGACCGTGTTGACAAGCGTGAGCCCGTCCGCGCCCGCCTCGACGGCGGCACCGGAGAGCTTGACCACGTCCGCGTTGGGGCTGACCTTGACGAAGAGCTTCGCTCGCTTCACCACCGAGCGCACCTCGGCCAGGAGCGCCTTGAGCGCGGCCGGGTCATCGCCGAACTGGAGCCCGGTGGCGGTGTTCGGGCAGCTGACGTTGAGCTCGATCACCGGGAACCCGGTCTGCTGGTCGAACGCCGCCGCGACGCGCACGTAGTCGTCCACCGAATGGCCGGCTACGGAGCCGAACACGCGGCAGGGCACCGCGTGCGAATGCGGCAGCTTCTCCTGCAGGAACCGTCCGAGGCCCACGTTGGCCAGTCCGATGGCATTCATCATGCCGCCCGGCACGTCGATGATGCGCCACGGGTCGTTGCCGGCGCGCTCCTCGGCGGTGATGCTCTTGGTGGTGACGGCGCCCAGCCAACGGAGGTCGAACGCGTCGGCAAGCTCGTCCACGTAGCCGCAGGTGCCGGCGGCGGCGACGATGGGCGTTGCCATCTCGACGCCGGCGATGGTCGTGCGGAGGCAGGTGTCGGGCGAGGACATGGTACGAGTCTACGGAATGGCGGGGTGGCGCTCCGGCCCGCGGGCGGCGGTCAGGCCGGCACGGCCTCGAGTGCCGCGCGCTGCGCCTCGAGCGCGGTGCGCTGCCGGGCGAGGTACGCGTGGTCCGCGTCGGGCATCCGCGATGCGGCATCCAGGTGGACGGCGGCTTCGCGGAGGAGACGGGCGGCCTCGGAGGTGTCGCCGAGGCGGCTCCAGGCGTCCGAGGAGAGCCGCGCGAACGCCGCGCGGTGCATGCGCACCACGCCATCGTCACCGCGGACCTTCTGGAGCGAGTTGATGTGCGGGCGCAGCTCCTCGCAGCGCTCCAGGCACTGGCTGGCGGACTCGGTGGTTTCCTCGGCGGCCAGGTCGAACGCGGCCACCACGGCCATCTCGACGGCGGCCGCATGGTCGGGCGCGCCCTTGGCAACCTTGGCCCACGCGCGTGCCTCGTCCCAGACCTGGCGGTAGGCCATCCGCCGCTGGTCGGCGTCGTCGATCATCCTGGCGGCAGTCACGATGGGGCGAAGCAGCGAGCCGGCGATCGCGACGCGGGTGATCGCATCGGTGCCGGGCTTGCGCAGGCGGTCCGCGAAAGGGCCCACGGTGGCAATGGCCGCGCGCAATGCATCGAACGCCGCCCGGGCATCGCCGCCCGCCACTTCATGGGCTGCGGCCAGTTCCAGTGTTCGTGCGAGCGCCAGGTGGCGCGGGGCATCGTTGCGGTCGGCCAGGCATGCGGCGCGCAGCGTCTTGAGCGCGTCGCCCACCACGGCCTTCGCCTTCTGGCGTTCGCCGGCACGGACAGCCATCGCGGCGAACGCGGCGGCCAGGTCGGCCACGCGCGCGAACGCGGGCGATCCGGACGGCGCCTGGCGTGCGCGGTCGCGGGCCTGGCACCAGAGTTCGCGCAGCTTCTCGGCCTGGCCGGCGGCAACGATCGTTGCCTGCCGCTCGGCGGCGGTCATCTCGCGCGTGGCGTCCGTGGAGGCGGGGGCTCCTGGCATTCCGGTGATTCGATTGTGGCTCAGGCTCATGCGAACTTCCGTGTTCCCTGTGAGTATCGAGTGGCGAGTATCGAGTGGCGAGTATCGAGTCTCGAGTGACTGCTTCCTGCAGTGCGGTCTTCCGGCGTGCCGGCGCGACTGCGCTCAGCCCAGCCCGTCGGGGTCGATGGCCGCTTCCTTCTTGGCGGCGGCCTTCTTCTTGGCGTCGGGGCGTTCCGGGATGTTGTCCATGAAGAGGATTCGGCCGCAGCTCATGCAGGTCACCAACTGCTCGTTCTGCGCGGCCACGCGGCTGTAGGCATCGAGCGGGAGCTCGGCGTTGCATCCGCCGCAGGCGAACTCGCGGTGGCGCAGGCTGACGATGGTCACCTCGGCCAGCGCCTCGCCCTCGTTGCGGTCGGCGGCCTCGTCGAAGGCCTCGCGCGCCTCTTCCTTCAGGTTGGCGGCGGCGCGTTCGCGCTGCGCCTCGAGCTCGGCAAGGCGTCCGCCGAGCTCGGCCTTCGCTTCATCGAGCGCGGCCTTCGCCATGTCGCGCAGGCGGGTGCGGTCGGAGAGCGGGGCTTCGCTCGCGGCCATCTCGGTCTTGAGCTTCTCCTGGTTCTCCATCTGCGCCAGGATGCGCTCGGCCAGCTCGTCGCGCTTGCCTTCGATCACCTTCAGCTCGTCGCGGAGGGCGTTGTACTGGCGCGGGTTGGCGGAGCTGTTGAGCTCGGCGCGGAGCGTCTCGAGGCGTGCCTTGAACGTGCCGTCCTCGAGCTCGAGGTTCGCCACGGTGGCCTGGATCTGCCGAAGCTGCGCTTCCTGGTCGCGGCGCTTGCCGGCAAGGAGGTCCACCTGCGTCTGGTGACGCCGTCGGTCCGAATCCGCATTGTCGAAGCGGGTCTTGATGCCTCGGACGAGGCTGTCGACGGAGTGGAGCGCGCGGAGGTGGGAGATGAGGCTCATGGTGGGTGTCGCGCCGGGCGCGAGCCCCCAAGCGTACCCGTTCCGGCGCGCTTTTCGGCGCGTTCCCCGCGATTCGGCGCAATCAGCGCAAATGGAGCGCCAGGAGCACGACGGGCGCCGCAAGGAGCGGGCTGTCAAGGACATCGAAGATCCCGCCCATCCCGGGAAGTATCCGGCCGGAATCCTTGACGCCCGCGCTGCGCTTCACCAGGCTCTCGGCAAGGTCGCCGAAGGTGCCCACCACGCCGAGCACGGCGCCGGTGGCCGCGCCGAGGAGCGGCGCCACGTGGTCGCGCGCATCCGGGAGCGCGTCGCTCCACCAGGCAAGCAGTCCGCCGACGATGGCGGCAAACGCAATGCCGCCCACCAGCCCTTCCCAGCTCTTCGCCGGGCTGAGCCACGGGATCATCTTGTGCCGGCCGATCGACATGCCCACGGCGTACGCGCCGATGTCGCTTGCCTTCACGGTGAGGACCGCACCCGCCAGCACCCACGGTCCCGCCTCGGTGCGGACCAGGAGCCACGTGCCGAGCATCGCGCCGATGTAGGTGAATGCCAGGAGCGTGCCGCCGGTGGCGGCCACCACGCCATCGATGCGCGCGCCGCGGCTGTGCACGATGAGCGCAAGCGAGAGCACCGCCCAGAGCATGCCGGCCATGGCCCCCGCGGCGTGCGCAGGCATCGCAAACGCGGGCGCCGCGCGGACTGCCACCACGCCGGCCACGGCGGCGAGCACCGTGAATCCCGTGGGTGCAGCGATCCCCGCGGAACGAAGCATCGCCGCCAGCTCGCGCGCCAGGAGCGGCGCGAGCACCAGCACCGCCAGCGCCGCAAGCACCACGCCGTCGGCGGTGCCCATGGCGGAGCGGACCAATTCGTTGTCCTGCAGCGATGCGGACATCCGGCCGTCGCCCCAGAGCAGCGCGAGGAGCGCCAGGATCAGGACCGGTCCGGTGATGAGTCGAAGCCGAAGCACGGGATCAGTAGACCGCCACGCTCGGATCGATGTCGAGCGACCAGAGGTGGATGCCGCCGGCCATGCTGCGCACATCGTCGAATCCGGCCTGCCGGAGCGCGGCCGTCACCTGCAGGCTGCGCGCGCCGTGGTGGCAGAAGACGACCACCGGCGTGGATTCGTGGGCGCGGAGCTCCTCGATGCGCGCGCCGAGTTCGTGCATCGGCATGTGGACGGCACCGGCGATGCTCGCCAGGTCGCGCTCGGGCACGGTGCGGCAGTCGAGGAGCACGATCTTCTCGCCGGCATCGCGGCGGCGCACGTACTCGCGCGGCGTCGTCTCCCAGTCGGGATTGAAGGGGTAGCCGGGAGGGAGGCCGCGTTCGTCGACGGACTGCACGGTCATTCCTTCGTGGTGGTGGCCGGGGCGGCAGGCGTGGCCGGTGCCGCGCTGCCGCGCGTCTGCGCCGCGGGCAGCCACTCGATGGAGTCGCCCTCGGGCTGGTGGCGCACGGTCCACGGCGGCAGGAAGAGGATCTGTCCGGGCGCGGTGGCGAGCCAGTAGATGCCGATCACGGGTGCCGCGCCGCCGTCGGCCAAGGCGGTGTTGCTCTCGCCGTGATCCTTCAGCGCAGTGGCGGTGGTGGGGTACTGGCCCGTGGCGCGCGGGTCCTTCGAGAAGCCCTCGAAGAGCGAGTAGTACGTGGGCTGCACTTCCACCTGGCCGCGCGGCTGGTTCACCGTGACGGAACCCCACGAAGAGCGGTCGAGCGTGGTGGTGCTCGGGGCAGGCTGTGCACCGGCGGCCACGGGCGTGCCGTCGAGCGTCACCGGTCCGCCGTCGCGCGCCAAGGCGGCGTCGCCATGGCCTGCGATGTCCGGGATCGGATCGGTACCGGCATGCACGAGCGTGGCGCTCGGGTTCTGGCAGCCCGCGGCGAGCAGGGCGGTGGCGAGGATTGCGACGCAGTCAGTACGCATGGTTCAGTCGTCGAGGCGGTAGCCCGCGTGCTCGAGCGCGTCGCGGATCGTATCCGGGTCGAAGCCCCGCCGACCCATGCGTCCGGCCACGCGGTTGGCGGATTCGCCGGCCTTGCGGGCGGCCTTGGCCTCCTTGCGGAGTTCGGCGGCCGTGCCGGCGCCCGCCTTCGCGGCCTCGCGCGCGTCGCGTTCGCCCACGCCGTCCGCCTCGAGCAGGGCCTCGAGCGCGTCGGCGGCCATGGCGCCGCGGGTACGAAGCTGCTGCACCCGGCCCTCGGCGAAGGCGCGGTCATTGAGCCAGCCGTCGGCCACGAGCGCCTTCACGGCGTTCGCCGCCGCGCGCGCCGCGTGGCCGCCCTTCACCAGGCGCGCCCGCAGGCCCGCCGCGCTCCATGCGCGCTTGGCAAGGAACGCAAGCGCCGCCTCGCGGGCCAGTGCCTCCGCCGCGGCGGCATCGACGCGGGCCGCGAGCGCCGGCGTCCACGGTGTGCCCTCGGCCAGGCCAAGCTCGTCCGCGCGGTGGCGCAGCAGGGTGGCCACGGTTCGCCCGCCGACGCGGACCTCCACCTGGTTCGGGTCCGCCGTGCGTGGGGCGAGCGAGTCGATGCGAGCCTTCTTCCCGGTGACATTCTTCACGGTGACAGTCTTCTTGGTTGCCTTCGCCATGGATCGTTCCTCAGCTCAGTTGGTCGAGGTAGCCGCGCATCTCCGAGAGCGCGTGGCCGTCGTTGGCCTGCTGCGCCGCCGCGACGCCGGCGCGCAGCACGCTGCAGGCTTCGTCCACGCGGTCGAGGTCCTCGAGCGAACGTGCCTTGTGGAAGTACGCGTAGCAGTACGCGGCGTCGGCCGCGATGGTCCGGTCGTACCAGCCGAGTGCCTCCTCGTGGCGGCCGGCGCGCGCGTGCTCCTGCGCGATCCCGTAGAGGCAGAACGGGTCGTTCGGCTCGGCGGCGTGGAGCTTCATCAGCTGCGCCAGGCGGTCGCCGGCAGGGGATGGTCCGGGCACGGTGGACATGCGGGGAACCCTATCAGATTCCTGGCCGGATACGCTTCACGGCATGCGCTTCGCCCCTGCGCCATTTGCACGCATCCTCCTGCCGATCGCCGCGATGGCGCTCCTCCTCCCGTGGCTTGCCGCATGCACGCCGCAGTACGTCCAGGAGGACCGCACCGACCGGCGTGAGAAGGAGCTGCGCATCAAGCAGCACGTGGGCGGCACGCACCACGCCACCGTCGTCGACAACGGCCGCTGGTTCCAGACCTTCGGCAACGAGCTCCTGGTGATCGACACCACCAACGGCCGCGAGCTCGGCCGCGCAGACGGCGTGAAGTTCGGCGAGGGCGGGTCGCTCGTCGACATGATCGCGGAAGGCGACTCCGCATGGGCGGTCTCCGCCAACACGGCGCTGGTCAAGTTCGACGTGGCCGACAATTCGTCGCCGCGCGTCACGGACACCATGTCCTCGGAGAAGCTCGGCATCGAGCCGCTCTTCGTGTCGCAGGTGGGCGAGGACGTCTACGTCACGGGCAAGGGGGGCGCGGTCCGGGTGCGCGACCGCCAGCGATTCCTCAAGGACATGACGCCCACCCACGTGGTCGGCTCGAAGGTCGGTCCAGTGGCGTGCGTTGGACGCAAGATCCTTGCAATCGAGGATGGCCGGTACCTCGGTGCCGCCACGGCGCTGGTGCCGCTTCCGGCGGGCCTCGGTCCTCCGGACGGGTATGCATTCCTGCTGCAGGGGCAGAACGGCGCGTCCGTCGGCATCATGTCGCCGGCGTTCACGGAACTGGACCAGTCGGCCATCCCGGCCCGCGTGCGTCGCATCCGCATCTGCGGCGATCGCCTCTTCGCGGTCACGGACAAGACGCTCTTTGCGTGGCGCATCGACGGCAGCACGCTGGTGGAGCCCGAGGAGATCGCGCTCAAGGGCGGCCGCGACATCGGGCTCATCAAGCCGAACCATTACGCGGTGGCCGGCACGTTCGGCCGCTCCATGTACCGGCACAAGGCGGAGGACCGCCGCGCGCCGGACACCTTCTACAACGTCGAACGCCAGCCCGGCCTGCTCGAAGTGGCCATGACCGACAGCCGCCGCATCCTGGCCGGCGGGCGCGAGGGCTTCTGGCTCTGGCGCATTGGCGCCACGCCGCAACTCACGGAGAAGACCACCGACCTCACCACGATGGTGGGCACCGATCGCACGCTTGCGTGGGGCACGGCGCACCTGGTGCAGGAGAAGGGCGCGGATGGCGTGGCAGTGGGCGTGGCCGTGGAGCTCTCGCACGACGGCGTCCAGGAGCGCTACCAGCCGCTCGGCGCACCGCGCATCCACATCATCGAGGCCATCGACGGCGATCTCTGGATCGGGCACGACCGCGGCGTGGACATCCTGCACCGCGTGGAGTTCGTCAAGCCGACATCGGAGGACAAGGATGGCGACGGCAAGGCTGATCCGGATCCGGATGCCCCGAAGCCGGCGGCATCTTCCGAGCCCGAGCCGCGCGTCATCTCCAGCACCGATCTTGCCGGCGCGCCGGTTGCAGCCCCGAAGCCGGGCGCACCTGCCAAGCCAGTCAACGACTCTGTGCAGCCGGTGATGGCGGCGCGCATCGTCGCGCTGCGAGAATGGCGCTTCGAGGGGCCGGTGCTCTTCATGTACCCCGAGCGAATCGGCGGCGGCGCGGCAATGATCTCGCTGCACGGCGGGTTCATCCTTGCCAAGCCCGAGGCAGTGGGCGATGCGCCCACGTTCAAGGGGCGCGGCAGCGTGAAGTGACGCGTACGAAATTGGTGCCAGGAACGCCTGTCCCTATTTTCGTTCGACGTTCGACTGCAGACTTCGCTGTGCGCGGGACTTTTGAAGTTCGACCGCGCCCTTTCGCTGCGCGCGGGGAGCTCCCGTCCGGCCGGACGTCCTCACTCCACCAGGTTCCGTTCGGACTCCGCGACGACGAGCTCGGCACGTGGCACGACCCGAGGTGCAGTCGGTACGTTTGCGCGTGCCTCGCCGGCGTCGAGGCCGCCGGCGCGGGAATCCCCGTGCTCGCTGCAGGGCGCTCGCATCATGAGTATGTCAGCAGGCATTCGTCGCACACGCGGCGGTGAGGCCATTGCCGAACCGACGCCATTGGCGCAACGGGTGCCTGGCTCCCTCGCCGGAGGGGCAGTGGCGGCGGCATGCCGCCCGCCCCGCAAGGCGATGGGGGCCAGTCCCAGTGCGCTGCAAGAACTTCGCACACGCCTCCCCGCCCCGCAAGGCGACGGGGCCAGTACGCGGGCGTCAGCCAGCTGTCACTTCGCCCGCGCCTCGGAGCAGAACTCCACGCAGATCGGATCCGTCGCGCAGGTATTCCCGCGCGCACGGCATGCGGCGCGTCCGTGGAAGATCATCAGGTGGCTCAGGTCGCACCAACGCTCGCGCGGGAAGAGGGCCATCAGGTCGCGTTCCACCTTGCCGGGATCGGAATGCTCGCTCAGCCCGAGTCGCTGCGCGAGTCGGCCGACGTGGGTGTCGACCACCACGCCTGCCTGGATCCCGAAGCAGTTGCCGAGCACCACGTTGGCGGTCTTGCGCGCCACGCCGCGCAGCGCGAGCAGGGCGTCCATGTCGCGCGGCACCTCGCCGCCGTGATGGGCCACGAGCGCCTGCATGGATTCATGCACCGCGCGCGCCTTGTTGCGCCACAGGCCAATGGTGCGGATGAACGGCGCGATGCGGTCCGGCGTGGCGGCGGCGTAGTCGGCGGGGCGGGGGAATTCGCGAAACAGCGCCGGAGTCGCGGCGTTCACGCTCTCGTCGGTGGCCTGTGCGCTCAGGATGGTGGCCACCAGCAGCTCGTGCGGCGCGGTCCAGTCGAGGCGGCACTTCGCGTGCGGGTACGTGCGGTCGAGCGCGGCGAGCAGCGCGCGGGCGCGTTCGATCTGCTTCGGTCCCTTGCGCGGGAGCTTCAGCGTGATGGGGGGTTGCGTGGCGGCGGCCTTCATGCGGATCGCTTGGAGGCTCCGCCATGAGCGGCGACTGGGGCGGGAACGACTGCCGGCACGAAGGACGCAAGGGCGCCGAGCACCGCGAAGAGCTGGACCTTGTAGAGCGTGTCGGCCAGGCGATGCCCGGCGTCGAATCGTTCCATGGCTTCCGCGGCGAGCACGCGCTCGCCGGCAGCCACTGCGTCCCAGTAGCCCAGGAGATCCGCGTTCATGCCCGGGCTGATGGCGGCCCGCACCGCAAGCGCCACGGCGCCCACACCCACGCATGCCATGAGCAGCCAGCGCGACCACGCGGCGCCGCGCAGGCCGCCGAGCCGTGCCACGCGCACCGTGCATCCCACGGCCAGCGCGGAGAAGGCGAATTGCACGCGGTCGCTCGTCAGGAAGACCGGCTGCATCAGCCGTCCGGCGGCGTAGCGGCCCATGTCCTCGGTGCGGCCTTCGAAGAATTCCTCGGTGCCGGCCACGGTGATTCCCATCTGCGGCAGCGAGCGGAACGCGCTCATCGCGCCCACACCGGCGGAGGCGATGGCGGCAAAGAGGGTGGCAAGCGAGAGGAGGAGCACCGCGGCGGTGGGTCGCATGGATGGGAGTCTATTCCCCATGCACACCATGCCGCGCGCGAACTACGCTGCGCGCATGGGTGCCAGGACGCAGTTGCCGCTCGCCGTCACCGTTGCGCCGCTCGGCGATCCGGCGGCGGCGTTCGCGTGGGCGGCGTCGCAGGGGATCCGAGGCGTGCAGCTCAGCGCAACGCATCCCGGGATGCGTCCGCGCGACCTCGGTGCCAGCGCGCGCCGCGACCTGCGTGCCACGTTCACGCGGCTCGAGTTGGTGGCATCGGGCATCGACGCGTGGATACCGCCGTCGCACTTCATGGAACCCGCCAACGCGGAACGCGCCATCGACGCCGCCTGCGCCGCGTGCGAACTTGCGGGCGAGCTCGGCCGCGTGCCGGTGACGCTGCAGCTGCCGCACGCGGCCACCGATGGCAGCGACGGCCCGCGCCGCGCTGAAGCCATCGCCGCCATCGTGGCCGCCGCCGACCGCGCCGGCGTGCTGGTGGCGGATGCATCGAACGCCAACGACGTGCCGTGGCCTCCCGTGGGCCTGTCGCTTGACCCCGCCGCGGTCCTGGCCGATGGCGGCGACCCGGCCGCTGCCGCCTCGCGTGCGGGCGCCCGGATCGCGTCCGCCCGCATCGTCGATCTTCTTCGCTCGGGCATGCGAGGCCCGGTGGGGCGCTCCCGGGAATCGCGCCTGGACGTGCTGGCGTACCGCATTGCGCTCGAGATGGCCGGATTCCGCGGGCTGCCCGTGATCGACGCCCGCCAGTGGGTGGATCCGCACGCCGGCGTGGTGGCTTCGGCCGAGGCATGGGGCAGGGCCGTCGCCACCTGACGCTTCCACTACACTTCGCGCATGGCACGCCGCGCAGCTCCGGCCCTCTACGAACTGATGCGCCGCCCGGGGTCTCCCTCGGCTGGCGGCGGTGACGCTCCGGTGTCCGCTTCGCCGCGGCGCACGGGGAACGCCCCGGGGCTCCCGTCCACCTTCGAAGTCTCGCTCATGAAGGCGGCGTTGATCGGCGCCGCTGTCGTGGTGGCGATTGCCGTCGCGTACGGCATCGGCGTCCAGCGCGGGAGTTCGTTGGCGCGGGCCACCGGTTCGTCCGGCTCCGCTGCCGCGGCGTCCGAAGCCACGAAGGAGTCGGATTCGGCATCCCCCCGGGTGCCTCCGATCGCGAAATCCGACGACTCCGCGACGCGCAAGCCCGCGGCCAAGGACCGCCCGACAACCGATAACAACGGCGATCCACGCGTCAAGGGCATGCGTTACTTTGTCCTGGCCCACCCCTCCAGCGAGCGGGCGGCGGAGCTGGTGGACTTCTGCCAGCTGAACGGACTTGATGCGTACCTCGTTCCAGACGATACTGCGCTGCTCCGCAAAGTCATCGTCCTGCCCGGCTACCGCGACCCCTCCGAGAAATCATCGCCTGAGATCAAGGCACTCGAAGCCAAGATTCGGAACGTCGGAGACAAGTGGAAGGCCAAGAACCCGCGCGCGAACAAGGATTTCCGCGAGGCGTATCCCGAGGCCTACCGCTAGCAGGACGAAGACCGACGCATCACCCGACCGCACCAGCGGCGCACTCAGGCGCCGCAGACTGAACCGAAAGATCGAATCACCATGAGCCTCCATCGCAGCCTCAAGACCAAGTCCGGCGCCCTCAACCAGCATCGCAACGTGCTGACCCGCGCCGAGCGCATCGCGAAGCTCACGGCCGAGGAGCGCTTCGATCCCTCGAAGAACACCGCGCTGGGCATCGTGAAGGTGCGCAGCATCAAGGCTGCCGCCGGCAAGAAGCCGAAGAAGGCCGAGGAGGCCGGCGCCGAGGCTGCCGCCAAGCCGGGCGCGAAGGGCGCCAAGGCTGCCGCTCCCGCCGCCAAGGCCGCTGCTCCCAAGAAGTGAACAGCATGACCACGCACACTCCCGCAGGCGGCCCTCTGGGCCGCCTGTCTCTTTCCCGGCTGATCTCCCGTCGCGCCCAGTCCATGGACGCATCGGGCATCCGACGCGTCTTCGACCTGGCGGCGAAGATGAAGGACCCGATCAATCTCTCGATCGGGCAGCCTGATTTCCCCGTTCCCACGGTGATGAAGGAGGCCGCCAAGGACGCCATCGACGCCGACCGCAACGGCTACACGGTCACGCAGGGAATCCCGGAGCTGCTGCACGCCATCTGGCAGCACCTGAAGGTTAACGTGGGCTGGCACGGACCCACCGACGAGCTCGGCGCCGTGGTGACGAGCGGCACCAGCGGCGGCATCATCCTGGCGGCGATGGCCCTGCTGGATGAGGGTGACGAGATGGTCATCCCCGACCCGTACTTCGTCATGTACAACCAGCTCGGGAAGCTGACCGGCGGCACCATGGTGCGCTGCGACACCTATCCCGACTTCCGCATGACGGCGGAGCGCATCGAGCGCTGCATCACGCCGCGCACCAAGGCGGTCCTCCTCTGCAGCCCGAGCAACCCGTGCGGCACCGTGCTCTCGGGCGCGGAGCTCAAGGAC
>Ga0209400_1001497_pt1 | contig 18640 bp, 17 predicted proteins | sample M_130807_EF_Meta_FD_187313 | JGI IMG/M metagenome (GOLD analysis project Ga0209400, IMG submission 187313) | Freshwater microbial communities from Lake Montjoie, Canada to study carbon cycling - M_130807_EF_MetaG (SPAdes) (version 2) | ecosystem: Environmental > Aquatic > Freshwater > Lake... | reverse complement strand
GCGAATTTGGTAGCCGAGAGATTCCACAATGGGTGACTGCACCCGGCGGAGAAGATTTCGTAGATATCAAATATCAAATGGGCGATGGCATCGCCAAGATTACGATCAACCGTCCGCAGGTTCGTAACGCATTTCGTCCTCAAACAATTATTGAATTAATCGAAGCATTTGATTTAGCACGAGACAATGAAGAAGTTGGCGTAATCATCTTTACTGGAGAGGGCACAGAAGCTTTTTGTTCTGGAGGAGACATCAGTGTTCGCGGTGATGACGGATACCTTGGCGATGACAAATTAGCTAAAAAGGGAATCGGTCGTCTCAATGTTCTAGATCTTCAGGTGCAGATTCGTCGCACACCAAAACCCATCGTTGCAATGGTTGCCGGTTGGGCAATTGGTGGTGGGCATGTATTACATGTTGTCTGCGACTTAACAATTGCGGCAGATAATGCAAAGTTTGGTCAGACAGGGCCAATGGTTGGTTCTTTTGATGGTGGGTACGGTGCAGGATTGTTAGCGGCACATGTTGGTCAAAAGAAGGCTCGCGAAATTTGGTTTATGACCCGTGAATACGACGCACAAGAAGCATTAAATATGGGGCTTGTAAATACTGTTGTACCAATTGCTGAGCTGGAAGCAGAAACTGTTTCATGGTGCCGCGAAATGCTCTGCAACTCTCCAATGGCGATTCGTTTGTTAAAGGCAAGTTTGAACGCTGCCACAGATGGACTTGCAGGCGTGCAACAACTTGCAGGCGATGCAACCTTGTTGTTCTACATGACAGAAGAAGGCCAAGAAGGTCGCGATGCATATAAGGAAAAGCGCGCACCTGATTTTGGAAAGTTTCCAAAGCGCCCATAATCCATGGATCAATTGCTTCTAGAGAGTTTGCGTGTAGTTACGCTGCCTACGACAACAAATTTTCGTGGCGTGACTTTTCGTGAGGTTGCTTTAATTCAGGGTGAATATGGTTGGGGAGAGTTCTCGCCATTTCTTGAATATGACGATGCTGAATCTGCACCATGGCTAGCGTGCGCGATCGAGGCAGCAACCCAGCCAAAACCACAGCTATATCGCACGCATGTAGCGGTTAATGGAACTATTCCTGCACTAAATGACGTGCAAGATTTAGAGAGAGTTATTAATTCATTTCCAGGAGTTAAAACCTTTAAAGTAAAGGTCGGTACCGATGTCAGCGAGGATCTTCATCGCCTCGAACTTATTCGCACCTTACGGCCGAATGCAACAATACGTGCTGATGTTAATGGCTTATGGAGCGTTGATGAGGCTGAAAAGTTCATCAATTCAATCGGCGATGTTGAATATGTTGAACAACCGTGCGCAACAATTGAAGAGCTTCGCGAATTAAAAAAGCGCGTGGATGTGAAGATTGTCGGAGATGAAGTTCTAAGAAAAGCAGCAGATCCATTTGATGTTGACTTATCTGGTGCCGTTGATTATTTGATGTTAAAGGTCCAACCACTTGGTGGAATTAAACGTGCTCATAAACTTGCAGAACATCACAACTTACCTGTCGTGGTGTCTAGCGCCCTAGAAAGTGCTGTTGGAATTAACTACGGGCTTATCTTGGCGGCATCATTTGAGGGCATGAGCTTTGATTGCGGTCTTGGCACAGGGTCGCTCTTGGCAAAAAATGTTGGCGAACTACCAATAGTCGATGGCAAGATTGCAATTAGTGATGTGACTCCTAACTTTGATGGTCTAGATGTCAGTGCAGATCGTTATGAATGGTGGAAGAATCGCATCATGAGAACTGCGGAGTTACTGAAGTGAATAACTCCACCTCGCTGGCGCGTGTTGTCGTTCGCCAAATAATTGAAGCTGGGATCACTGATGTAGTTATTTCACCTGGTTCGCGCAATGCACCTTTGTCCTTGGCGTTTTTTGCAGCATCACAAGAGGGCTTAATCAAGATTCATGTGCGCGTTGATGAGCGAACTGCAGCATTTTTTGCACTTGGAATTATTAAATCAACAGGCCGGCCAGTACCGGTGTTGTGTACTAGCGGCACGGCGGTTGCTAATTACCATCCAGCAATTCTTGAAGCCAGCCACACAAACGCACCACTCATGGTTTTAACTGCCGATCGCCCTGCAATGTTGCGCAAAACTGGTGCCAATCAAACAACTGAGCAAGCACGAATTTTTGGTAAAGTTGTGCGTTATTTTGCAGATGTTGACGGTCCTGTTTACCCAATGGAATTACCACTAGATAGTTTGCGAAATGGTCCTATTCACTTAAATCTTCAGTTTGATGAACCACTTCTTTCAGATGACTCTTCAGACTGGCTTTCACAGATCAATGTCGCACCAAAAGAGTTTGTCGCACGTACCAAGCCCGGCACACTTCGTTTAGTCGGTGCGCGAGGAGTTGTTGTAATCGGACATGATCGTGGTGGTTTAACAGTTGAAGAAATCAGCCGGTTTACAAAGGTATTAGGTTGGCCCGTAATCACCGAAGATCCACTTTCTTTTCCTGATGCGATAGCGCATGCATCTATCTTCTTAGCTTCACCAGAAATACGAAGCACTCTTATTCCCCAATCTGTGCTTGTTATCGGTCGAACAACTCTCTCACGTTCAATTAATGCCTTTATTAAGTCCAGTCCGATCACATATGTTGTGGATCAACGTCTTGCAACGGTGGATTCAGATCGCCAAGCAGATCGCAAATTTACAGAGTTACCTGATCTACAAGGTGTTATTCAATCTGATGAATGGATTGCAAAGTGGAACAAGGTTTCTGAGCGCGCGCAAAAGCTGATTGGCTCCATGGATGGCTGGAATGAAGCGGTCATTGCTCGAACAATTGCTGCAACGATTCCAGATGGCACTGCGCTATTTGTTTCTTCATCACGACCTATTCGAGATCTTGAAGGTTTTGCACATCCGCGCACTGGCGTTCACACCTACGCTAACCGTGGCTTAGCTGGCATAGATGGCAACATTTCAACAGCGCTTGGTGTTGCCTACGGCCACAAGGTCACAATTGCAGTTCTGGGTGACCTATCTTTCCTGCATGATTTAACAGGACTCATAAACAAAGAAGAGATTAATTGCCGCTTTATAGTTATCAATAATGATGGCGGTGGAATCTTTTCAACACTGCCCCAGCGCGGTGTAAATGGCTTTGAAACAGTATTTGGAACTCCGCATGGATTAAATCCAGCTGCGATTGCTCAGGCGATGGGTGTTCAAGCCAAACAAATTACTTCTCTGCAAGAGTTAGCGGCAGAAGTGAAAGCACCAATATCTGGCGTTAGCGTTGTTGTTTGTGATGTTCCCGATCGCGAATCCAATGCAGATACATTAAAGAGAGTTGTAGAAGACCTTAGCTCTATTTAAGTGCGCTGCGCATAGGTGAGAACTTCGCATATGTCTCAGCTAATTCAATCTCAGGATCTGATCCATCAACAATTCCGCATCCTGCAAAGATGCGAATAGAGTCCCCATTTATTTGGCCACATCGAAGTGCAATTCCAAGTTCTCCATCACCTGCTGCATCGATCCAACCAACAGGACCTGCATAACGGCCACGGGACATTCCCTCAATCTCGTTAATCAGTGCAGCAGCAATTGGGCGTGGAGTCCCACACACCGCAGCAGTTGGATGTAATTGCTCAAGAATTGTGAATGCATCTATATGTGCAAGTGTTTCAACCAGCGCGCCCGTCACATCAGTTGCAAGGTGCATAACATTTGCAAGGTGTAAAACAAAAGGAGATTCTGGAACATTTGTTGATGAACAAAATGGCTCAATTGCCTCTGCCACAGATCTCACCGCATATTCATGCTCAGCTAAATCTTTTGATGAGCGCGCAAGTGAGGCTGCTAATGCTAAATCTTTTGCATCGTCACCAGTTTTGCTAATTGTTCCTGCCAAGACGCGTGAAGTAATCATTCCACGTGATAAGCGAAGTAAGAGTTCAGGTGTTGCTCCCACTAATCCTGAAATCGAATACTTCCAAGTCGTTGGATATTCCACTGCCAGCTTGTTCAAGATTGCCCGCGGATCAATACTTTTGTTGGATTTAATGGTGATATCACGAGCTAAAACAACCTTGTCTAAATCCCCAGATTGAATACGCGAAACTGCGGTGGTAACACGACTTTTCCAATCAATATCAGATTGTGGATTCTCATCCCAGGTCATCTCTGCATTAGAAACATGATCGGGGGTGGTCTTTAGAACTGGTTGAGGATCTGAACCGATCCAGGTAATCCAAGACTTCTCGCCCTTAGAACCAACTACCACCTGTGGGATGACAAGGACTGACACATCATCTGGAGAGAATGAAAAAGATGTAAATAAAATAGGCCCGGTTCCGCTGCCATGAACAGTATTTGTGACCGCTAACTTCTCTAATTGTTTTTGCCACCAGTGACGTGCATCGGCAAACCTATGCGGACCACTGACAGTTGTTGTTGCAAATGTTCCCCACCCGACTAAACCATCACCGCTTCGAACCCAGGCAAGAGGATTTGAATCTGGTAGTAATTCAAGTAATGGCAAATGCTCGCCTAGGCGAGTAGTTGTGATTGGAATTAGTTGTGACATTATTATGAATTTTTGCGGTTAACAACTCGCCAAATAGCAGGCAGGGATGTTCCAGCAATTGCAATCTTTAAAACTTCTCCAACAATAAATGGGGTTAAGCCCTTTTCAAATGTCCAGCGCCAGGATTGTCCTGTGTATTGATGTAACCAGATGAGACCAAATGAGAAAGTAGTAACGGTTCCAATTAACATCGACGGAAGAGCTGTTAAGAATTTTTGATCTAAACGGAATCGTGCAAGTTGTCCTAAAACAAAAGTTGCAACCAACATTCCGACAAGGTAACCACCCGTTGCTCCAACAATGCGATCTAATCCATGTCCACCATCTGCAAAAACTGGCGCACCGGCAATTCCAGCCAAAATATAGAGTGCAAAAGTTGTAAATCCTAAAGTTGATCCGTAGGCAGTTCCCAGAATTAGGACACCTAGAGTTTGACCTGTAACAGGAACTGGTGATCCCGGAACTGGAATCGCAATCTGAGCCAATGCTGCTAAACCAAGAACTCCACTGACAACCAAAACAGCATGTGAAAGCGCTGTTGAACGGGGGATAAGTGAAGAGCGAAGGGAGGTAGCAGATAACGACATGGGAACCTTTCAATGTATCTAAGTTGTGGATGAGCCTACTTCAAGGGAGAATGCACTTATGTCCCGCGCTAATTTGAGCAAAGACCCCGATGAGGTTGCGGCAATGTTTGATGGGGTCGCCAAGCGATATGACCTAGTCAACGACCTCTTGAGTTTGGGCCGCACGAAGGCTTGGCGCAAGGCGGCCACCAGAATCATCGCCCCACAGCCTGGAATGGTGATTTTGGATCTGGCGGCAGGACCTGGCTCATCATCTGAACCCCTATTTAAGGCAGGGGCGACAGTATTTGCCACTGATTTCAGCGAGGGGATGTTGGCTCAGGGCAGAAAAGCTCGCCCGTATCTGAACTTTTCCAAGGCCGATGCCCTCAATCTGCCCTTTGAGGCCGATGCTTTTGATGTGGTCACCATTTCCTATGGGCTTCGAAACACCGCCGATTTCGATAAGGCGCTTGTAGAGGCCCGCCGCGTAACCAAACCAGGCGGACGAATGGTGGTTGTTGAGTTCAGTCACCCAACATGGCGCCCCTTTCGCACAATTTATACGAATTATTTGATGCGGCTATTGCCTGCCATCGCCAAGAAGACCGCCTCTAACCCAGATGCGTATATCTATCTGGCCGAATCTATTCGGGCATGGCCAGACCAAGCGGCTTTAGCGGCGCGTATGGAAAAAGCTGGCTGGATCGATGTCACCTGGAAGAACCTAACTTTTGGGGTTGTTGCAGTTCACAGCGGGAAAAAGGGCTAGCGGTCACTGGCATAGGCCATTCGACCTTAGGATTTCGCAGTGACCTCGAACCCATACGTACCGATTTTAGTGATTGGCGCTATTGGTTTTGGCTTTGCGATCTTTTCGATTGTTGCTGGGGCGCTCGCAGGTCCGGCCAGATACAACCGAGCAAAGCTAGATGCCTATGAGTGCGGAATCGAACCATCGCCACAAGCAGCTGAAGGTGGACGTTTTCCAGTCAAATACTTCTTAACTGCGATGCTTTTCATCATCTTTGATATTGAAATCGTGTTTCTTTACCCATGGGCAGTGTCATTTGATGCTCTTGGCTTGTTTGGACTAGTTGAGATGGCAATTTTTATCGGAACAGTTTTTGTTGCATATGCATATGTGTGGCGCCGCGGCGGATTGGAATGGGACTAAACAATGGGTCTTGAAGAGAAAATTCCGAGTGGTTTCCTATTAACCACAGTTGAAAAACTTGCTGGGTATATGCGCAAAAACTCCTTGTGGCCAGCAACATTTGGTCTTGCATGTTGTGCAATTGAAATGATGGCTGTTGGTTCTGCTGCAAAGTATGACATTGCCCGTTTTGGTGGCGAAGTTTTCCGTGCATCCCCACGCCAGGCAGATTTAATGATTGTTGCAGGGCGCGTATCCAACAAAATGGCACCAGTGCTTCGTCAGATTTATGATCAAATGTCAGCACCAAAGTGGGTTCTTGCAATGGGTGCGTGTGCATCTTCTGGTGGAATGTTTAATAACTACGCAATTGTTCAAGGCGTTGACCACATTGTGCCGGTTGATATCTATCTACCTGGTTGCCCACCACGTCCAGAAATGTTGCTTGATGCAATTTTGAAGTTACATGAACAGATTAATGAGACAAAACTTGGTGCAAATCGTGCTCAAATCATTAAGGAAGTTGAACTTGCAGCGATGAATGCAAAGCCAACTCACGAAATGAAGGGCTTGCTTGCGTAATGAGTGATGGAATGTTCGGCGCAAAAGGCACTGGCGATACATCTGGCTACGGTGGATTAGTTCGTAAAGCTAGTACTGCAGGCTCTTCTGAGCGTCCATATGGCAGTTATTTTGATGATGTGGCTGACGACCTAGAGCGTGCCTACCCAGATTTTTCAGATGCAATCGAACGCGTTGTTGTTGATCGTGGCGAAATAACCTTGCATGTTAAGCGTGAAAAGTTAGTTGAAGTTGCTTTGATTTTGCGTGATGCATTGAAGTTTGAAATGTGCATGGGTGTTAATGGCGTTCATTACCCGGAGCAAACTGGTCGCGAATTGCATGCTGTGTACCCACTACTTTCAATGACTAAGAATCAGCGAATTCGCCTTGAAGTTTCAGTTGCAGATGGCGATGCACACATCCCATCACTAGTTGAAGTGTGGGCTGGTAACAATTGGCACGAGCGTGAAACCTTTGACATGTTTGGAATCATTTTTGATGGTCACCCAGGTCTGACTCGCATCTTGATGCCAGATGACTGGGAAGGCCACCCACAACGCAAAGATTATGCGCTCGGTGGAATTGCAGTTGAGTACAAGGGTGCAACCACACCGCCTCCAAGTGAAAGAAGGAGCTACAAGTGACAACTTTTGATCCATACGCTCCTTCACGCGATACAACTGAAGGAAAAGTTTTCTCTGTTACCGGTGGAGATTGGGACGCGCTAGTTCAAGATATTGGTGCAACTAAAGAAGAGCGTGTAGTTGTAAACATGGGACCACAGCACCCATCAACACACGGTGTGCTTCGCTTGGTGCTAGAACTTGAAGGCGAAACAGTCACAGAAGCACGGTGCGGAATTGGATATTTGCACACAGGAATTGAAAAGAACATGGAGTACCGCAATTGGACTCAGGGAACCACATTTGTAACTCGAATGGATTATCTGGGACCACTGCACAACGAGACTGCTTACTGCTTAGCTGTTGAGAAGCTTTTGGGAATTACAGATGATGTTCCAGAGCGTGCTTCAGTAATTCGAGTAATGATGATGGAGCTCAACCGCATTTCTTCCCACATGGTTGCACTTGGCACAGGAGCCCTTGAGTTAGGCGCTATGGGCCCTATGTTTTTTGCTTTCCGCGATCGCGAAACCGTTCTTGAAATCTTCGAAATGATTACTGGTTTGCGTATGAATATGGCGTACATCCGTCCGGGTGGAGTTCAGCAAGATCTTCCAGAAGGTGCTCTTACAAAGATCCGCGATGGCGTGAAGTTGATGCGCAAAAACTTTAAAGACAATGCAACATTGCTTATTGGTAACTCAATTTGGATGAAGCGCACACAGGGCATTGGTTACTTAGATTTGGCCGGCTGCACAACATTAGGAATTACTGGTCCAGTTCTTCGTTCAACTGGAATGCCTTGGGATCTTCGTAAGGTGCAACCATATTGCGGTTATGAAAACTACACCTTTGATGTTGTAACAGCAGATACTTGTGATGTGTATGGCCGCTTCTTGATTCGTATGAATGAATTGGAACAATCACTTCGCATCATCGAACAATGTGTCGTCAAGTTAGAAAAGCTTGAAGGTGCACCAGTAATGGTTGCAGACAAGAAAATCGCATGGCCCGCACAGCTTGCAATGGGTGGCGATGGACTTGGTAACTCACTTGATCACATTCGCCAAATTATGGGCACATCAATGGAGTCATTAATTCACCACTTTAAACTTGTTACCGAAGGTTTCCATGTTCCTGCAGGTCAGGCATATGTTGCCATTGAATCTCCTCGTGGAGAGTTAGGTGCATCCGTTGTTTCCGACGGTGGAACTCGTCCCTATCGCGTTCACTTCCGTGAGCCATCATTTAATAATTTACAAGCAACCGCTGCAATGAGTGAAGGCGGCATGGTTGCCGACATCATCGGTGCGGTTGCATCAATCGATCCAGTTATGGGAGGGGTTGATCGCTAATGGCATACACAGATGAAGATCTCCAGGTTATGGATTCAATTATTAAGCGTTACCCGCGTCCTCGTTCTGCGATCATGCCCTTGCTGCACTACGTGCAATCAAAAGCAGGGTATGTAACCAACGAAGGCATTGAAGTTATTGCCAAGGTTCTACAACTAGAAGCCGCTGAAGTTACTGCTGTGTCTACCTTTTATACCCAATACAAGCCAACACCAGTGGGCGAGTACCACGTAGGAGTGTGCACAAATACTTTGTGCGCCGTCATGGGTGGGGATGCAATCTTTGCTTCACTCAAAGATCACCTTGGAATTGGCAATGATGAAGTAACGGCTGATGGAAAAGTTTCACTAGAACATATCGAGTGCAACGCTGCCTGCGATTACGCACCTGTAGTAATGGCTAATTGGGAATTTTACGATAACCAAACAGTTGAGTCTGCTAAAGATTTAGTTGATTCAATGCGTGCAGGAAATCCAAAGCCACCAACTCGTGGACCTAACAAGTTAGTTACATGGAAAGAAGCATCAGCTGTTCTTGCAGGGTTAAATGATGGACTTGCACACGAAGGTGTTCAAGCTGGAGAGCCAACTTTGCTTGGTTTAAAACTGTCGAAAGAGGGCAAGTAATGACAAAGTTAGCTCCAGTTCTATCTGCCCATTGGGATGAAAAAGATTCATTTACTTTAGAAGGCTACAAGCGTCATGGCGGTTACACAGCATCTGCAAAAGCACTTGCGATGGATCCAGACGCAGTGATTCAACTTGTTAAGGATTCAGGATTACGTGGTCGTGGAGGCGCAGGCTTTCCAACCGGCATGAAGTGGGGATTTATTCCTCAGGGCGATAACAAGGATCACTACTTAGTAGTTAACGCTGATGAATCAGAACCAGGAACGTGTAAAGACACACCATTATTGATGGCTAACCCACATGTTCTTATTGAAGGCTGCATCATTGCGTGCCATGCAATTCGTGCAAAGCATGCATTTATTTATATTCGCGGAGAAGTCACACATGTTGTTCGTCGCGTAAACCAAGCAATTGAAGATGCATACGCAGCAGGAATTCTTGGAAATGGTATCGATGTAGTTCTACATATCGGAGCCGGTGCTTATATTTGCGGTGAAGAAACAGCTTTGCTTGATTCACTCGAAGGTTTCCGCGGCCAGCCTCGTTTGCGTCCACCATTTCCTGCAATTGCAGGGCTATATGCCCGTCCAACGGTTGTAAACAACGTTGAATCAATCGCATCTGTGCCAGCAATCGTTAAGAACGGCGCTGAGTGGTATCAATCAATGGGAACTGAAAAGAGCAAGGGAACAACTCTTTACTCCTTGTCAGGCCATGTTGTTAACCCAGGTCAGTTTGAAGCACCACTTGGAATCACACTTCGTGAAATTCTAGATTTAGCTGGCGGAGTTCGCCCAGGTCATACATTGAAGTTCTGGACACCCGGTGGATCATCAACACCACTGTTTACAGATGCTCACCTTGATGTGCCACTGGATTACGAAGGCGTTGCAGCAGCAGGATCAATGCTTGGAACAAAAGCGCTACAAATATTTGATGAAACAACCTGTGTTGTTCGCGCGGTATTGCGTTGGACAGAGTTTTACAAGCACGAGTCATGTGGAAAGTGCACACCATGTCGTGAAGGCACCTGGTGGTTGGTACAGATCCTTCGTGACCTTGAAGCAGGTAAAGGAACTGAAGCAGATCTAGCCAAGCTACTTGATCTGTGTGACAACATCATGGGTCGTTCATTCTGCGCACTTGGTGATGGAGCAACTAGCCCAATTACATCTTCAATTAAGTATTTCCGCGATGAATACATTGCCCACCTAACTCAAGGTGGATGTCCATTTGATCCAGTTGCATCAACATTGTTTGCTGGGGCTGGTGCGTAAATGACAACTGAAGTAGTGGACATGATCACCGTTGTAATAGACGGTTTCGAAGTTACTGTTCCCAAGGGAACATTAGTTATTCGTGCAGCAGAACAACTTGGAATTCAGATTCCACGTTTCTGCGATCACCCACTGCTTGATCCAGTTGGAGCTTGCCGTCAGTGCTTGGTTGATATTGAAATTAATGGTCGTGCTTTTCCAAAGCCTCAAGCTTCTTGCACAATTCCTGTTGAGACAGGAATGATTGTGAAAACACAGTTAACTTCTGCAGTTGCTGAAAAAGCACAGCGTGGAGTCATGGAGTTATTGCTTGTTAATCACCCACTTGATTGCCCAGTCTGTGACAAGGGCGGCGAGTGTCCATTGCAGAACCAAGCAATGAGTACAGGAGAGGGTTCAAGCCGTTTTGAAGGCGTAAAGCGCACATTTGAAAAGCCAATCAATATTTCTTCACAAGTTCTGCTTGATCGCGAACGCTGTGTTTTGTGTGCTCGTTGCACTCGTTTTTCTGAGCAGATTGCTAGTGATCCATTTATTACTTTGAACGAACGTGGTGCATTGCAGCAAGTTGGTATCTACGAGAACAAGCCATTTGAATCATATTTTTCTGGAAACACTGTTCAGATCTGTCCAGTTGGTGCTTTAACTGGTGCCGCCTACCGCTTCCGGGCACGCCCATTTGATTTAGTCTCAACACCATCAGCATGTGAACACTGTGCATCAGGTTGCGATATGCGCACCGATGTTCGTCGTGGAAAGACTTTGCGTCGCCTTGCAGGCGATGACGCATCTGTTAATGAAGAGTGGAACTGCGATAAGGGTCGTTGGGCATTTAAGTATGTAACAGCCGTTGATCGCCTCAAAGTTCCACAGATCCGTAACTCAGAAGGCGTTCTTGAAGAAGCATCATGGCCCGAAGCCCTAGCAGTTGCTGCAGCAGGATTAAAGGCTGCAAAGTCAGCTGTTCTTGTTGGTGGTCGCACAACGTATGAAGATGCATACGGATATAGCAAGTTTGCTCGTGTTGCACTTGGCACAAACGATATTGATTTTCGATCACGCCTTTCATCAGATGAAGAACGTGAGTTCTTAGCAGCACGTGTTGTTGGTTCATCAACAACCTATCGTGACATTGATAAGGCTGATCAAGTTCTACTAGTTGGTTTTGAGCCAGAAGAAGAATCACCAATCGTTTTCTTGCGTATTAATAAGCAGTTCCGTAAGCGCGCGTTAAAGGTTATTTCAATTGGTTCGAAAGAATCTATCGCCGTAGATAAGTTAAAGGCAGAGTTTGTAAAGGTTGCTCCAGGGCAGGAAGCTGCCGCAATCGCAGCGCAGTCATTAACAAGTAAGTCTGTGATTCTTGTGGGGGAGCGAGCAGCAGAGAGCGCGGGTGCGTTAAGCGCAGTTGCAGCACTTGCCGATGCATCCGGTGCAAAACTTGCATGGATTCCGCGTCGCGCAGGTGAGCGCGGTGCATTAGAGGCTGGAGCAATTGGCAATGTTCTGCCAGGAGGACGCCCGGTTACAGATGCAGCAGCCCGCGTAGACATTGCAGCGCTATGGAACACAGATTCTTTGCCAACTGAGATTGGTCGCAGCACTTCACAAATTATTGAAGCGGTTAATTCCGGATCCATAGGGGCACTTGTTGTTGGTGGTGTTGACCCACTAGATGGTGACAACAGCCAGGCAACATTGGCAGCCCTTGATAAAGCTTTTGTTGTTTCACTTGAAATTGCACCAAGTGCGGTTACAGAGCGAGCAAATGTTGTTTTGCCAGTTGCTGCAATTACTGAAAAGTCTGGCTCTTTCCTTAACTGGGAGGGTCGTGCACGTTCATTTGATGCAGCGGTTAGTGATTCATTAAATCGTAGTGATCTTCGAATTCTTTCAATGATCGCGCAGGAAATGGGAATCTCCCTCAATTTGGGAACCGTTACTGCAGCTATTAAAGAAATTGCATCAATTGGCAAGTGGGATGGCGCACGAGTTTCATTTAACAAGGTCAACGCCTCATCACAACCTGTTCTTAATGCAGATCAGGCGCTCATCACTTCATGGCGTCGCTTACTAGATCTTGGAACCCTGCAACAGGGTGAAGAAAATCTTGCAGGAACAGCGCGTCGCACTGTTGCAGTTATCTCTCCAAAGCGTGCACAAGCAATTGGTGTTGTTGATGGAGATCAACTAAAGATTTCAACAACTCAAGGATCAGTCACACTCTCTGCGCTGGTTGAAAATATTCATGATGATGCAGTATGGGCGCCACGTAATTCGCGCGGATCTCAATTGTTAGTAAACCTAGGCGTCGCACATGGCGCAGTAGTTACGGTGGTGAAGGCATGACAACTGCAGAACTTATTGGGGCAGATCCAGGGTGGTTAATTGTAGTAAAGGCATTAATCGTCTTCGCTATTTGTGTATTGCTAACACTCATGTCTGTGTGGGGCGAACGACGTGTTGTTGGACGCATGCAGCAACGTCCTGGTCCAAACCGAGTTGGTCCTTTTGGATTGATTCAAGCACTTGCTGACGGAGTTAAGTTAGCTCTTAAGGAAGACATTATTCCTACAGCTGCTGACAAGGTTGTCTTTGTTTTAGCACCAATTATCAGCGCTACAACCTGCTTTATGGCCTTTGCCGTAATCCCAATTACTGGCGAAGTAACGATGTTTGGCCGCCAGACTGCAATGCAGTTAACTGATATTCCTGTTGGCGTTTTGTACATTCTTGCAATCGCATCAGTTGGTGTTTACGGAATTGTTTTAGCTGGTTGGTCTTCAGGTTCTACTTACCCATTACTTGGCGGACTTCGTTCAAGTGCCCAAGTAATTTCATATGAAATCGCAATGGGGCTATCACTTGTTGCTGTGTTTATTTATTCAGGCTCAATGTCAACATCTGACATCGTCGCTGCCCAATCATCATGGTGGTACGCGGTGGTCTTGTTCCCATCATTTGCCATCTATGTAATTTCAATGGTGGGCGAAACAAATCGAGCACCATTTGACCTTGCCGAAGCTGAAGGCGAACTAGTTGGTGGATTCCATACTGAGTATTCATCACTTAAGTTCGCACTGTTCTTCTTGGCTGAATATGTAAACATCATTGCAGTATCAGCGCTGGCTACAACATTATTCCTTGGTGGTTACAAAGCCCCTCCAGGACTTGGGTTTACTGAAGCGTGGCTTGGCGGCTGGTTCACAGCGATCTGGTTCTTCCTCAAGGTTCTTACCTTCTTCTTTGTCTTTGTGTGGCTCCGCGGAACTCTTCCACGTTTGCGTTACGACCAGTTCATGCAGTTTGGCTGGAAGGTTCTGATTCCAGTTTCAATTCTGTGGATCTTGGTTGTTGCAACACTTCGCGTGCTATCGCTACAGAATGCACCTAGATTAATTATTGTTGCATTTGCAAGCAGTGTCGTCTTTATTATTATGGCTGCCAACATCGGATTTGAAAATGCCAAGAAGAAAAAAGAGCAATCTATTGCTGAGGGCGATAACAAAGCTGCACCAAAGTTTGCAGTTCCTTCCTTACCCATGGAAGTTTCAACTATCAATGTTTCACAGAAGGTAGGAGGCAAGCGTGAGTGAAAACCTCGAACCGTTAAAGCCAAAAGATCTCGGCATTAACGATGTTGAATTTTACGAAGTAGAACAGACTCCTGCAGTCGGCTTCTTTGGAAGCATGAAGGGGTTCTGGGTCACCTTCTCAACTATGTTTAAGAAGCCATTGACCGTTGAATATCCTGAGGTGAAAGCGCCAACTGCAGAAAGATTCCACGGGCGTCACCAACTCAATCGCCATCCAGATGGTTTGGAAAAATGCATTGGTTGTGAGTTGTGTGCTTGGGCATGTCCGGCAGATGCGATTTATGTTGAAGGTGAAACTAATACTGAAGAAAATCGTATGTCACCAGGAGAGCGCTACGGCAAGGTTTATCAGATCAACTACCTTCGCTGCGTTTTCTGTGGCCTATGTATTGAAGCTTGTCCTACTCGTGCGCTAACAATGACAAATGAGTATGAACTTGCAGATGACACTCGTGCCAAGCTGATCTTTGAAAAGCAAGATTTATTAGCACCACTTCGTCAAGGAATGTTGATGCCACCACATCCGATGTATCCAGATATGACTGACACTAATTACTACAACGGTGATGTAAAACAATCACATCCTTCCCAGGAGGGTAATTAAGTGTTGCAATTAGCCCTTGAGGTGGGACAGACCGCTAAACCAGAAGCTGTAATGTTTTGGATCCTTGGTCCACTTGCAGTCATTGCAGCACTGGCGATGCTTCTGGTTAAGAAGGCGGTTCATTCAGCAATCTTGATGGCCTTTGTGATGATTATTTTGGCAGTCTTTTACATCGCACAAGATGCAGCATTTTTGGGAATCGTACAGATTGTTGTTTATACCGGAGCAGTAATGATGCTCTTTCTCTTCATTTTGATGCTAGTTGGTGTTGATTCATCTGATTCATTAACTGAAACTATTCGCGGACTTCGCCCACTTGCAATTACAGCAGCGATTGGCTTTGGTGGTTTGATGATTTCACTATTAGGTCATGCAACCCTTGGTCGCAGCGCAGTCGGATTGGCAGCAGCAAATGCCGATGGAAATGTTCAAGGCATAGCAGCACTCTTGTTTAGTACTTATGTCTGGCCATTCGAAGTTGTGTCTGCACTCCTCATTACGGCAGCACTTGGCGCGATGGTCCTTGCTCATCATCAACGCTCAACTACTCGTCCAACCCAGCGTCAACTTTCTATCAACCGCTTCCGCGGTGACTCTTTGGGAACAGCAGCTGGTCTGCCTGGCCCAGGTGTTTATGCTCGCCACAACGCTGTTGATGTTCCAGCTCTTCTTCCAGATGGAACGCCTGCAGCAGATTCTGTAAATGCAACTCTGTCGGCACGAGGCGACATGTTGGATTACAAGAAGTTTGATCTCAGCGAAATTAATACCAAGGTTGAGGAGGAGAAGTAATGGACGCCTCCAATTACCTCTATATCTCAGCACTCCTCTTTACTATTGGAGCTGTCGGTGTTGTTGTTCGCCGTAATGCCATCGTTGTCTTTATGTGTATTGAACTAATGCTTAACGCGGCAAATCTTTCATTTGTGACATTTTCTCGAATTAACGGCGACTTGAATGGCCAGGTAATGGCTTTCTTCACAATGGTCGTTGCTGCCTGTGAAGTAGTAGTTGGTTTGGCAATCATCGTGACCATTTATCGCTCACGCCGTTCAGCATCTGTTGATGATGCTAGTTTGTTGAAGCGATAGCGATGACAACCTCAACCAGTCTTGTTTACTTGATTGCTTTGCCATTGGCAGGAGCAGCGCTATTACTTCTTGGTGGACGTCGCACCGATAAGTGGGGCCACCTACTTGCTACCGCACTTGCTGCCTCATCATTTGGAGTTGGTATGTACCAACTTACGCAGATGCTTGGAAGGTCGACAGAAGAGCGTCCTGTTTCTCAAAAGCTTTTTGACTGGATCAATGTTGGAGCATTCAATGTGGATGCAGGGCTATTGTTAGATCAACTGTCAATTTGTTTTGTTCTGCTCATTACTGGTGTTGGAACACTCATTCATATTTATTCAATCTCTTATATGTCACATGATCATGATCGTCGAAGATTTTTTGCATTCTTAAATCTGTTTATCGCAGCAATGTTGCTGTTGGTTTTGGGCGATAGTTATCTCAGTCTTTATGTTGGCTGGGAAGGTGTGGGTCTGGCTTCATATTTGTTGATTGGTTTTTGGAATCAAAAGCCCGCCTATGCGACAGCCTCCAAGAAGGCATTTGTTATGAACCGTGTTGGCGACATGGGATTGTCATTTGCAATCATGATCGCATTTGCAACCATGGGGGCAGTTTCTTTTGCCGGTGTTGCAGAACAAGTCGAAAATACATCAGAGGCATCGCTAACGGGCATGGGAATCATGTTATTAATTGCAGCGGCTGGAAAATCTGCACAATTTCCGCTGCAGGCATGGCTGGGCGATGCGATGGCAGGCCCAACACCGGTATCAGCACTTATCCACGCAGCAACAATGGTTACCGCCGGCGTCTACTTAATTACTCGTTCGAATTTTGTATTTGATGCTGCTCCAACAGCTCAGCTATTAGTTGTGATCGTTGGTGCTATTACGTTGATGTTTGGTGCATTGATCGGTACTGCAAAAGATGACATAAAGAAAGTGCTAGCTGCTTCAACAATGTCTCAAATCGGATACATGATTCTTGCTGCTGGCTTAGGCCCAGTTGGTTATGCATTTGCAATCATGCACCTGCTAACACATGGTTTCTTTAAAGCAGGAATGTTCCTTGGCGCAGGATCAGTAATGCATGGAATGGATGATGAAGTAAATATGCGCAAATACGGCGCACTTCGTAAGTTCATGCCAATCACATTTGCCACATTTGGTCTTGGTTACTTGGCAATTCTTGGCGTTCCACCATTTGCTGGTTTCTATTCCAAAGACATGATTATTGAAACCGCATTTAATGCTGGGGGAGTAAAGGGAATAATTCTTGGAAGTGTTACCCTGCTTGGTGCAGGAATTACCGCCTTCTATATGACTCGCGTGATGATTCTTACCTTCACTGGAACAAAGCGTTGGGATGAGAATGCACATCCTCATGAGTCCCCATGGTTGATGTGGTTGCCAATGGCAATTCTTGCAATTGGTTCCGTCTCATCAGGATTCCTGCTTTCTCGTGGTGATGCACTTGTTAATTGGCTGCATCCTTTGTTTGATCATCATGAGGAGCATGAGCAACATTTGCTTGAGCCAATAGTTGTGTCTGGGTTGGCTCTCACCATGGTTGCAATTGGTATAGCAATCGCCTTTGTTAAGTACGCTCGTCAAGAGGTCGCATCAGTTGCTCCAGAAGATGTTTCAGTCTTTACAAAGATTGCGCGCCAAGATTTGCTGCAGGATCGTTTCAATGAAACTGTGTTTATGCGTCCAGGACAAGTGTTGACTACAACCTTGGTTGCAACCGATGAAGTCGCCATCGATGGCACAGTGCGCACAGTTGGCAAGATTGCCATGGGATCTGGTTCAGCACTTCGTGGCCTGCAAAATGGCTTTGTTCGTAGTTATGCAGCGTTGATATTGCTTGGTGCGGTTGCACTGGTCGGGGCGATTTGGGTGGTGGTTCAGTAATGAAGTGGTTAACCCTTTTAATGCTTCTGCCACTTGCAGGTGCTGCAGTCATCTCGATGCTTCCAAAGTCAATGGAAAAGGCTGCAAAGCAAGCAGCGCTTGGGACTTCTCTTGTCGTCATGGCGGCGACAATTGCGATGGTAGTTAGATTCCAACGCGACAATGTTGATTTTCAGTTTGTTGAGAAATACTCATGGATTCCTAGTTTTGGAATTAATTACGCACTAGGTGTAGATGCAATTGCCCTTGTGCTCATTTTGTTGTCCACAATTCTTGTGCCTGTCGTTGTTCTAGCTGGCTGGAATGAGGCACATGGTGGCCGTTGGAGCGTTAAGACTTTCTATATTCTAATTCTTGTTTTAGAAACAATGATGATCGGTGTTTTTGCTGCAACAGATGTTTTCTTGTTCTATGTAATCTTCGAAGCAATGTTGATTCCGGTCTACTTCCTAATTGGAGGTTACGGAACCGGTGAGCGCGCAGCCGCTGCAGTTAAGTTCTTAATCTACAGCCTTGTCGGTGGATTGCTGATGCTTGCATCAGTCATTGCTTTATATGTGATGTCAGGTGCCCAAGGTGGTCACACATTTGATATCAATAAACTTTCAGAACTGCAGATGTCATCGACAACCCAGAATCTGTTGTTCTTGGGATTCTTTATTGCATTTGCGATCAAAGCTCCGGTGTGGCCATTCCATACATGGTTG
>Ga0209400_1001495_pt1 | contig 18692 bp, 14 predicted proteins | sample M_130807_EF_Meta_FD_187313 | JGI IMG/M metagenome (GOLD analysis project Ga0209400, IMG submission 187313) | Freshwater microbial communities from Lake Montjoie, Canada to study carbon cycling - M_130807_EF_MetaG (SPAdes) (version 2) | ecosystem: Environmental > Aquatic > Freshwater > Lake... | reverse complement strand
CTGATTACGCCAGGCGCCGGCGCAGGCAGCGCCGCAGTCGATAAGGCAGCCGGCCCCCTCCAAGGAGGGGGCCGGCTGTATTCATGACAGTACTTACTGAAGGACTCAGAACTTGGAACCGAGCAGGAAGCTGCGCTGCTCCACCTTGACGGCCGCGCTGTTGCTCGCGTTCTGCGCCCACTGGAACTGCAGGTCACCGGCGGTGGAGCCGTTGACGACGATGCCACTGAACTTGACAGTACCGAGGGTGTTTGCGGCGACCGTGAAGCTGGCGGTCGTGCCCGATGCGATCACGAGGCCGCTGTTCTGGTACGTCGAGCCGGTCTGGAACCACTCGGCGAACCAACGGACGGTTGCACCGGACGGAACGGTGAAGGTCACCTTGATGTCCGGGGTGGAGCTGGTCGAGCTGACGAACAGCATGCCGGAGAACTCCACCGCATCGTTCGCGGCCAGCGCGATCTTCAGCGTGTCGTCGTTCTGGAGCGTCGTGCTGCTGGCCACGGACTCGTCGGCGGTCTTGCGGAGCTTGAAGTCGAACACGGAGCCGGCGGGGCCGGTCGGACCGGTGGCGCCGGTGGCACCCGCGGCACCTGTGGCACCCTTGATGTTGGCGGTCACGGTGTAGACACCGCTGGCCTTCGTGTAGACGTCATCGGTGGCAGTGTTGAGGTAGAAGTCGCCGTTGACGCCCAAGGTATTGGCCGGAGCGCCCGTACCGGAGCGCCAGACTGCGCCGGCAGCACCCGCGGCGCCCGCGGCGCCGGCAGGACCGGTGGCGCCAGTGGCGCCGGTCAGGCCCTGGATACCCTGCGGACCCACGGAGCCTGCAGCTCCGGTGTCACCCTTCGGACCGGCGGGGCCGGTGGCGCCCGTCAGACCCTGGGGGCCCTGAGCGCCAGCGGCGCCGGTGTCACCCTTGAGGCCCTGGATGCCCTGCGCGCCGGTGTCGCCCTTGGCACCAGCGGCGCCAGTTGCGCCCGTATCACCCTTCAGGCCCGGGATGCCCTGAGCGCCCGTGTCGCCCTTGGCGCCAGCAGCGCCAGTTGCGCCAGTGTCACCCTTGTCGCCCTTGAGGCCCTGGACGCCCTGAGCGCCAGTGTCACCCTTGTCGCCCTTGAGGCCCTGGATGCCCTGCGCGCCAGCGGCGCCGGCTTCGCCCGTGTCACCCTTCAGGCCAGGAGCGCCAGCGATGCCGGCTTCGCCCTGATCACCCTTGTCGCCCTTGGGGCCGGCTTCGCCGGTGTCGCCCTTCAGGCCGGGAGCGCCAGCGATGCCGGCTTCGCCCTGATCACCCTTGTCGCCCTTGGGGCCGGCTTCGCCGGTGTCGCCCTTCAGGCCAGGAGCGCCAGCGATGCCAGCTTCGCCCTGATCGCCCTTGTCACCCTTGGGGCCGGCTTCGCCGGTGTCGCCCTTCAGGCCGGGAGCGCCAGCGATGCCGGCTTCGCCCTGATCACCCTTGTCGCCCTTCAAGCCAGGAGCGCCGGCGATGCCAGCATCACCCTTGTCGCCCTTGGCTCCAGCGGCGCCATCAGCACCAGCCGGACCCTGCGGGCCCATCGGGCCAACGTCGCCCTGGTCGCCCTTGTCGCCCTTCACGCCAGCGGCGCCGTCAGCGCCAGCCGGACCCTGCGGGCCCATCGGGCCAACGGCTCCATCGACACCGGCATCACCCTTGTCGCCCTTGGCTCCAGCGGCGCCGTCAGCGCCAGCCGGACCCTGCGGACCCATCGGGCCTTCGGCGCCATCGCGGCCGACTTGGCCATCGACGCCGGCATCACCCTTGTCGCCCTTGGCACCAGCGGCGCCGTCAGCGCCAGCCGGACCCTGCGGGCCCATCGGGCCCACGGCTCCAGCGGCACCGGCATCGCCCTTGTCACCCTTGGCACCAGCGGCGCCATCAGCGCCAGCCGGACCCTGCGGACCGATCGGGCCTGCGGCTCCATCGGCGCCGGCATCACCCTTCTCGCCCGTGTCACCCTTCGCACCATCGGCACCGGCCGGGCCCTGCGGACCCTCGTTGCCCGACAGCGCGTACAGCGCAACCGGCGTCGGCATGATTGCCTGGCGCGGTGCGAGCGTGGTGTCGTTGACCTGCACTTCGATGTGGCGCTTGCCTTCGGCGTAGACCGATCCGAAGTCGAGATCGACGGAGAAGAATCCGTCGTCGATCTGCGCGTTGGGGATCTCGATCTCCGAGCCGATCTGGTTTCCGCCGACGGCCTGGTCGTACAGGCGGAACTTCAGGTTGAAGACACCCTTCGCGGCCTGACCGCCCTGGCGCAGGCGTCCCTGGTAGGTGAACGCCGAGGTGTGCGGGCTGTCAGCCGCGAGCGTGCGCGCAGCAGGAGCGAACACGAGCGCAGCGGTCAACGCGACAAGGACGCCAGAACGAAAGCGCGGGAAGAACTTCATGTTTTCGGATTCCTGAGTGGGCCTGAACAAGCTTGCGTGAGGGCGCAGGCGGACGAATTGCAACTGCGCGGACAGAAGACCCTCACGTCTCGAGGCGTCAATCTTCCCCGAAACGTCTCAAACTCCAAGGAACCAAGTTGGATGTTTCGAAGATTTCAGCGTTCAGAATTGGCATGCAAGGGTGCAGGCGCCAATAACAGCGGAGGGGCCGCGCGAGCGACGACATGGGTACCACCTCGTTCGCGACATGACTCGCTCTCGAATCGAACGGCCTTCACCACAATCCAATTTGCAGTTGTGCGCGTTCGATGTATGTTGACCAGACTCCAACTCGAAGGAAAGACGTTCATGCTTCGATCCGATTCCATCGCTTACTTCACTCGCTCCGCGCGCGTCCGCGCCGGTTTCGCATGCGCCATCGCGGCGACGCTGGTCCTTGCAGGCAGCGCTTCCGGCCAAGACGGCACGGCCGGGTTCGACATCACGCATTCCACCCAGTCGGGTGGCGGCGGAACTTCCTCGGGCGGTGACTTCAGCCTGGACGCCACCATCGGCGAGGTGGTGGCCGGCCCGATGGCGGGCGGCGAATTCGACGTCGTCAGCGGCTCGCTGCCGCCGGAAGCTCCGACCTGCGAGCGCGCCGACCTGAACTGCGATGGAATCATCGACGGTGCCGATCTCGGCTTCATGCTCCTGAACTGGGGACCGTGCCCCGGCAGCGGTGCTGGCAGCTGCCAAGGCGACCTCAACCACGACGGGATGGTCGACGGTTCCGACCTCGGCGGCCTGCTTGTGCACTGGGGCTGAGATACCGACTGAAATTCCGGCACGCCATGCCGCCGGCGCGGTCAGCGCCGACGCGGTCCAGGGCCGTGCAGAATCTCGGACGATCCCGGCCGCTGCACGAACCTCGGGATGTCCCCGATCGTAATGTCGACTGAATTGGTCTGTGACCCCCGCGTCGAGGGGTACTTCCTGACCAAGGACGTCGACTCTCGGTTGGTTTGAACCTTCCCAACAACCAGGAACACCCACACATGCAGCTCCAAACCCGCTTCGCCGCGTCGCTCGCCACGGTGCTTCTCGTATCGACCACCGGAACCGCCCTCGCACTCGGCGGGCCGCAGATCAGCCTTGGACAGGCCTCGACCCAGGTGTCGGCCTCCTCCGTGGGATCCAAGAAGGTGGACGTCGCGGTCGATCTGCTCGACGTGCTGCAGCGCTCCATCCGCATCGGCCACGCCGATCCTTCCCGCGTCATGCACGTCTCCGTCAGCATGCCGCCCGCGGACTCCGCTGCGCTCGAGGCGTTCGCGGAAGCCGTGAGCGATCCGAACAGCCCGGAGTTCCGCAAGTTCATCACGCCCGAGGAGGTGGGCGCCCGCTTCGGCCTTCCGACCGCGCGCGTGCAGGCCATCGCCGACTGGCTGACGAGCCAGGGCATCAACGTGACGCTGGTGGCGAAGAACCGCATGGCGATCCTCTGCGAGGGAACCGTGGCGCAGTTCGAGAACGCGTTCGGAACCACCATCGACTCCTACTCGGTGGACCCGATCCTGGCTCCCGAGGTGGAAGGCGGCAACACGCAGTTCATCGCGCCGTCGACGCGGCTGCAGGCCCCGGCGGCGATCGCCGGCGACATCCTCGACGTGTTCGGGCTGGAGTCGTACACCAAGCCCCAGCCGCGCGTGGCGCTCACACCGACCCAGACGCGTGGTCTCTACAACGCCGCGCCGATCTACGGCGCGAGCATGCGCGGCGAGGGGCGCATCTGCGCCATCTCGAACTTCGACGGCTACCGCCTGACCAACGTGCCGCTCTACTACTCGTACTACGGGCTCCCGACGCCCGCGGCAGGCGCGAACAGCAACGTCCACGTGGTTGCCGTCGGCACCGCAGCAGGCACGGGAACCGCCGGTGGCGAGGGCGACCTGGACATCCAGATGGTGCTCGGCATGGCACCGCTCTGCGAGTTCTACATCTACGACAGCACCAACGACCTGGTGGGCGTGCTCACCCGCGAGGCGAACGACAACCTGGCCGACGTGATCAGCGAGAGCTATGGCTGGAACATCGTCGCCAGCACCGCCTTGGCCGCGCACAACCAGCACTTGGCGATGTCCACGCAGGGAATCACCTACGTGGCCGCGTCCGGCGACTACGGCACCAACCTCGAGCCGTACTCATATCCCAACTACGAGCCGGAGGTCCTGCAGGTGGGCGGCACGACGGCAACGGTCAACACCTCCAACGTGCGCACCAGCGAGGTGGGCTGGAGCGGCAGCGGCGGCGGATGGAGCACCAAGGCCGTGTCGTTCAACACCCGTCCCACGTGGCAGGCGGGAACGGGCGTGCCGACGACCATCAACTACCGCATGTCCCCGGACGTGTCCCTGCACGCCTCCGGCGGCTCGACGGGCGCGTACCCCTTCTACTTCAACGGGGCACGCAATTCCGGTTCCGTGGGAACGAGCTTCGCCTCGCCGGTGCTGTGCGGACAGCTGGCGCTCGCGCAGCAGAAGCTCATCTCGCTGAACAGCCTGACGGCCAACAGCGCCGGCAAGCAGCGCTTCGGTCGCATGCAGAACGTGATCTACGCGCAGAACGGGCGCACCGACGTCTGGTACGACGTGACCTCCGGCTCCAACGGCACGCTGCTGACGGCCATCAACGGCGTCACCACCTCGAGCTGCACCGCCAAGTTCGACCTGGTCACGGGATGGGGCGCCATGAACATCGATGCGTTCGTGGCATCGCAGACGGTGATCCAGTGCCCGGCCGACCTCAACGGCAACCGCGCCGTGGAAGGCTCCGACCTCGGCATCCTGCTCGCCTACTGGGGCGTGGCCGGTGCCGGCGACCTGAACGGAGACGGCGTCACCAACGGTGCCGACCTCGGCATCATGCTCGCCGCCTGGGGCAACTGCCCCTGAACCGGACCGGGCTTCCCGGATCCAATCGAGATCGACGGCGGAGCCGAGGACGATGCGTCCTCGGCTCCGCTGCGTTTCCGCGCTGCTGCCCATGCGCGACCTCCCGCGACGGGAGCGCTGACGGACACGCCCCGCCCCGTACGATCCGCAGGCCATGATCCGTCGAAGCACCGCGCGCGGAATTGCCTTCCTTCTCGCAGCCTTCATGCCGGTCGCGATGCTCGCGCCGGCGCTCGCCGTGGGTTCCGCGCCCGTGCGCTCGCCCGGCACCGGCGCCTGGCAATCACGCATCGAGCAGCAGGTCTCGGCGGCGCGCACGCGGACGCTCGAGGCGTGCAAGGCGAAGGGAATCTCGCTGCCGAAGGACTTCCTGGCGTGGATCGACCATGACCCGGTGCTACGGGATTCCGTCTATGGATGCCGCAGCGACCCGCTGCCGGTCCTGCTGGGACTGCGATCGCTCGAGATCGACCTGGGCGAGCAGGTCGTGCGGAAGGACTACACGCAGCTGGCGCTGGCGTTCGCGATCCAGGACTCGTACGCCAAGCGCACGCGCAAGGCCGGCGCGTGGAACGATGCCGACGGCGCCGCTGCGCCCGATGCACTGCCCGACGTCTCGCCGCGCGCGCCGCTTGCGCTGCGGATCCCCGGCGATCCGCGCGTGACCGTGAACACGAAGGACGGCAAGCGCACGCTCGAACGCAACGACCACGTGATCAACTTCCTGGAGGACCATCCGCCCATCGAGGTGGACGTGACGGCCAAGGAACTGCCGCCGCTCGAATACGACGACAAGGGCGTGGCAAAGCCGCGCGGCAAGGCGGTGGAGGTGACGCGGAAGACGACGCGCCCGCTGGTGGCGGCGAACGTGATCTCCTCGGCCGCGCTGCAGCAGGAATTCAACGCGTACATGCAGGCGCACGGGCAGGACCTGCGTCTCGATTGCGGCAACGGCGCGGTTGCGTGGAACTCGACCGCGGCCGTGCATGACGGCGATCTGCGCAAGCGGATCGCTGCCGCGCACGAGATGTTCCAGGCGGCGTACCGCGCCACGGGCCGCATGCCGGCCGAGCGCGACGCGGCGCCGACGCCCGCGGAGTCGATGGCGTGGTTCATCCGCAACGATCGCTGGGACTTCCCGCCCGAGGTGCGCGCGGCGCGTGCGTGGCCGCGCTTCCCGCTGAATGCGCCATGGCCCGTGCTCCTGATGCTGGCGGCCGACGACCAGCCGCTGCGCGAGCGCGAGGAGATCTGGGCGAAGTTCCGCGACACCGGAGAGATGCGCACCTACGGCGAGTACATCGGCGACATCGCGCAGCAGTTCGACATGCAGAGCGCGCGACGGCTGAGCCCGTTCCCGTACAGCTACGGCAGCATCCAGATGATGTGGAAGGACGGCGGCGTGTGCGGCACCATGGGGAACATCGGCGCGCGCACCGAGCGGATCTGCGGCGTGCCCGCCTCCACTGCCGGGCAGCCCGGCCACTGCGCGATGGTGCAGATGGAGCGCGACCCGAAGACCGGGGAATTCCGCTGCACGGGCGGGCAGTACGCCACCGGCGGCGACGAGGTCACCACGGTGCACGCGGGATGGAACTATGACGACAAGGGTGGCCGGCGGCCCATGGTGTTCCACCAGACCGTTGCCTGGGGCGTGAACGCGGGGCTTGCGTCGTTCGTGGAGACGCTTGCCATGCGCCGCGCGTGGGATGCGATGCCCGCGGACCAGCGGGCCAAGGAATGCGCACGGTTCATGGCGGAGGGCGTGGCACGCAATCCGTATGCGATGGCGGTGGTGGAGGCGGCGATCGCGGATGCGCCCGATGCCACGGCGGCCGTGGCGCTGGTGGACGACTTCAACGCCGCGCTCGACAAGGCGGGCATCCCCGCCGACCGCAAGCTGTACCGCGACACCGTGCGCGACCTGGCGCATGCGCGCGTGCTGGCGCTGCCGGCGCCCGCGGACCCGAAGGATGCCGCAGAACTGCTCGCCGACCTCACGCGCCAGAAGTGCGCCAACGCGCAGCTCCTGGCGCGCTGCTGGCGCGACACCGCCGGCGAGGACGGCTTCGTGGAACGCTGCGTGAAGGCGGCCGAGGACTACCTGGCGTCGCCCGATCGCATGAAGAACCGCAAGGCGGCCGACCGGTTCGCCGCGCAGGTGAAGGCCTGGTCCAAGACCGTGAAGGACAAGGCGGCGCGTGAACTCTGGGCTGCGGCGGTGCTCAAGGCATTCGACGGCAAGGAGCGGCTCCAGATCCGCGGCAAGCCGTCGATCGATCCGGCAGTGACGGAACTGTGCAAGGTGGCGGGGAAGCAGCCGCCGGCGTTGGAGCGATGAGCGTGCAGGCAACTCATTCTTGCTGCCCGGACCGATGCCCGTGAAGACGTCGTGCGCTGCCATCCTCTGCTTGCTGGCATGCCATGCCGCGCATGGCGGTGACGCTGCGTTCGACGTGACCGCGCCTGCGCAGCAGTCGTCCGTCGCATCTACCGAACCGGCAACGACCGCCACGGCCCCCGCTCCCACGCTTCCGCCCGCGACGGATGACGCCGCGCACGCACCCTTCGATCCGAAGGGATTCTCGCTCGACTTCCGCCCGCAGATCTGGCTGCCTGCGGTGACCGGCACCGTGGGCGTCGGCAACACGACGGCGGACGTCGACGCAGGCTTCATCGACATCGTGCAGAACACCGACTCGGTCATCGGGCTTTCCGGGCGACTGACGCTGGACTACGACCGGTTCGAGGCGTATACGGACCTCACCTGGATCCGGATCGGGTTCGACAAGTTCACCGCACCGTCCGGCGTGCAGTTCCGGACCACGATGTCGCTCATGATCTCCGACGCGTGCGTGGCCTACCAACTCATTCCGCCCACCCGCGATGCCCGTGGCCAGCCCGGGCCGAAGCTCGCGCCCTACGTGGGCGCACGCATCTTCTGGGCGAACACGCAGGTGGACGGGACCAACGCGTCCTTCAGCGACTCCGCCTCGAGCGTCTGGGCAGAACCGATCTTCGGCTGGATGTGGGACACGCCGTTCGCGGACACGTGGCGGTTGACCACGTCCGCGGACGTGGGCGGCTTCGCGGTGAACACGGGGCTCACATGGCAGGCGACGGCGATGGTCGGGCTCGACGTCCCGTTCTACGGGAATCCGAGCACGGTTTCGCTGGGAATCCGCGCCATCTCGGACGACTACACCGCCAATGACCTGACGCTCGACGCGGTGCTGTGGGGGCCGATCATCGCCTGGTGCCTGCGGTTCTGAGCCAACGCCGCGCGGTCACTTCGCCCGGTGGCTCCGCAGCGTGCAGCCGAGCAGCTTGTAGAGGACGCGCGCGCCGACGCTGCCGTTCCATTCGTCTCCGCCGGTGCTGGGCGCCACCTCGCAGAGGTCGAAGCCGATCACGCGGCGGCCGCTCTTGGCGAGCATTTCAAGCAGATGGCAGGTCTCGGGGAACGTGAGCCCGCCGGGCACCGGCGTGCCGGTGTGCGGGCAGTGCTCGCTGGTGAGGCCGTCGATGTCGAAGGAGACGTACACCTCGCGCGGCAGCGCGGCGATGATGTCCTTGCACACCTTGGTCCAGGTGGCGCCGTCGAACTGGCGCTGGCGCATGTGCTGGTCGTAGAAGCACTTCACGCGGCCCTTGGAGCGCTCGATGAACTCCACCTCGCGCGAGCCGACGTCGCGGATCCCCACCTGCACCAGCTTGCCGACGCCGGGCAGGCGCGTCATCACGTTGTGGAAGATGCTCGCGTGGCTCCACGCGAAGCCCTCGAAGCTGTCGCGCAGGTCCGCGTGCGCGTCGATCTGCAGGATGCCCATGCCGGGGTGGCGCAGCGAGAGTTCGGCGATGAGGCCGAACGGGCTCGAGTGGTCGCCGCCGAGGACGGCGGGGATGGCGCCGCGGTCGAGGATGCGCTCGGCCTCGCGCGCCACGTAGCCGTGCACGCGCTCGCTGGCGGCATTGACCGCGGTGATGGCCTGCGCGTGCGCCTTGTTGCCGGGGACGGCGCCGCCCGCCTTGATGATGGGCTCGGCCGTGGCACGCGACTTCCTGCTGAGCGCGGCGATGTCCTTCGGGATGGGGAGCATGGCGATGCCCGCCTGCCAGATGGGGCCGTACTGGATGTCCTGGAGGTCCACCTGCTTGCTCGCCTCCAGCACGTGCGCCGGGCCGCTGGCCGTTCCCGCACGGTAGCTGGTGGTGGTGTCGAACGGCACCGGGATCACCACGATGCCCGCATCCTCGGGCCGCGTGTCGAGGCCGAAGAGGCCGTCGCCGGTCGCGGCGGCATCGGGGTCGAAGCCGGCGGGGACGATGGTGGGCTTGGTGTTCTTCGCGGGCTTGGCCGTCTTGGCGTTCTTGGCAGTGGGCATGGGGCGGGCAGGATATGGCACGCCCACCCACGACCGGACGGGCGTTCACCAGCATGCCGAAGCGCCGAACGTCTCGGGCCAGAGGAAGTTTGACCCAAATGACGCGAAGAACTGCGCGCGAATGCATGACGGCGAAACGCACTTCGGAGTACCGCGTCGATGCCGAATCATTGAGATTTGAGCAGGAAAATGACTGGCTTCGGAAATTCGCGCAAGTGCCGCGCGCACCGCTCGTTCCACGCGACAATCTCGCTATCGTCTCCGGACTTCCGGCTTCCCACCATGAGTGACCAGCCCATCAATCAGCATGCTCCGCGCGACGCAGTTCCCACGTGGACCGACGTTCAGTGGGACGCCGTGTCTTCTCCGCATCGCACGCAGCTGCTCAGCGTGATCGATGGCGTGGGACGCGCAACGATCAAGGAGCTGAGCGAGTGGACCGGTCGCACCGGACCGTCGCTCTACCCGCACCTCGAGATCCTGGAGAAGGCGCAGTTCCTCACGGTGGAGTTCGAGACGAAGAAGGGACGGCCGTACCGCGTCTACTGCGCCGGTCCGGCCCTCAAGTGGCGATCCACCGCGCACGGTTCGGCGGACACCGGTGGCCGCGCGATCAAGCTGGCGGTGCAGCTCCTCAACGACGTCATCCTGCGTCTGCGGCGCTGGGGCAAGGTGCGCGAGGGAACCCCCATCGAACGCGGGCCGCGCGCCAGCGCAAAGCTGATCGCGGAGACCACGTGGCTCGACGACGAGCAGCGCGAGGAACTCAACCGCCGCGTGGCCGACCTGATGGCATTCGTGCGGCAGGCACGCGCGGAGCGGCGCGGCGCACGGCACACCGTGACCATCTACCACTTCCCCGACGTCACGCTGCGTGCGGTCCGTGAGCACCGGCAGGCGAAGGAACTGGGACAGGGCTGAGCGCGGCGCCTCACACCTCGCGCAGCGCGACCCGGCAATACCACTTCACAGCGTCGCTCATCGGGGGATCGAGCGAATCGAGATCGTCCGAAGTGCACCAGCGGATCTGGTGGTGCTCGTCCGGCGCAAGCGTGGCCTGCCCCGAGCGCGGGCGCGCGAAGTAGATCATGCCGATGTGCTCGTGCGTCTCGCTGATGCGATGGATGTCGAGGAACCGCGGGGCGATGAGCGCACGCGTGCCTGGCCCGGTGGTGGGCGGCCGTTCGCCGATGAGCTCCACCTCCAGCCCGCTTTCCTCGCGCGTCTCGCGCAGCGCGGCCTGCTCGGGGTCCTCGTCGAGCTCGATGTGGCCGCCGAGCGGGAGCCAGCGGTCGAGCTTGCGGTGGTGGATCACCAGCACCTTGCCCTGGTGGACCACGAAGATGGCCACGGTGAAGTCGATCTTGTCGTGGATGTGGGGCATGGGTGGGCGTGCAGGGTAAAAGAAAGCCCCCGCGCGATCACGCGCAGGGGCCAAGGGATCATCCGAGAGACGTCACTTCTTGTCGGACGCGGCCGGCACCAGCTTGGTGGCGGCGGAGGCGGAGGCCTCGTCGAGGAGGCGCGTGGCGACGTCGGCCTTGGCCTGCACCGTGTCTGCATCCTTCTTGGCCTTGGCGATCAGCGGCTTGGCGGACTTGATGCCGTCCGCGGTGAGGTCGTTGGCAAGGAGCACGCGGATGTCGGACATGTCGGACGTGAAGGCCTCATAGGAATCCTTGAGCTCGCCCATGGCAGCGCCGATGGCCTTGATGCGGGCGCTGAAGGCGTCGCGGCGGCTGTCGGCGGCGGCACGCGCGGCGTCGCCCTTGATGGTCTCGGATTCCTTCTGCCAGGCATCGGTGTACGACTGCGCCTTCTTGGTGAGCGATGCCCAGCGGCCACGCACGTCCTCGGCGGTCTTGTCGAGCGTCGACAGGTGCTTCGAGAAGGCCTCGAAGCTTGCCTTGAGGTCGGCGGTCTCGCCGATGGCCTCGGCGGCGCTCACGGTCATGGACACCTCGCCGCTGCCGCGGGCGACCATGGCGCGGGTCTCGGCCATGCTGGCGGTGGCGGTGTCGATGCGCTTGGGGCCGGCGGATTCGCAGCCGAGGAGCGCGAGGGCGAGGACGGGGAGGGACGCGATGCGGAAGTACGAGATCATGGGAGGGAATATAGGGCCAGCGAAGGCCCGCTGTGCGAAGGGATTGTTCATTGAATCGACCTACCCGGCCGTCGGTTCGCGGCAATGCCGAGAAGGCGCGCGCCGCCGGGTAGTGGCCTCGCCGTGTACGTTGCACGGATGTTTCGTGCGGCACGGCGCCTCCTCCTTGGGTTGTTCCTGATCGCGGCCGCATCGGCCGTGCTGGTCATGGGCGATCGCTCCGGGGAACGCGGGGGCACGGCAGGCGGAGGCACCGCAGCCGGTGCGCCGGCGCCGCGCATCGCCGTGGTGCAGATCAGCTCGATCGACTCCATGAACACCGGGCGCGACGGCGCCATCGAGCGGCTGGAGGCGGCCGGGTACTCGCGGGCCCGCGGCACCACGTTCGACCTCTTCAACGCCGAGGGCGACATCGGCACGCTGAACCAGATTGCCGCGCAGGTGTGCAGCGCCAGCCCGCCGTACGACCTGGTGATCTCGCTCTCCACGGTGGGCACGCAGGCGGTGATGCGCGCAAACAAGCGCGGGATCCCGCAGGTGTTCGGCCTGGTGGCCAGCCCGCCGGGAATCGGCATCCCGCTCGGGCCGTGGACGGAGGGCTCGACGCGGCCGCAGAACGTGGCGGGGATCGGCACGCTGCAGCCGGCGGAGGTGCTCTTCGACGCGATGCGCTCATGCGCACCCGGCGTGCGCCGCGTGGGCTGCGTCTGGAACCCGGCCGAGCCGAACGCCGAGGCATCGGTGAAGCTCGGGCGCACGGTGTGCGCGAAGCTGGGGATCGAGCTGCTGGAGGCCAACGGATCGAACGTCAACGAGGTGGCGAGCGCGGCCGACGGCGTGATTGCGCGCGGCATCGACTGCTTCTGGATCCTGGCGGACACCAACGTGATTGCGGCGGCGAAGCCCGTCATCGAGCGCTGCCGGCGCGCGGGCGTGCCGGTGATCACCAACTTCCCGAACATGGCGGCCATGGGCGCGGCCATCAACTACGGCGCCGACTACCACGCGATGGGCGTCTCCACCGGTGCGATCGCGGAACTGGTGCTCGGCGGATGCCCACCGCGCGACGTGCCGTGCGAGAACTTCGTGCCTATCTCGCTGTGGCTCAACCACGACGGCTTCGGCAAGGACTGGGCGCGTTCGGCGGAGCTTGAGCAGCACGCCGAGCGCATCTACGAGGGACCCGGCGCACCGAAGGAACGCACGGTGGAGCAGCCCGCGGCGCCGGATTCGGTGCTGGCGCTGCTGGCGGCGCGGAAGGAGGCCACGGCGAGCACGGGCAATTCGACGGCCACGCGCATGCCGGTGATCTCGCTGATTTCCTACAACCGCTCCCCGAACTTCGAGGAGTGCTACCGGGGCTTCATGGACGAGCTGCCGAAGCTCGGCCTGGTGGACGGCACCACCTGCCGCGTGGTGCTGCGCGATGCGCAGCTCGACATCGGGACGCTCAACACCATCGTCACCGCCACCGCCGAGGAACGGCCGGACGTGGTGGTGCCGTTCACGACGCCCGCGCTGCAGGCCACCATCCGGCGCATCCGCGACCGCCCCGTGGTGTTCTCGCTGGTGGCATCGGGCGTGGCAGCGGGGGCAGGCACCTCCAACGAGGACCACCTGCCGAACGTGACGGGCGCACAGACGAGTTCCGACGTGGCGCTGATGGCAAAGATCGTCCGGGAGGCGCTGCCCAATGCGCGCCGCGTGGGGACGGTGTTCGCGCCCGGCGAGACCAACAGCGTCTTCAACCGCGACGAACTGGCGGTGGAACTTCGCAAGGCGGGCATCGAACTGGTATCCGCGGGGGCGGATCGACCGACCGAGCTGCCGGAGGCGGCCGACGGCGTGGTGACGCAGGGTGTCCAGGCCATGGTGCAGATCTCCGACAACTCGTCGGGCACGGGCTTCGCCACCATCGTGAAGGCAGCCGACCGCGCCGGCATCCCGGTGCTGGCCTTCACGCCGGGCGCGATGCGTGCGGGTGCGACGCTTGCCGTGTCGCGCGACTTCGAGGACGTGGGACGGCTGTCCGCGCGGCTGGTGGCGCGCGTCCTCAAGGGTGAGCAGACCGCGAAGATCCCCTTCAGCTGGCCCGATCGCACGGAACTCCTCGTCAACCCGGCGCGCATGGCGAAGTACCGCGTGGTGCTCCCCACCGAGCGAATGAAGGGCGCGCGCACCATGACCGAATCCACGGGAGCGAAGCCGTGAGGATCGAACGCCACGTCACCGACGATTCGGTGCGGCTGGTCCTGGACGGACGCCTGGATGCCGCATGGAGCGAGCCCGTGTCCGTGGCGCTCGAGGAGGCCATCCGGCTGGGGCGGCCGCGCGTGGAGCTGGACATGGGCGCCACCACGTTCATCTCCTCGGTGGGAATCGGCGTGATGCTGAAGGCCGTGGGGCGGCTGCGTGCGGTCGGCAGCACGCTGGTGATCGTGGAGGCAAGCGCGCCCGTGCGCGACATGCTGCGCATCGCGAAGCTGGACGGATTGCTGGGACTGCGCGCGGCACCCGCGGCAGCCGCGGCACTCTCTTCGGTCTCCTTCGGCGAAGGCTGGAACGGCACGCTTTCGCCGACCACCACGCCGGCCTCGCGCGGCGCGGCTGTGTTCGTGGATGCGGGACCGCTGCGCGTGAGCGCGAACACGATTGCCGTGGGGCACCTGGCGCTTGCCGCCGATGCGGCCGCAGCGCGCGGACTCTTCGGCGACGGTCTGGCCGCGGGCGGCACCGCCGTGGTGCTGCCGGGCGAGGCACCCCGCCCCGATTGCCTGGCGTCTTCCGAGGCGGGCGCGGTGACATGCATCGCGAGGCGTGCAGTGATGATCGATGCTGCCCCCGCGATGCACGGGCACTTCGAGGCCGCAGGCGACGGCACGGTGACGCTCGGCGCACTCGCGGGCGCACTGCTGCGCGCGGTGGGCGGGCCGGTGGCGTTCGTCGTGTGCGGCGAATGCGCGGGCGCGTTCGGCGCGTGGGCTCGCACCTCGCCAGACGGATGGCCAGACGAGCCGGCACGCATGACGCCGGACGCCATGCGCCGCGACATGCGCTACGCAGGCGAGCCGATGCACCGCGGTGAATCGATGGTGGCCGCGGGATTCGCGTGCAACGCCGCGGACGCAGCGAAGCTTGACACCGCGGTGCGTGCCACCATGAACGAACTTCCCGGAGGCACGCTCCTCCACGCGCACGTGGCGGTGGCCGGCTACCGGCCGATGCCCCGCAGCGCGCGGGACGTGGCGACGGTGGGGCAGCTGCTCGCGGAACAGCCGCTGCGTGCGGTCATGCACGCGCTGCGCGGCGCGGACCGCGCGGAGAGCGCGTTCCTGCGCGGCTCGGTGTGGGTGGTCCCGATGGGAGGCACGCCATGAGCCTGCTGCTTGCCACGCTTGCCATCGGCCTGGTGTTCGCCGTGCTGGCGCTCGGGATCTTCCTCTCGTTCCGCGTCTACCAGATGCCGGACATCACGGCGGATGGATCGTTTCCGCTGGGTGCGGCCATCACCGCGCGGCTCCTGGCGCTCGGCTGGGGCCCGGTGCCGGCCACGCTCGCCGGGATGGCGGGCGGCATGATGGCGGGCGCGGTCACCGGCATCATCCACGTGCGCTTCAAGGTGAACGCGCTGCTCTCGGGCATCCTGGTGATGACCGCGCTCTATTCCGTCAACCTGCGCGTGATGGGTGCGAGCAATCTGCCGATCGGTGCACGCACGCTGTTCACGCCGTTCGAGGAAGCGGCGCGCGCATGGTTCGGCCCGGAGGTCACCATCCTCGGCCGCACGGCACCGAGCAGCGACGTCGGCCTGCTGGTGGCCACGCTGGTGATGTCGACGGTGGCCACGCTCCTCCTCTGCCTCTTCCTGAAGACCGAGCTGGGCGCCGCGATGCGCGCCACCGGCGACAACGCGCGCATGCTGCGTGCGCTCGGCACCAGCACCGACCGGATGACCATCCTGGGTCTGGCGCTCTCCAACATGCTGGTGGCGCTTTCCGGCTCGCTCTTTGCGCAGATGCAGGCGTTTGCCGATGCGCAGATGGGTATCGGCGTGATCGTCATGGGCCTGGCAAGCGTCATCCTGGGGCAGACGCTCGTGGGCCCGGTGCGTTCGGTGCCGCTTGCAGTGGTGGGCGCGGTGATGGGCGCGGTGCTGTTCCGCCTCCTCGTGGCCATCGCCATCCGCATGGGGCTCGATGCCAACGACCTGCGCCTGGTGACGGCGGTGGTGGTGCTCGCCGCCATCGTGGGCCCGGGCTGGCTGCAGGGACTTGCACGGAAGCGAGGCGCACATGCTCACGCTTGACGGTGTCCGCAAGACCTTCAACCCCGGCACCGCGAACGAGGTGCGCGCGCTGGCGGGCGTGAACCTCGAGTTCGAGGCGGGCTCGTTCACGGTGGTGATCGGCACCAACGGCTCCGGCAAGAGCACGCTGCAGGGCGCCATCGCGGGCGCCTTCCCGCTCGACGCCGGGCGCATCGTGGTGGACGGCACGGACATCACGCCGTGGCCGGAGCACCGGCGCGCGCACGTGGTGGGCCGCGTGTTCCAGGATCCGTTTGCGGGCACGGCGCCCGGCCTCACCGTGGCGGAGAACCTGGCGCTGGCCTCGAAGCGCGGCAAGTGGCGCACGCTTGCGCCGCTCCTGCGCGGCGCGCGGCGCGGCGAATGGCGCGACCTCCTGGCGCAGATCGGGCTGGGGCTCGAGGATCGCCTCGATGATCCGATCGGCCTGCTTTCCGGCGGCCAACGGCAGTCGATCACGCTGCTGATGGCCACGCTCACCAACCCGCCGGTGCTGCTCCTCGACGAGCACACCGCGGCACTCGACCCGCGCAGCGCGGAACTGGTGATCGACCTCACCACGCGCCTGGTGGCGCGCTCGAGCAGCACCACCATCATGGTGACGCACTCCATGCAGCAGGCCGCCACGCTGGGCGACCGCCTGGTGGCCATGCATCGCGGGCGCGTCTACCTGGATGTGGCGGGCGCGGAGAAGAAGCGGCTCACCGAGACCGAGCTGCTGGCGCTCTTCAGCCAGATGCGCCGCGACGACCGCTTCGACGACGCTGCCGTGGAGACGGTGCGCGCGGGCTACCGCTGACGGTCACGGCACCGCGCGCCGAATCACTGCGGAACGAACACGCCCGCGATGGCGCCGGTCATCCAGCAGGCAAGCGCGCCCGCGGTCATGGCGCGCAGGCCGATGGCGGCGATGTCCGCACGACGCTCCGGCGCCATGGCGCCGAGACCGCCGATCTGGATCGCGATCGACGCCAGGTTGGCGAATCCGCACAGCGCGTAGGTGGAGATCGTCTGCGCACGCGGCGAGATGGACTGCGCCTTCACCTGCGTGGCAAGGTCGGCATACGCCACGAACTCGGTGGCGATCACCTGCTCGCCCATGAGCGAGGCCACGGTGCGCGACTCGCTGCCGGCACCCATCAGCCACGCGAGCGGCTGCAGCAGGATGCCAAGGATGTTCTGGAAGGTGAGCACCGGGATGCCCATGGATTCACGCCAATGCGCGATGGGAAGCCAGCCGGCATCCACCTCGCTGAGCGCGGCCAGCGGCCAGTTGAGGAGCGCGATCAGCGAGACGAAGGCCACGAGCATGGCGGCCACGTTCAGGGCCAGGCGCAGGCCGTCGGTGGCGCCCTCGGCGGCGGCGTCCATGACGTTTGACGTGGTGCGCGGCAGCGATCGCAGCGCGTCGAAGGATTCGTCGGCCACCTTCTCCGTCTCGGGGAGCATGAGCTTCGCCATCACGATGCCGGCGGGCGCGCTCATGACGCTTGCCGTCATGAAGTGGCGGGCCACCTCGATGCGCGCGTCCGGATCGTCGCCGCCGACCATCACGATGTAGGCCGCCATCACGCTGCCAGCGATGGTGGCAAAGCCGCCCACCATGATGCACATGAGCTGCGAGCGAGTCATGCCGGCGATGAACGGCTTCACCGTGAGCGGCGCCTCGGTCTGCCCGAGGAAGATGTTGGCCGCGCCGGAGAGCGCCTCGGCGCCGCTGATCCCGAGCACGCGGCGGAGGACGACTGCCAGTGCAGCCACCACGCGCTGCATGACGCCGAGGTGGTAGAGCACGGCCATCAGCGAGGCGAAGAAGACGATGATGGGGAGCACCTTCACCGCGAAGATGAAGCCCCACGCACCGGAGGAATCGGCGGCATTTCCGAACACGAACCGGGTGCCTTCCTCGGCGAATCCGATCACCCGCGTGACGCCCGTGGCAAAGAGCGTGAACACCGCCGCCACGGGAGGAAAGCGCAGGAAGAGGAAGGCGATGGCGAACTGCAGGGCGACGCCGGACACGATGGTGCGGCGGCTGATGGCGCGGCGATCGGTGGAGAGCGCCCAGCCGAGACCAAGGATGAAGAGGACGCCGAGGAGGCCCGTGAATTGCTGCATGCGTTCTCCGGCGTTCGGTGCGGGCGCCGCACGATGCAGGCGCGGGCGCAGCATACGGAGGGGCGCGGGCAGCGCCCTATCCTGCGGAGGTGCACCCCGAGCCACGAGTCGTCACGTTCGAAGCCGCCGCCGACGCCATCCTGGCGGCGGCGCGCGCCCGCGGCGGGCGCGCGGTGGTGGGGATCACCGGCGCGGTGGCGGCGGGGAAGTCGACGCTCGCAAGGCGCATTTCCGCGTGCGTGGTGAGCACCGACCACTACCTGCCCGACTACGACCGAACGCCCGAGCACCTGCGCGACCTGCCGGAATCGTCGGACCTTGCGCGCCTGGCGCAGGACCTGGCGGAGCTGCGCGCCGGCCGTGCCACCAGCATTCCGCGCTGGACGTTCGAGGCGCACGCGCGCGTCGGCGAGCAGCGCGTGGAGCCCACG
>Ga0209400_1001494_pt1 | contig 18700 bp, 15 predicted proteins | sample M_130807_EF_Meta_FD_187313 | JGI IMG/M metagenome (GOLD analysis project Ga0209400, IMG submission 187313) | Freshwater microbial communities from Lake Montjoie, Canada to study carbon cycling - M_130807_EF_MetaG (SPAdes) (version 2) | ecosystem: Environmental > Aquatic > Freshwater > Lake... | reverse complement strand
AGCAACCCTTTGGACCTACCCAGAACCAGACCCAAGGCTAGATCTAACTGTCAAAGGCCCAGAACTAGCCCTAGGCTCAGAACTTCGAGCACAGGCCCAAGCACTAGGTGCTGATGAAGCAATACTTCTAACCAAAGACGGAGAAATAAGCGAAGGAGCTCTTTCCTCTTTGGTTTGGTGGCGAGGAGATCTGCTTTGTGCTCCAGGAAATGAAATCCCTTGGCTTGAGTCAGTTACCCGAACTGAGGTCTTTACCATTGCCGAGAGCATGAACATCAAGACCAGATATGAACATGTCACTCCAGAGGATCTAGTTGGACTTGAACTCTGGTTACTTAGTTCTCTTCAAGGTATTAGACCGGTAGTCAACTGGTTAGGGGTTAGCGATAACTTCGCTGAAGGATCACACATCCCACAATTTGAGAGAAGGCTGAAAATCCTAATTCAAGACCTTCCAAGCGTGGGATGATTTACCTGTGACCGAATTCATTGACTGGCTAAATAACGCAGTTCACACCTTTGACCCGCTCTGGCGTGACCTACTAGCCGGCTTTGCCATCTTCCTAGAAACCAGCCTCTTTATTGGCCTTCTTGTTCCTGGAGACACCATTGTCTTAGCTGCTGGAACCATGGTCAGAGACTGGTTGGATTTCCTCTTCCTGTTCTTAGCTGTAATGGCAGGATCTTTTGCAGGTGAATCTCTAGGTTTCTATATCGGCAGACTCTTTGGAGCAAGAATCAGATCTAGCAAACTAGGTCTAAAGATTCCAGAGAAGGTTTGGCACCAAGCCGATGCTTTCGTTGAATCTAGAGGTGGACTTGCAATCGCTATGTCTAGATTCCTACCTGTTCTGCACTCAGTAGTTCCTGTTACAGCAGGTATGACCAAGATGACATACAGAACTTTCATTACCTGGACAGTTGGTGCTTGTACTGTTTGGTCAAGCGTTTATCTAGGTATTGGCTGGTTTGCACATGGTGCAACAGATTCGCTAAAGCAGTTCAAGTTCGGTGGTGCAGTATTTGCCGGAATCATTCTTGTCTTCCTAGTGGTCGTAACAATCATCAAGAAGCGACTAGAGAAGTCAGCTGCTGCCATGATCGAAGAAACAGAAGAAGCTAAGGCTAGAGCTAAGAAGCTTCGCGAAGCTGAGATGAAGAGACCTAACGCTTAATGTGTGGCAGAACAGTAGTTGCCAGATCAATTGGTGAACTCGCTACCCTCTTTGACATAGACGATGTAATCGGTGAACAACCTGGCATTACCTATAACAACCCACCTTCACTTCCAGCCTCAATCATTGTTGACCGAGTTCTCAAAGAGAACGAGGGCGAACATGCTGGAGAACTCAGAAGACAGCTTCACTCAGCAAGATGGGGGCTAATTCCTAGAAACTCTCAGGGGCCAGCAAATACTCCCCTGCACAACAACGCCCGTATTGAAACTGTTCTTCAGAAACCAACCTTTAGAAACGCAGTGCTGAGGCAGCACTGCGTAATGCCAGTCTCTGGCTATTACGAATGGCAAATCAAAGAAGACGGTTCTAAACAACCTTTCTATATCAACGCCGGTGACCAAGGCATGTTAGCCCTTGCTGGTATCTACGACTGGTGGTTAGACCCTTCAAAGAAACCAGATGACCCCACAAGATGGTTGTTATCTTTTGCAATCCTCACCAAGGATGCAGCAGAACCACTAGCCCCAATCCACGAGAGAAACCCCATCTTGCTCTCATCTTCCTCCATGGCTGAATGGCTAGACCCAGAGAACCTAGAAGACCCAGATAACACCACACAAGCTTTACTCAACGAACTAGCCGAAGAATCAGATCGGGTAGCAGCAGAGGTAGAGTTCTGGCCGGTGAGCGTGGATGCGGGAAATGTTAGGAATAATCTGAGCAGTCTTACTTACAAGATTCCTGCAACAATCTGAGGACCTATGAATAGAGTTAGCTAATCTTCTAAATCCAAGAGGTCTTGCAAAGTTTTCCAAACAGACCCTACGAGCTTTCTCCATGTGGACCAGCCATTAGTGATGACTCCTTCACTTGCGACAAAAATAGCTTCATCTGGGTCTGAGTATCTAATGCCACCAAATAAAAGGCCGTGATCATCGGACACTTGGGCACGAATAACCTCACCATTGAGTTCAAAGTCGATATATTCGCCGATAACTAATTGGCCTTTCTGAATCAGTGACGAGAATTTTTCGTTTTTTGTCAAATTCCACCCTCCTACAACTCCAGCTTCTGCTGGTTGGCCCGTGTAGGTCAGGCTGGGTTCCTCAAATGAACGAAACTTCCAAACTGCGTCATTCATCTTTGCGTCATCAAAAACTTTTGCGTCCAGTAATTGGGAGAAATCATTGAGAGAAATACCAGTAACTTTGACAAATAGATCAGGCTCTAGCTGTTGAATGATGTCCTTAATTGACTTCTCCCGGTGATCAGTGAGATACATAAATGCAGGAATTCTCGTAATTAGACGTTGAAGTTTTTTTCTTAGATTCTCCCTGCGCTTTTTCGCCTCATCACCTTGCTTTTTTTCCTTTTCAGTCAATGGTTGCTTGGCTAATTTTTTCTTCCTTAGCTCTTTATTAGATGAAATCATCAGAGTCAGATCATTTGTTATTTCTCGGAACATTTCTATCTGTTCCAGCGACTTCAGGAGTTCAGGGTTAGCCAATAGCGCTTCCATAGATTTTAGATCAAGCGCTAACAGCTCTGGTGAATTCCAGCGCCTCGCTAACATGCTGGAACTAACGCCTTTTGTAAGGTAATCAATTACATCCGCTGCATGCAGTTGAGCCATTGAATAGCCATCAAAACTAAGAACTGGAAGGAATTCCATGAACTCGTCAATTGCTTGTTCATCGTTTCGCTCGGAAGCTGAATCTGCCCTCAACCTTGTTGCGTAATCAACTATTTGTCTAAGAGCTCTATTTGGCGAGAAGTCGAGAACGTAACACTGTTCTTTGATAACAATTTCATCCAATCCACCAATTTCAGTATTGATGACTCTATTCGCCCAAGGCGACTGCACCCGAAAGGCTGCCTGAAAATAGCTTTCGGGACTTTTTAGTTCCCTCAACATGAAGATCCCGGTCCATGGCGGAACAGTGACACCTGTCATCAATTTTCCACAGGAAAGAGTAATGGATTTTGTCTTTTGGGGTATTGGTCCAATTGCCTTCTTGACTGGAGGAAGTGCTTTCTCACCCATGCCTGCTTTAGAACCTGCGGCTACTATCACTTCATAGTCCTGGAAGAAGGTGTTGTGCGGGGCTGTTAGAAGGTCCTGCATAGCTTGGCAAGAGTCCACACTTGGCAGATACCACACAGTGTGTTGCAGGGCTTTGAGAAGATTTACATCCTCAAAGGGAAGTGGAGGCCGATGGTTATTTGAAACGCTTGCCCATAAACCAGAGATGTCCTGGCCTCGAAGCAAATCAAGCCACTTTTGCACATCCGTTTGATGAACGAAAACAGGTTGACCAGCGTCATCTTTTTTGGTTTTAAAGAACTCAGATAAGGAAAACTCCGAGAACCTATTCAGAGCTATCTCCTTAAGAGCGTCCGGCATCTCATAGGCTAGAAGGACCATTTGAGGCAACGCCGCATAAGGGTTTGGTTTATCCTTAGGCCAACTTGCTTTCGCTCTCTGCTCATCACTGTAGGTCCAGTTGAAAACTTGGTCCTCTAAGAATTCCCCTTGCGTTAGGGCTCTAAATGGAGTGCCAGACAAATAGAGGAAATTTTTAACTGAAATCTCGAGGGTTTCTTCTAGATTAGTTGCAAAATCTTCATCCAGATCAGGGGTGTCTAGGATTGTTTTCTCGCTGGAGTCTCCGTCTGATTCGGTTTCATTATCACCCAAGTAAAGACTTCTTGCTGCTTCACGCCAGGCACCGAAGTGGTATTCATCAATGACTACTGCATCCCAATCAACCTTGTAAATGTCAAGATTCTTAACTTTAGGATTACCTTTATCATCTGTTCCAAGAACGTCTTGAAATGATGCGAACCAAACAACAGGTGTTGGCTTGCTCAAATCGGGTTCATTATCTTGCTTTCCTTTGAATCGCCAACCATCAAAATCCTTGTGAGTTAGAAGATCTTCACGCCATGCCACTTCAACAGCAGGCTTGTAGGTTAAGACAAGAATTCGAGTCCATCCCATCTCTTTAGCAAGCTGGTAAGTTGTAAAGGTTTTTCCAAAACGCATTTTTGCGTTCCACAAAAAGTGTGGTGGATTTTCTTTGTTTGCGTGGGAGCGGAAATATTTTGCTGTTTGCTCTACAGCAACTAGCTGCTCAGGTCTCGGACTGAAAGAAACTTTTGGCCTAAGGTTCAAGTCCTCTGATGAATTTGCTTCACTCTCCCGAATGGCATTGATAACTGCTAACACTTCGTCGGACGTGCATTCAAACCATTCCCCCTCTCGCCTCGTTACTCCTGCACTAATTAGCGCTTTATGAACTTCGTGATCTCTAAACGCCTGGCCATCTTTGGTAACAGCTGGCTCTGATAGGAGCAAATCATAAGGGGTGTCGATAGGCATTTTCACACCTTGAAGCTGCTCCTTTATTCTTTTGGCAACATCGCGATCAGTGAAGCCCACCTTCACTAGGCCTTTGCCACTCCGCCCACCAGCCCACAATTCATCTCTGAACTGGGGAAGTTGATAGACGTAGATCTTAGGATGACGAACTCCATCAGCAAGAGCAATAGTCATTCACCCATCTCCTTGATCATTTCGTTGATGTACCTAACTTCGGCAGGGGAAATCCCATAATTCTTGAAAAGTTGATCATCCGTAATTCCCTTATCAAAATTAATTTGTGGAACCCATTGGAAAGTAGAGGGAACATTGTCTTGACCTGGCTTTCGCAGAGAAATTAAGAACCGAGCAAATTTGGACCGCAAGTAATTCAGTACGTTTTCTGCCTGCTCTTGAGTGCTGAATGGACCAATGGCCAAATAGGTTTCAGTGCAAACAGAACCTGGCTCAGCGATAAATGGTTTTCCCAACACTACGTCAGGAAGTCTCTGACCACCATCAGAACCAGCTTTAGGCACGAGCACCTTCCAAGATTGGGCAAGTTGCAAGTTGTTGGTCACTAGTCCCTTATCAACCCAATACGTCTGTCTCTTTAAACCCTCATTCATGAATAGCTTGAAATGTGTTTTCTCTGACTTTTTACCTTTTTCAAATTTCTTGAAGTTCGACCTAAGCTGATCTCCAAATGGACGAACCGACGCCACTAATTCGGAAAACGGTTTGTTATTTTGCTTCAGGATTTTTCTAAGGATTGGCAGCGCTCTGCTATCGCGAACGAGAACGTCGAATTCCCCCAACGTTCTTACAACGGGACCAATCACATCCTCTCCCCTAATAAGTGTCATCTGGCATTTCCCTGGATTGTCTCTATCCCAGAGGAAATAACTAACTCCACCTTTTATTTCAACACCAGGAAACAATTCTGAGGCAACAGGATAGTCCACGAAAACTCTAATTCGCTCATCAGCTAGCATATTGGCTCGGTAGTCGTTAAGCCCCAATCCTCCAGCAGTCCACCTAGAAGGTGTAATCATTGCAATGTATCGGGGATTTAATGCAATTGCCTGCTCTACAAACTTGTTATAGAGCGGCACTGGTCTGTGACCACCTGCATCATCCATTTGATAAGGAGGATTACCCACAATTACATCAAACTTCATCCCAAAATCCTCCAAAATCTGTTTCCTAGCATTTTCGTGTAAGAAGCCATACGCGTAATTGTCTCTTCCTTTGCGTTCTATTTCACTTGAAGCCCCACATTCGGAGCACTTGTTGTTGACAAAACTGTGGGCTACCGGTTCGAACCAAACGTTTCCGGATGAAGTTGGCATAATTGCGCTGAATTCCGAGGATGCGTCTTTGGAGCAATACACTGTCCGCCTCGACATCAAGCTAGTAAGTTCTGTAATAGCGACACCAAACACCATGTTTTCTAAGATGTGTTCCAGACGATCCTCGTCATCTGGAATTGCATCTTTCAAACCGTTCATTAGTCTCCGCGATATCTCCCTCAAGAAGACGCCAGTTTTGCAAGCCATATCCAAGAACCGCAAATTGGGGTTTTGCCAAATCTCAACAGGTAATAAATCCAAAATCCTGTTTGCTAGCTTCGGTGAAGTAAAGACTTCATCATTTGACAGATCGGCTATAACTTCAAGAATGTCGGACTCTGCTGTTTTGGTATTCATGAACTTACCCCCTTGAATTGGTTTCGCTGTTTCCGGATAAAGTCTCTACGGCATGTGAGATGGCTTCGTGTATTCTCAGTGGATTTCCCTGCCATTCCGCCTGTGGGGCTTTCACAGCAAACAAGTCTGAAAACCCGGAAATATCTTGTTCTTCCGAAGCCAATATAGCCCCAAGTGAAGTCCGTGAAATAGAGACATGAAAATCCTTTGGATTCCACTCAAACTCGAATATCGGGATATTGTCTCTATTTGTCGGTTCGCCGGCTGAATCGAACTCGAGCATGTTCCCGATTATGAAATTGTGATTCACTATCCACTGGGCTGATTTGAGGAAGTCCATCGAAATTTCGCCTATAGATTCGAAATTCTTTTCGTGCCACCTTTTTAGAATTGTGAGAAGCCTCGGCCTGCATGCAACTTCGTGACCCGGTGTGCCTCCAATTATGTTGTCCTCAGAAATATCCACCCCGTAAATAGACGACAAGGCCTCCAATGCATGAAACTCAGCTGATTGCATGGAATCCCCTGCCGGAAGCGCGGCTTTTGCGAAGAGTTTGTCCAAAATTGTAAGCTTGCGACTAAGTATCGCGCTTACAAAATTTCCGTTACCTACAGATGGCTCCAAAAAAGTCCGGGAAGGATGGAGCTGCCAAACATCTTTTGGCATTAGGTCCAACATGTCATCGACTATTTTGCCTGGTGTAAAGACCTCCGCAAGATCCTTTACTCGCTGGCTGGACCTCACCAGTCTTTCAGGCTCAAAGTCCTCATATTCGTATTTATCCAAATTGCAATGCTCCGCTACTTGTCATTAGGTCCAGAATTTTCTCAATGCGTAGCCAGAATCCCCTTGAGTCTTTGCATCATTCTTGCACGCCTTAGGGCAAAAAACTCTGAAAAATCCATGAAATCGATTGGCAACCCATCTAAATCATTGTCTATCAGATAATTTGATAGTTGCTCGCTAGACATCCCCGAAGTGACAAACCACTCTTGAGGCAGCTGCGCTTGCTTCTCCATGTTTTGCTGACCCTTGAGGAGTTGCAAATTTGCCAACAGATCATATTTGTCCTTGTAGTCCTCAGCTTTCACACCAGTGATTCCCGCTTTAGCAAGTGATTTATCTGTGAAAAGAGACTTCGGAAATATATGGTCTTGATGAAATTGAGTCGTCAAATCTAATCCTGGGTATAGAAGACTTAAGACCCCAAAAGTTTTTGCAGAGCCATACTTAGAGTTCATAATCTCATCCAGTTCTGATTCCTCAAAGTTTAGGTTCTTTCCAATACTTGTCATGGCGCTGCACAAGTTTTCAATCGGAAATATTCCAGAATTATTGTCGTTGATCGTGGCTCTCAGCCTATTGAGAAGGGTGTCTAAGCCGCTTCCCCAGATACCTTGCTTGAGTATTGTCCTAACAACCCATAACTTGATTCGTCTTCGATCATCGGCAAATTTACTTGACTGCACAAATATGTCTTGATTGTCCAGTTTAGAAAGGTAATGAGCCAAAACAGAAACAACAGTGTGAGCTGGCAGATTGTGTCTAGTGAAACCAAATGACCTGAGTAATTCCGAAGCGTTCAAAAGAGATTTTCTAGTTTTTTCCCAATTTTTCTCAACGATTTCCATGTTTTCTCTTGTGAAGCTTGAAACAGCGAAACGTACAGGTAACTCAGAGATCATTAATGCTGATTTAAGTACATTGTCTTTGGTGAAAGAAAAATCCCTTCCAGAAGCGCTATTCAAATCGATCACAAGTGACCTAACTTCCTCGCGAGCATCCTTGGTTTCCCATTGATTAGTTGCCATTGAAAGAAGAAGGTCAGAATAAGACAGCGTTGTGCCGCCACTGTTTACCCTCACGAAAATGTCTAAGACTTTGTCTGCGTCCTGACTCTTTTCTAGATACCAATTTATTGACAAAGATGTAACAATGGCTTCATGTAGCCTGTGTAGTCGACCATAGCCTTCTTTGAAGTCCACATTTCGTCTTGTAACCTCCTCAACGATTGCTGGTCCAGCATCTGCGAGGTCAAAAACTTTATTTAGTAGGAACCACTTGTTGGTTTCCTCGTTAAATTCACTGGCTTCTGCATCGGTCAAAAAACGCAAATCAAAAGCAAACCCGAGTTCTTCGTGTTTAGGCTCATCGGCCAGATTAAGGTAAGCGCGTTTGGTTATTTGGGAATCGGGGCTGTTCGCCCAAGCACCTTTTTTCTTTTGAGTGAAAGAGCCCTTGAGTGCGATATTCAGCGCCGTAAGTCTCTGTTGCCCATCTAAGACTGCTGTCAGATTTTTACCTGGAAGTATTGGAGCTTTATCTGCGAATGGCGCTTTTTCCTTGAAGTCAGAAATGAAATTGTAGTACGTGTATTTGGAAACTGACTCGGCTCCCACTTCCCATAAAAGGAAGGATCCAATAGGGTAACCCCTCATCAGACTATCTATCAAGGTGAGGACTTGATCTTGAGACCAAACGAACTCACGTTGAATTGCGGGCAGCAAGAAGTCTCGCTTTTCTATTTTTTCAAGTACTTCCTTAATCGTTACTGCTGTTTCAAATGGCATTTTCTCCCTTTTTCTAATAAGCCTAATAATGTAATGTGAGCCACGACCTTGAAGTAGATCCAGTGTCCAATAATTAATGGCACTCAAATAGTACGTTTAAACTAACAATAAAACCTGGCGTGATTTATTTCATTTCTCCAGCGAACGGTAGCCTTATGACACTGGTTTTCGGTGGCTTTGGAACTATAAATTGCGCATAAATTTCTGGATGCTTCTCGAATAACCAATCTTTTCTGAACTTACGGCGGGATTGAACTTTTCGAATCCATTCACAAACATCTTTGATTCCATCGTTAAGGCCGCAAGAAATTTGAAGTTTCACCTCTGCTACCGCCTTCGACCACTCTGCCGGTGCGAGGATTTGACGTACGACCAAATCTATCTCGTTGAGCTCAAATAAATCTTTATTCTCTCTCGCAATTTCAAATCGCTTGCCTAAGTCCAAAAGCTCCTCAAGCCCCAGTGCTGTTTCAGCACATAATTCGCCGCTGAATGTTAGCTCAAACTTAGGATTCCATGGTTGTGGGTATTCTTCGCAGAGCTCCTCCCAAAGTTTCTTATGCTCTTTCTTAAATAGAGCGACAGAAAAATCTGGCTCTTGCTCAACAGAAATTACTTTCGCAACACCTTTAACGGCGTCTAACCCGAACTCTTGGAAATGCCATTTTATTTCCGCAGAAATTAAATCTATAATTTCGGTGGCTTTCGCTACGATTTGGTTTGCATTGAATAACTGATTTGCAAATGCTAGGTCATCTTCATTGGGCATTTTTTCATCCCCTGAACTGAATTGCATCCTAAAACTATCCGCATGTTCGAATTCGTTCAAAAATGCCATCATTTCAGTGGCTAATCCTCTACAAACTTGTACCGCTTCTTCAACCTCGTTATTTGATGGTAGTTGAAACCACTCCCCGGAGACTCTCTTCGCCGCGAATCTGCCATGGAGCTGACTTTCTACAAATTTAACGGCAGGGGTTTGAACGAAATGCTCCTCGTTGAAAAGAAGTTTTCTAGGATTCCCTGTTTGATGCTCTCTCAAGCGTTTGTAAGGGGATCTATCTCCCTGAACCAGTCCAATCTTTACAAGGCCGGTGTACTTTCTGGTCACTGGATCTTGCTCTCGAACGAAATAGATCGTTCCGTTTTCTAGTTTCAATGGCCCAGCCTTCACGAGATGATTCACTTTACAACTGAGTTTATTGTTCCCTAGACGCAACTAAACCCTCTTCAAGAGGATTTGCAATGTCAGACCAAACCTATAAACTCTAATATCCGAACATATGTTCGGATATTTTGTTAGGGTGATTTATGGGTCGTATAGACGAAGCTGTGGCTGTTTTAGTGGATCAGGAGGGTGCTCCTACCCTCTTTAGATGGAGGGAAAAGGACTACCAGGTTAGTTCTAGGCCGGTTAGATGGTTTGCCAGGACTGAATGGTGGGTAGGAGAAAGAGCTCACAGAGGTATTGGTTCTGGTGCTGTTGAAGTGGAGATGTGGCGATTCCTAGCTACTGGGGATGGATCAAAGACATCATTTGAACTACTACATAACAGTGCTGCCAATAGCTGGAAGTTGCTGAGACAGTTCGAGTTAAACTAACTGCTTTACTCTGGGGCATCGAGGTACTTAGCTTTGAGGCGTTCAACTTCATAGGAACTTGAATCTTGCAGTTTATATTCAAGGAAGTCACAGATTATTGTTTGGTAAACAAAGACACTAACTTTGTCTCCGTTATTCATTGCCTCGTCACAAGCAATGTCCATGGTTACTAATTCTTGAACAGATGAACCAAAGGCTCTAACTCTTCAAGCCCTAAGGCAATTTCTCTAAAAAACTCTAACTCGTCTTCGAAAGTGGCTAACTCATCTTGAAGGTTATTGATCAAATACATAGCTCCGATGCGCTCTGGGGTAGCAATGTGCTCGAAGAATAATCTGATAGAAGTATGCGCTCTATCTCTCACTTGATAACTTGAAGACTCAAGTAATACTCTTGCTGATCTCAATATGGGTTTTGCTAGAACTAATGAAAATGTGTAAAGGAGTTTGCCTTCTGAAAGTATAAACTCTAGGTACTTCCTGGCATCCTTGGTGTCCATCAGCCCGCCCATTTGGAAGAACTGATTGAGAAGTTCTCCCATTTCTTGAACTACCTGGGCTCGAGCAGCAACGGTTGAGTCGAAATCAGGAAACTCAATGCTAGTCTCACCGTTTCCGAGTCGCTGAATTGCTTCTGCCGTTCTTTTCCAAACTTCAGGAACTATGTAGTAGAAGATCATGCTCGCAACAAGATGAGGTTCTTCTGTGTACTCTCTAGCGATGTTCACTAATCGTTGAACCGCGGCAAAATCCGTGTTCTTATTGATTTCCGCAAGACCCATGAGAGCATATAAATCACCTTGCTCGAACATCTCGACAAATAACTTGTGAGCAGTACGGGTGTCTCCGGCTTCAAGCAGGTCCCATGCTCGATCAAACTTTGCTTCATCCCTCATGGCTTGCCACCTTTCTAAATTGCTAGTCAATGTTCATAAGTAGATTGGCCAATTAGCCCATAGTATTTCATTTAAGTCCAAATGGAGACACAAGGAGAGTTATGACCCACTGGCGAGATTTCAAGCGAAAATTGGAGCAAAGTAAGGGATCGATTTCAAACCCCTCTGCGGATCTGTCAAACCCACTTTCAGGTCTTGGACTACCAAACGACCTTCCGAAAACAAATGCTACTTTGAGTAAGAGCTCAGGACCGAGCATCCAGGACCTTCAATCGAACGTTACCCCAGCGGACTCCGGTACTGATTTTGACAAACTGATGATTGTAAGTTCACTAAACACAAAGATTTATAGCGACCTAATCCCTACAGGTAATTGGATTGAGGCGGAAAAGCTTTATAACGAAGTTATTGCTTTAGATGTTGGTCCGGAAACTACCAATCTGATTTGCAATTTTGGAATCGTGCTCTATTTGCAAGGAAGGGTTGATGAGGCTATTGGCCAGTTCAACCGAGCTCTAAATAGAGCGGATCGCTTCGCAGAAGCCGAAGCATCCTGGTTTTTAGCAAGAATATATCATGAACGAGGAGACCAGCCCTTAGCAGATGTTTATGCACAAAAGTGTAGGAAATCAGGTGGTTACAGCACCCCTGAATTCTTAGATCATGGAACTGACATGAAAGGGGACGACCCATTTTTTGTGCGAGTACTCAACTCAATCAATGGAAGAGGCCTAAGTTCGTTTATTCAGTTCCTGACACAAAGCGAAAATGAGTTTCGTATCCAATTTGTTGGTTCAACATTCATTACTCAGGGCATGATGGGGATTGCGGGAAAACAATTCCCCTCTTGCTCCTCTTGTATCGTTGACAAATTACCTGATAGCGGCATAGTAGATTCAGAACAAATGGCCTCATGGCAACGGGTCAGCCCAGATTACAGCTGTGAACAATGCGGTCGAAACCCTTCTAATTACATCACCATTCGACCAGGAAATGGCATTTCACTTGTTACAAATGCCGACATATATTGCCATGGATCATGCATTGGAACACTCTCAATCACCAACCTTGAATTCTTTGAACAGATGGTAAAGGAACTATCGTCAGAATCAGGACCCCTGAATGGGCAGACTTTCGAGAAATACTTCAATCAAAGGACGATGGATTACATAAGTAGTATCCCGGGTAATGGCGAGCCAATCTACTGGGGAACTCTCGAAAATGAAATCGAAAAGCGATGGTCAAACGAAGAAAATCCTTACTCGGCGTTCTTCTTTGGTGAACACGGTGAGGGAATTGATTCAGAAACTGGAGTCGATTACTCGAAGAATACTAGGCCAGGAAAATTTGATGTATTTGCCTACTGCGATATTGGCGATCAAGGAGACTGCGTACCTTTACTGATTCTCACACTCCGTAAGCAATTCGTAGAAGATACGAGGTTTTTCTCGGTCAAGTTAGACCAACTTGAAATGCAAAACATCTACGATTTGTGGAAAAGCCATGCAAGGCAGATTTCTCAACCGCGTGATCTATATGATTATTCAGCCAAATCTAATGCCAAAGTTTTTGCATTATGGAGCGAGAACACGGACATGGGCGATGCCTTTGAGAACGACTATCGATGGCTTGCTTTTTCCTGGATGCGCCTTGCTGAAATTCTTGATGAAGGGGCACCCAAGCCTGAAGGCACAACAACAGATATAGCGAATTCTCTCAGGCTTAGAGGACTTTTCTCAAGAGCTCAGAGAGTTGAGAATTAATTTCCAAAATCAACAAGGTAAAGCCAAGTGTTGCACACCTTTGATAGTTACATCAGGTCGCGACCAGTTATCAACTGCTCCAGCTCGTCTGCTGCCCTAGAAACTAAACCAAATGCAAACTCAATTTCTGATGGATCTAGGTCGCTGGTAGGCATGACGTGGCGAATTGTGTAGACATCCCCTGAACGGGTTACTCCGAAAAATGTACCTAGCTTGTCCATAGCATCAAAGACTTGTGTGGGGGTTGCGTCTTCGGTGGTTGCAAAAGATGATCCAATAAGAGCTAACCCATCGCCAACGAACATTAGAATTCTTTGACTTCTGCCTCGTTCTGTTGGAAAGTCCAGGGTAAGCGTCCCATTAATATTTTCTTCTGTTATCCGGTAGTTGCTTTTCAGGAAGTTAACTATCTCAATTTTCGTTGCCATTTGGGTCCTTTCACTCTGGTAACAAGGCTAAATAATAGTTCAAATAGTGAAAGTTTTTGCATTGTCACCCCAAACCTATAAACTTCTATATCCGAACATATGTTCGGATATTTGTTATAGGACGATTTATGAGTTTTACCCACCTTCACGTAGCCTCAGGGTTCTCTTCCCACTATGGGGTTAATAGACCTGAGCTATTGGTTGAGACTGCTCATAACCTGGGCTTTGATGCTCTTGCTATCACAGATAGGGATGGGCTCTATGGTGCCGTGAAGCATATCGGCGCCTGTCTACAGGTAGATCTAGCCCCTATTGTTGGGGTGGATCTACCGGTTCTAGATGAAGACGGTTCCTTACTCGCTCGAGTAGTTGTTCTAGCCCACGGTCAAAACAAGGGTTTAGGGTGGGCAACTCTCTGTGCTGTTGTTACTGAGGCTCATGCTGGGGGTAAGAAGAAGCAGTTTGGTATCAAGAGAACCAAACTGGCTGCTTTAGCTAGTTCTGGCGTTATTACTGTTCTGCTTGGTCCTGATAGTGATGTTGGTGAAGCAACTCTTGGTAGATCTAAGACTGCTGCTGTTAAGGCTTTAGGTAAATGGTTAGAACTATTTAGTAAGCCGGGTGTCCTAGGTCTTGAGATTGTTTCTCTACTAACTGAACCAGGCAAGATGTTCTCTTCGGTTCAAGCAAGAAGGATGCTGGAACTAGCTGATTCTTTGAATGTTCCAGCAGTTCTGACTAACTCCGTTCGATACATCAATCCTGACGATGCAATTACTGCAGACATTCTTGATGCGGCAAGGTTTCTAGAACCTTTAGGAAAGTTCGAACCACAACCTAATGCTCAGGCTTGGTTGAAACCTAAGGCGCAGATGCAAGCTGTTGCTCTAGAGATTACTGAAGACAGAAAGAGAGCGAGGAAGTTACTTGCTGATACTTCCCTACTAGCCGATCTCTGTCGTTTAGATCCTGTAACGGACTGTGGTTGGGGTAAACCTAAGACTCCAGAGAAGGAAGCTTTAGGTATTGAAGGTTCTCCTTTTGAAGTGTTGTTTCAGAAGGTTCAGTCAGGTGTGAACTGGAGATACGGTTCTGTCTCAGGTAAGAACTTAGCCAAGATTCAACACCGGTTGAATCAAGAGATGATTACCATCAACAAGCTTGGCTTTGCAACATACTTCCTAACAGTTGCTGATGTTGCTCAGATGATTAGGGATATGAACATCAGGATTGCTGCTCGTGGTAGTGGTGCTGGTTCTTTAGTGAACTACCTGTTAGGCATCTCTGGTGTTGACCCGATTGAGCATGATCTTCTTTTTGAGAGATTCTTATCAGTTGAAAGATCTTCGCTACCTGATATCGACATCGATGTTGAGTCAGCTAGAAGACATGACATCTACCGAGCAATCTTTAAGCGTTACGGTTCTAAAAGAGTTACCTTGCTCTCCATGCAATCAACCTATCGAGGCAGAGGAGCAATGCGAGACAGTGCTCTAGCTCTTGGGATAGACCCTGACCAGGTTGATAGCATCGCTGAATCGATGTGGCGATTCAGCGCAAGGAGCTTCCGTAATGCTCTTCGGGTAAAGCCTGAGCTTGCTGAGTTTGCTCAGGCAGTTGAGCATGACCGGAAGATGAACCTGCTAGTTGATATGACTGAACGATTGGACCGCATTCCAAGACATATCTCGATGCATCCCTGTGGAGTTATCTTGGGAGATCTAACTCTGCCTTTGCTTACCCCTCTTGAACCTAGTGGTATGGGTTTACCGATGAGTCAGTTTGATAAAGATGACATGGATCCGATGGGCTTTCTAAAGCTGGATGTTTTAGGTGTTCGTATGCAGTCAACGATGGCTTATGCAGTTAGTGAGATAAAGCGAGTTAGAGGAGTCTCTCTAGATCTGGACGGTATTGCTAAGGATGATGCAGCAACCTTCAAAGCCATTAGAACTACTAACACTCTAGGTATCTTCCAGATTGAGTCTCCTGGGCAAAGAGAACTTACCGGTAAGCATCAGCCAACTGAGTTCAACGACCTAACTATCCAGATCTCTTTGTTTAGACCAGGGCCGATGAAAGGCAATATGATCTTGCCTTATCTAGATAGAAGACATGGTTTCGAGAAGCCTGAATACATTCACAAGGACTTAGAACCAATCCTGAAGGAAACCTTCGGAGTGGTTATCTTCCACGAGCATGTGCTTCGTATTCTGCATGTGATGACTGGTTGCACACTGGCTCGTGCAGATGAACTTAGAAGGTCTTTAGAGAAACCTGGCATGGCAAGGGAGATAGAGAACTTCTTTCGAACTAACGCTGCTAAAAAGGATTACTCCAAACAGGTAATAGATAAGGTTTGGGATATCCTGGCAGGCTTTGGTTCCTTTGGGTTCTGTAAAGCTCATGGTGCTGCTTTTGCTTTACCGACTTACCAGTCAGCTTGGCTAAAGACCCACTACCCTGCTGAGTTTTTAGCCGGTGTTATGACTCATGATCCTGGAATGTATCCGAGGAGATTGTTATTGGCTGAGGCTAGAAGACTTGGGGTCAAGTTACTGCCAATAGATATAAATGCTTCTTCTAGTGAATTTCATGTTGAGAAACATGAGGGTTCAAGTGCCATCAGGATGAGTTTTGTCGACCTGAAATCAATTAGTGAGACCGAGATCAACCGCATCATTTCAGGTCAGCCATATTCATCACTGAGTGATTTCTATCTACGAGCCAAACCTTCCAGAAGAACATTTGAAAGGTTGGCTCTGATTGGTGCTTTTGATGATTTGGCTAAGGGTTCCACCAGAGGTGATGTTCTAGAAAAAGTTAAGGAACTAAACGCAATTAAAGTCCGACCTGAAGAAGACGAGTATTCACTCTTCTCTGAAAGCTTTATTGAACAGATGCCTAAGGGGAATCCTGAACCATCAACTGCTTCCAAGGTTGAGACTGAATTAGAACTATTGAACATGGACATCTCTGAACATGTTCTAGAGAAGTATCGACCGATGTTAGATGAACTTGGTGTGGTCTATGCCAATGAGTTATTAGATATTCGAGGTAAGACCAATGTCTTGGTTGCTGGTGTTCGTGTTGCAACACAAACACCGCCGATGAGATCAGGTAAACGGGTTGTCTTTGTTTCTCTAGATGATGGTTCAGGTTGTTCTGATGCCACCTTCTTTGACGATGCTCAACAAAGATGTTCTCATGTCTTGTTCAATACGAAACTGATGCTAATCGGTGGCAAAGTAAGAAGAACTGGAGCTAAGGGTGTCTCCCTCATGGCCGAGAATGCTTGGCGACTAGATGAGCTGTGGGATCAGTGGCTGGATAAAAGAAAAGCGGCAGCTGATCTCTCAACTGCCGCTTTCGTTGAAGCTTCTTAATCTCTGTTGAAGATAGCTAGAAGTCTTAGGATCTCTAGGTATAGCCAGACCATGGTGACTAGCAGACCAAAGGCTGCCTTCCACTCATACTCTCTAGGTAGACCTTGAGCTGCTCCCTGAGAGATGTCTTCGAAGTCTAGGTTTAGGGTGAAGGCAGCAAGGCCAACTCCAACTAGACCTGCTACCCAAGCAAACTCTGTTGAGTAAATACCAGCTGAGTTAGTGAACATACCTACCAGTAGATTGACTAGACCAAAACCTGCGTAACCAATTAGCGCAAAGGTCATAACCTTAGTAAATCTTGAGGTTACCTTTACCCAGCCCATTGAGTATGCGGTGAACATTGCACCTGCAGTAGTTAGGGTTCCTAGCACTGCGTTCATTACGATGCCTGGATACATTGCTTCGAAGAACCAAGAGATGGTTCCAATAAATACACCTTCCACTACTGCATAGGCCATAACAGCACCTGGTCTTACCTTCTTAGAGAAGGAAATCCAAATAGCAAGACCCAGGGCAACAAAAACTGCCGGAATCATTAGAGCCTTGACTTCGTCAACGTTCCAAGCAACTAGAGCACCGGTAAGTAGTAGGGCAAAGAGACCAACGATCTTGATGGCTGTGCCACCAACGGTCATCTTCTGAGCCGAGACAATGCTGTCGAACTGTGCATCGTATTCAGCCTGTGCTTTCTCAATGGTTGCAGGAAGCATGCGGTTCATTACTGGGTTGTGTGAATTACTCATAGTCATATCCTAATTTTGGAAGGGTTAGTTGGAGGTAGCTTTTTCTGTGAATTCTTTGAGAATTGCGGTAGTTCCTGAAGCACCGACTCTAGATGCTCCAGCTTCAGCCATATCAATCAGAGCATCTAGGGATCTAATGCCACCAGATGCTTTAACTCCCAATCTGTCTCCGACAGCCAGTCTCATGGTCTTGATGGCATCAACAGTTGCACCAGAAGCGTGGAAACCTGTTGAGGTCTTCACAAAGTCTGCTCCAGCGTGTTCTGCTAGCTGGCAGGCGTGGAAGATCTGTGGTTCAGTCCAGAGGCAGGTTTCTAGGATTACCTTTACTTCAGCCTGAGGGTTTGTGTCTTTAGCAGCTCTAACAACTGCTGCAATATCTTCTTGAACAATTTCATAGTTCTCACTGGCAAAGGCAGCTAGGTTCATCACCATGTCGACTTCGATTGCTCCATTAGCGACAGCTTCTTTAGTCTCTTCAACCTTGGTGTGAGTTGTCACTGTTCCATGCGGGAAGCCGATTACTGTGCAGAGCAAGACGTTTGAGTCGGCTAGCGCGGCTGCTGAATACTTCACATCAACTGGTCTAATGCACATTGCCTTTACGTCAGCCTCTTTGGCAGTCTGGATGCAGTGATCCAAGTCTGTTTGAGTTGCTTCTGGCTTTAGCAGGGTGTGGTCAATTAGGGCAGCGATTTGGGCTTTTGAGTATCCGCGGTAATGGGTCATTAGACCAGTCTAAGTAAGAAAGCCACCTACTAGAGGTGGCTTTCCTGTCTTGGTGGACCTAAGGGGATTTGAACCCCTGACCCCCTGCATGCCATGCAGGTGCGCTACCAGCTGCGCCATAGGCCCTTGTGTTCCTCTAGATTACTACACATTCAGAAGCTCTAATTTGGTGCGTCAAAGTTGGTTGCTTTGTTTCAGGCTTTTTGAAAAATTCTTAGCAACTTTTCAGGTTTAGGCGTGTCGCCCACTGTTTGTATGCCAAAGTATAAATACGCCAGAACTGGATAACGGGACTCAAAGCCCACAGTTGTATGGCGGTTATTAATGCTTTT
>Ga0209400_1001491_pt1 | contig 18705 bp, 15 predicted proteins | sample M_130807_EF_Meta_FD_187313 | JGI IMG/M metagenome (GOLD analysis project Ga0209400, IMG submission 187313) | Freshwater microbial communities from Lake Montjoie, Canada to study carbon cycling - M_130807_EF_MetaG (SPAdes) (version 2) | ecosystem: Environmental > Aquatic > Freshwater > Lake... | reverse complement strand
GTCCCGCGGACGGCCTCGCTCCACCCGGCTCCTCTCGGCCTCGACGACAACCGCTCGTCCGGGCGGCACCCGGGACTATTCGGTGATCCAGCTGCCGGACTTCGCGCTTGTCGACGCCTCGGGCCAGGGGTCCCGTGCTCGCTGCGGGTGCTCGCACACGTGACATTCACGTGAATTCACTCGCACGCTGAAACTCAAGCGCGGCGGTGAGGCCATTGCCGAACCGACGCCATTGGAGCTGCGGGTGCCTGGCCTCCTCGCCGGAGGGGCAGTGGCGGCGCCCAGCCGCCCGCCCCGCAAGGCGACGGGGCCAGTCCCCGGGCGTCATGAGAACGTCAACTCGCGACACCACGCACGCGCACCATCCACGTCACGGCTCCAACGACCGCAGCTCATCCCGCAATATCGCCGCCAGCTCGAAGTTCTCCGCCTGCACCGCACGGCGCAGCCGATCCTCGAGCTCCGAACGCTGGCTCGCGGGAAGCCGCGGCACCAATGCATCGCGCATGCCGCGCAGGAGCGTCGCTTCGCTTGACTGCTCGAATCCGCCCATCGGCCCCTGCTCGTCGAAGTGGGCCTGCAGCTCCGCGAGCGCACGCTCCACCGCGGCGAGCGCCATGCGCGAGTCGCCGGCCGTCAGCGCAATGGCTGCCTCGGCGCGCGCCCGCATCATCACCACGAACGGGCGGTACTGCTCCAGCACCGTGCGGTCGCCCTGGCTTGCGCCGTAGTTTCGGCAGAGCTCGAACATGGCCAGGTTGCGCGCGGTGTCGCGGACCACGGCCTCGTACTCCTCGAGCGCAAAGAGCGCCACATAGCGGTGGTAGACCTGGACGCCTTCCTCGCGGAGGCCCTCGCATTCCTTCGAGGAAAGCTCGAACCCCTCGTCGGAGCCCACCCGCGTGCGGTGGGCCTCCAACCGGGACTGGTGCCAGGTCAGGAGCGAGTCGGCCCCGTGGGGGCGCCGGCCGTCGGGGCGGCCGTCGAAGGCCAGTTGCAGGAGCCCCAGTTCCAACCGCACCTGGATGGCCACCTGCCCGGAGATCGTCCGAACCAGGCGAACGGTGGGTCGATGCCCCCCGACGGGCCAACCGGCCAGGATCGGCCCCAGATCGGCCGCCGGCCCCGGCATGAAATCGTCATTGCGACGGTTTGCCCCCCTGGGCGGCCCTGAATCGGTGGATTCCCGGCCATTACCGGCACCCGAACCCGCAGAATCCGGCCGATCCCGCTTCGGCTCACCGAGGTTGTCCGATCCATCGTTGGCCATCGGGAGTCCTCCGAAATCAGTTTGACATTCAGATACGGTTGTGCCAAAGCGAAGCCTTGCCTTTGACGATGCGTTACGTAGGATGCGGGGCCCGGTTCGAGTGTGTGGCTCGGAAACTGGTCCGCTGATCGCGAGGGTGTATGGCGCGACCCGGTGTGCAGAACGAACTTCAGCTCTACCTCCGAGAAATCAAGGAGGAGCGGCTTCTCACCCCTGACGAGGAGAAGACGCTGGGTTGGCGCATCATCAACGATGAGTGCCCCGAATCCAAGGAGCGGATGATCAAGGCGAACCTCCGCCTCGTGATCTCCATCTCCAAGAACTACGCGCACCGGGGCCTGCCGCTCTCCGACCTGATCGAGGAAGGCAACATCGGCCTCATCAAGGCCGTCGAGGGCTTCGACCCCGCCCAGGGCGCCCGCTTCAGCACCTACGCAAGCTGGTGGATCAAGCAGGCCATCAAGCGCACGCTCATCAACGCCGTCCAGCCGATCCACATTCCCGCCTACATGGTGGAGCTGATCGCGCGCTGGAAGCAGACCAACCGCAAGCTCGAGGAACGCCTCGGCCGCCAGCCCACCATCCAGGAGCTGGCGACGGAGATGGGCCTGCCGGTCAAGAAGCTCCTGATCGTGCGCCGCGCCGTCAAGGCGTACCACGCACCCAGCCAGGCGCCCGCCAAGGGCGACGGCGAGGATGCGGACCTCGGCGACATGTTCGAGGACACGCGCACCACGGCGCCCGAGCAGGACGTCGAGCGCAAGGAGGATTTCTCCACGATCCTCAAGCTCCTCGACTCGATCGACGAGCGCGATGCCCGCGTGCTGCGACTGCGCTTCGGCCTCGAGGGCAAGGAAGCGCTGACGCTGAAGCAGATCGGCCAGGAAGTCGGCCTCACGCGCGAGCGCGTCCGGCAGATCGAGGTGGAAGCCCTCAAGAAGCTCCACCAGCAGCTGACCGACGACAAGCCGAGCCGCTTCTACCGCGAGAACCAGCCGACCGAGACGGTCGAGCGTCGTCGCCCCGGGCGCAAGCGCAAGCAGACGCCAGGCGCAGAGTGAGCAACGCCGGCACCCCGAACCACTGAAACGAAAGTCGCCCGCGCTTCTGCGCGGGCGACTTTGATTCTGCTCGGCGATGCGGCCCGAGGGACCGTGGTCACGCGGCCCGTGGGCCGAGGGCTACGTGCGCCTTGCCCTCGCGCGCCTTGCCCTCGTGCGCCTTACTTGGCACGCACCGGGTTGTAGAACGGCATCTTGACGATCTTGGCACCCGTGCGCATCTTGCCGAGGTCGATCTCGAACTCCGTGCCCTCGGCGGAAAGCTCGGTGGGCACGTAGCCCATGGCGATCACCTTGTCGAGCGTGGGGCTCAGGCAGCCGCTCGTCACGTGGCCGACATGCTCGCCTCCACGGTGGACGGCCATGCCCTGGCGCGCCGCGCGGCGACCCTCGACCTCGAAGCCCACCAGCGTGTGCTTGGTGCCCTCGGCCTTGATCTTCTGGAGCGCTTCCTGCCCGATGAAGGTGCCTTCGCGGCTGTCGCCCTGCCCCTTGTCGAGCTTCACGGCGAACGAGAGGCCCGCGCTGATCGGGTCGATCTCCTCGGTGATCTCGTGGCCGTAGAGCGGCATCGAGGCCTCGGTGCGGAGCGAGTCGCGCGAGCCCAGGCCGCAGGGGCGCACCATGGCGTGGACGCCGTCCTTCTCGCGCAGCAGCATCGGCAGCACGAACTTGGCCACCGTGGAGCCCATGATCAGCTCCACGCCGTCCTCGCCGGTGTAGCCGGTGCGGCTGACCGTGAGCTTGGCGATCATCAGGCTCTTCTCGGCGAACCGGTAGCGCTTGAGGGTGGGGATCTCGCGGCTGAAGCTGCCCACCATCTCCATCACCTTGGGGCCCTGGATGGCGGCCATGGCGGTGTCGGCCGTGACGTCCTCCATCTGGAAGGTCATGTTCTCGCGCTCCTTCACGGAGCGGAACCAGTCCAGGATCTTCAGGCGGTTGGAGGCGTTGACGACCATCATGTAGTCGTCCTCGTCGTAGCAATAGACCAGGACGTCGTCGCGGACGCCGCCGCGCTCGTTGCAGACCAGCGAGTAGCGCACCTGGCCCTTCTCCATGCCCAGGATCTGGCGGGTGCAGACCCGGTCGAGGAACTTGCGGGCGTGGCGGCCAGTGAACTTCAGGCGGCCCATGTGGCTGACGTCGAAGAAGGCCGCGCCCGTCCGGCACGCGTGGTGCTCGTCGATGATCGAGCCGTACGACATCGGCATCTCCCAGCCGGCGAAGTCCACGAAGCGGGCACCGCGCTCGGCGCTCCAGGGGTGGAAGGGAGTACGGGCGAGGGTTGCGGTGGTCATGGTCCGGCAAGGGTAGCCGAAGCGCTTGCTGCGCGGCTATCCTCGAGGCCCGAGCATGGACCGCCGAGAAGCCCGAAACCCCCGCTGGACGCCCCGTCCCGGCGGCGGCGGTGGCCCGCGCGTGATTGCCGCGCTGGCGCTCCTGATGGCGCTGCTCGTCGGTGCGCGCGCGTGGGCGCTCGACCTCGAGGACGAGACCCTCGCCGACCGGCCCGTCTCCTCCATCCGGATCGTGATCCGCAGCAAGAAGGTCGCCTCCGAGCAGGAGATCCGCAACAACCTCCGCATCGCGGCGGGGCAGCCGTTCGATGCCAAGGTGGTCAAGGCGGACGTTTCCACGCTTTACCGGCTCGGCCGCTTTGGCCAGGTCACCGCCGACGCCACCATCCTGCCCGACGGGTCGGTGGAGGTCGGCTACACGGTGGAGGAGCAGCAGATCGTCGACAGCATCGACTTCGCGGGCAACTACGTCATCACCGACCAGGAGCTGCGCAAGGCGGTGCCGCTGACCACCGGCGCGCCGCGCGACGACTTCCTGCTCGAGCAGTCGGTGTTCCGCATCAAGGAGCTCTACAAGGGGCGCGGCAACTACCTGGTGGAGGTCAAGGTCGACGAGACCAAGATCGACCAGGGGCTGATCCTCTTCCAGATCATCGAGGGCCCGCGCGTCCGCATCAAGGAGATCGAGTTCGTCGGCAACGAGGCGTTCCCCGCCGAGCAGCTCGAGGCGCAGCTCAAGACCAAGCCGTGGGTGTTCCTCTTCCGCAAGGGAGAGCTGGACGAGGACCTCCTGGTGGAGGACGTGGCCACGGTGGACCGCTTCTACAAGGACCGCGGCTACGTGGACGTGCGCGTCGACAGGCGCATCGAGCTGAGCAACGACCAGCGGGAGTCGAAGATCGTCTTCGTGGTCTCGGAAGGCCGCCAGTACCGCCTGCGCGACGTCGTGATCAAGGGCGAACAGGGCGCGCCGCCGCGGATCATGACCCGCGAGCAGGTGGGCAACCTGGCCATCATCCAGCGCGGCGACCCGTTCCAGCGCAACCTGATCGAGAAGACCAAGCAGGCGATCGAGCAGGCGTACCAGGTAATGGGCTTCATCGACGCGCGCGTGGCCGACAACTGGGTGCGCGTGGGCGAGGAGCCCGAGGTGGACCTCCTCCTCTCGATCCGCGAGGGCGGCTCGTTCAGCACCGGCCTGGTGGACGTGCAGGGCAACTACGTGACGCGCGACAAGGTGATCCGGCGGCTGGTCCGCTTCCAGCCCGGGCGCCCGATGGACGGCCGCGAGATCAAGAACACCGCCACGCGACTGGAGCGGTCGCAGCTCTTCCGCGACCCGCGCGTGACGCCGCAGGCGCCCGATGCGGAGGACAAGGAGGTGCGCGATGTCCTGGTCGAGATCAAGGAGAAGCAGACCGGCTCCGTGAACTTCGGCGTGGGCGCCGGCACCGACAGCGGCCTGTTCGGCGAGATCAGCCTCAAGCAGCAGAACTTCGACCTCGCGGACTACCCGCGCAGCGCCGACGAGTTCTTCGGCGGCCGCGCCTTCCGCGGCGCCGGGCAGACGTTCAATCTCTCCATCGCGCCCGGCATCGAGGTCAGCAACTACAACGTGTCCATCGGCGACCCGCACCTCCTGGACAGCGACTGGGGCGGGAACGCAGGCCTCAACTACCGCACGCGCTTCTACGACCAGTGGAAGGAGGAGCGGGCCACCGCGATCTTCGGCATCAGCACGCGCATCGGCGACTTCTGGAGCTTCTCGGCGAATCCCCGGATGGAGATGGTGACGCTCACCGACTTCGACTCCTCCACGCCGGTGGAGGTCTGGGAGCAGCGCGGCCCGTCCTACAACAGCGCGATCATGTCGCAGCTGACACGCACCGAGGTCGACAACCCGATGCGCCCGGGCCGCGGCTCGCAGATCGAGCTGCAGGCGGGGTACCACGGTGCATTCGGCGGCGACTACTACTACCCGCAGGTGGGCGTCAACCTGACGCAGTTCTTCACCACCTACGAGGACTTCCTGGGCCGCAAGCAGATCCTGCGCCTGCGCTCGCAGTGCTCGTACATCTTCTCCGACAACGCGCCGGTGTACGAGCGCTGGTACCTCGGCGGACGCACCCTGCGCGGCTTCGCGTTCCGCACGGTCAGCCCGAAGTCCAAGCAGTCGATCGGCGACAATCCGCCGAGCACCTTCTACGACAACCCGACGCGCAACCCGATCGGCGGCAACTTCCTGTTCTTCGCGGGCGCGCAGTACGAGGTGCCGGTGATCGGCGAGTTCCTGGCGGTGGTGGCGTTCGTGGACAGCGGTACCGTCAACAACGACGGCTGGCTGAGCGAGTACCGCGTGGGCGCCGGCCTGGGCACGCGCATCTACATCCCGCAGTTCGGCCAGGCGCCCATTGCGCTCGACTTCGCCTTCCCGGTGATGAAGCAGCAGAACGACGAGGAGCAGATCTTCAGCTTCACGATCGACCTGCCGTTCTAGGCGCGCCGGACCGGGCCGGGCGTTGCGTACACTCCCGGGATGAGCACCAACCGAACACTCGCAGGCATGATCGTCGCGGCCGCGGCCGGCGCGGTCGTCGCAGCAACCTCCTACAACGCGGGCGCCAACGCGCGCATGGCGCCGAGCCCCACCCGCGTGGCCACCGTCGACCTGGTGAAGGTGATCGAGCGCCTCGACGAGCGCGCCGACTGGGAGGTGCAGATCACCGCCCTCGGCAAGAAGATCCAGGAGGACTACAGCGCCAAGCGCAAGGCGCTCGAGGACATGGCCCGCAAGATGGAGGGCGCCAGCGAGGCCGAGCGCATGGAACTGCGCGACAAGCTGGCCTACGAGCAGCTGCAGATGGAGCAGTGGGAACGCCTCAAGAAGATCGAGGTCGACCGCGAGCGCGCCCTCATGTGGCAGAGCATGTACCGCAACGTCCGCGCCGAGAGCCAGAAGCTGGCCGAGGCCGAGGGCTGGGACATGCTGCTCGTCAACGACGGCGTCAGCGACATCCAGCTGCAGCGCGACTCCAAGACCCCGCTCGAGAACCAGGCGCAGGAGCAGATCGTCCGCCGCCGCGTCCTCTTCGCGGCCAAGTCCACCGATGCCACCGACGCGCTCGTGGTGCGCATGAACAACGCCCGCGGCGCCGCCAAGGCCGCCGCTCCCGCCGCAGGCGCCGCGGCCCCCGCGCCGGCCGCCGGCGCGAAGTGATCGCGCAGCATCACCCCAGACAAAGGAACAACGACATGCGAACCTCGCCCCAGACACTCGCCACCGTCGCCCTCGGCATCGCCGTGGGCGTGCTTGCGGCCGCCGCCGCCTTCCCCGACCGCCCGGCCCGCGTCGGCAGCGTCGACATCGAGCGCATCTTCACCTCGCTCGACGAGCAGAAGTCCTCCGAGGCATCCATCAAGGAACTCGGCGAGAAGATGGCCGGCGAGAAGGACAAGCTGAGCCGCTCGCTCCAGGACCTCAACGGCGAGCTCGAGAGCTACAAGCCCGGCACCCCGCCCTACAACGAGACGCTGAAGAAGGTGGAGGGCGCCATCGGCGCGATGAGCGCGCAGGACCAGTTCGGCCAGCTCAAGGTGGAGGCCGAGCGCGCCAACTCCATGCGCGGGCTCTACGTGCGCGTCCGCGAGGCCGCCGCCGCCGTGGCCAAGGAGTCGAACATCGACTACGTGATCATCAACGACGCGATCCCGCCGATCGAGCCCGCCGGCTTCGCGGCGACGCGCCAGCAGCTGGCGATGCGTCGCATGCTCTTCGCCAACGGCGAGATGGACATCACCGATGCCGTGATCGCCAAGGCGAACGCCGACTTCAAGTCCCGCGGCGGCAAGGTTCCGCCGCCGCCCACCGCACCCGTGGCAGCACCGAAGCCGTGAGCACCGCTGCGCACACCTCGGGATCGATCGCCGCGCTCGTCGGCGGCACGCTCGTCGGTCCGGCAAACCTGCCGGTGCGTGGGCTCGCGGCCCTCGGCGACGCCGAGGCCGACCACCTGACGTTCGTGGTGGACCTGGCCAATGCCAACCGTTGGCCTGCATCGCGCGCAAGCACGGCGATCGTGACGCGCGGCGTGGCGATCCCCGGTCATGACCCGGCGGTGCGCGCGCTCATCGAGGTGGACAGCGCGGACATCGCGATGATCCCCGTGCTCGAGCTCTTCTTCGCGGGCGATCCGCTGCCGGCGCCCGGCATCGCCGCGAGCGCCCACATCGACCCCACCGCGAAGCTCGCGCCGGACGTGCGCGTGGCGCACGGCGCGGTGATCGGCGCTCGCTGCACCGTGGGCGCAGGCGCATCGATCCACGCCAACGCCGTCCTCTACGACGACGTCCACGTCGGTGCCGGCAGCATCATCCACGCCGGCGCCAGCATCCGCGAGCGCTGCGTCGTCGGCGCGCGCTGCATCGTCGGCCCGAACGCCGCGATCGGCGGCGACGGCTTCGGCTACCGCGCCAGCCCGGACGGGCGGTCGGTGCTCCGCGTGCCGCACCTCGGCAACGTGGTGCTCGAGGACGACGTGGAGATCGGCTCCTGCACCTGCATCGACCGCGGCAAGTTCGGCGCCACCCGCATCGGCGCCGGCAGCAAGATCGACAACCTCTGCCAGATCGCGCACAACGTCCAGATCGGGCGCATGTGCATGATCAGCGGGCACACCGGCATCGCCGGCAGCGCGGTCCTCGGAGACGGCGTCCAGATGGGCGGCGGCGGCGGCCTTGCGCCGCACATCCACATCGGCGCCGGCGTGCGGATCGCGGCCCGCGCCGCGGTGATGTCCAGCATCCCCGCCGGAGAGACCTGGGGCGGGTATCCCGCGCAGGAGATCCGGCACGCGTTGCGGGAGGAAGCCGCGCTCCGTAGACTTGCCGCCTCGGCGAAGCCGTTGTTGAAGCTCCTGAAGGATCAGTAGTCCGCCGCGCGTGGCGCGGCCGGCACGCCCCGTCGCCCCGCCCCGCCGTGACAGCCACCCCACTGCCGCTCCCTCGGTCCGCCGACCGCGCCGTCCCCAGCGGGACGCCGCGCCAGCGAACCGTGGCCGCACAGGCATCGGTGTCCGGCAAGGGTCTCATGCTCGGGCGCGAGGCCACGCTCACCATCCTGCCGGCACCGCCGGACAGCGGAATCGTCTTCGAGCGCACCGACCTCGAGCGCCCGGTGATCATCCCCGCGCTCGTCTCGAACGTGGTGCCCAACGCGCGCCGCACCACCCTGAAGGCGGGCGACGTCACCATCGAGACCGTCGAGCATTGCATGTCCGCGCTCCGCGGCATGGGAATCGACAACGCGCTCCTGCGCCTGAGCGGCCCGGAGCTCCCCTGCGGCGACGGCAGCGCGATGCCCTTCGTCGACGCCATCCGCGCCGCCGGCGTGGCGGAGCAGGACGCCCCGCGCCGCATGTTCCGGCTGGCCGAGATGGTGACCGTGGAGGAAGGCGACGCCTCCATCACCGCCATCCCGGCCGAGGGCGCCGGCGGCATGCGGGTGATGTACGACCTCGACTACGGCCCCAACGCCACGCGCATCCCGCACCAGGCGTGGAGCTTCGACCCGTCCCGCGACGACTACGTCAACGAGATCGCGCCCGCGCGCACCTTCTCGCTGAAGGAAGAGGCCGAGGCGCTTTGGCAGGCGGGCCTGTGCCGCCACCTGACGCCGCGCGATGTCCTCGTCATCGGCGACGACGGCCCCATCCAGAACGAGTACCGCTTCCGCGAGGAGCCCGTGCGCCACAAGGTGCTCGATGCCATCGGCGACCTGGCGCTCGTCGGCACCATCGTGGAATGCCAGGTGGTGGCGAACCGCTCGGGCCACGGCCTGAACCGCCAGCTGGGCATGAAGCTCCTGCGCCTGGTGCAGCGCGATCGCCAGGCACGCATGCTGGTGGAAGGCCGCGCCATGGACGCGCGCGCCATCGGCCGCCTGATGCCGCACCGGTTCCCGATGCTCCTGGTGGACCGCGTGCTGGCCCTCGAGCCCGGCCGCCGCGCCACGGGCGTGAAGAACGTCACCATCAACGAGCCCTTCTTCCAGGGCCACTACCCGGGCACGCCGATCATGCCGGGCGTCCTCATCGTCGAGGCGCTGGCGCAGATGGGCGGCCTGCTCCTGAGCCAGACGCTCGAGCACACCGGCAAGGTGGCCGTGCTCCTCTCCCTCGACAAGGTCAAGCTGCGCAAGGCAGTGACGCCCGGCGACCAGCTGGTGCTGGAGGTCGAGACCATGCGCGCCACCAGCCGCAGCGCGGCCGTGAAGGCGCGCGCGATGGTCGGTGAGAAGGTGGCCGCCGAGGCGGAGATCCGCTTCATGATGGTGGACCAGGATTTCGAGTGAGCCAGGACTTCGAGTGAGCCAAGCCATGTCCATCCACAGCACCGCCATCATCGACCCCAGCGCGCGCATTGCGCCCACCGCCGAGATCGGCCCGTGGTGCATCGTGGGCCCGGAGGTCTCGATCGGCGACGGCACCGTCCTGCAGAGCCACGTGGTGGTGGAGTCGCACACGCGCATCGGCCGCCAGAACCGGATCTTCCCGTTCGCGTACCTCGGCGGCACGCCGCAGGACAAGAAGTTCACCGGCGAGAAGGTCTGGTGCGAGATCGGCGACCGCAACCTGATCCGCGAGCACGTCACCGTGCACCGCGGCACCGAGAACGGCGGCGGCTGGACGCGCATCGGCAGCGACAACCTGATCATGGGCACGGTGCACGTGGCGCACGACTGCATCGTGGGCAACGGCTGCATCCTGGCCAACAACGTGATGCTGGCCGGCCACTCCGTGGTGCAGGACAACGCAAACGTCGGCGGCGGCGCGGGCATCCACCACTTCGTGGTGATCGGCACCTGCGCGTTCGTGGGCGCCATGGCACGCGTCAGCATGGACGTGCCGCCCTTCATGATCGTGGAAGGGAACCCCGCTGAGGTGCGCGGGCACAACCACATCGCGATGGCGCGCCGCGGATTCACCGAGACCGACATCGAGGCCATGAAGGAGGCGTACAAGCGCCTCTTCCGCGACCGCGGCGGCATGCTCGCCGAGAAGATCAGCGGCCTGATGGCCAAGTACCCGGGCGTGCGGTCGGTGGAGATCCTGGTCAACGCGGTGAACGCGCAGGCCCGGGGCGTCCACGGACGGTCGCTCGAGACGCAGCGACTGGATGATCGGCGCGGTCGGCGGGACTGAGTTCGAACGGAAGCAGCCGGGGAATGGCCCCGTCGCCTTGCGGGGCGGGCGGTGAGGTGGTCGCGCACTGCCGATCCCGCAGGGGACTGGCCCCGTCGCCTTGCGGGGCGGGCGGCTTGGCGCCGCCACTGCCCCTCCGGCGAGGGGGCCAGGCACCGTGGTCGCCAATGGCGTCGGTTCGGCAATGGCCTCACCGCCGCGCTTGGGGTCAGCCGCATGATGTGAATGTCACGCTTGCGAGCACCCGCAGCGAGCACGGGACCCCTGGCCCGAGGCGTCGACAAGCGCGAAGTCCGGCAGCTGCGGTCCTGATTACTCCCGGGTGCCACCCGGACGAGCGCTTGTCGTCGAGGCCGAGAGGAGCCGGGTGGAACGAGGCCGTCCGCGGGCCAGGGGTCCCGCGCACAGCGAAGGGTGCGGTCGAACTTCGAACGGCCCCGCGTACCGCGGAGGGTGCGGTCGCACTTCGAACAGCCCCGCGCGCAGCGGAGGGTGCGGTCGCACTTCGAACAGCCCCGCGCGCAGCGGAGGGTGCGGTCGCACTGCGAACGGCCCCACGCACCGCGAAGGGTGCGGCGGAACGTCCAAGGGAAATCAGGGACAGGCGTTCCTGGCACCAATTTCCGACCCCCCCGCCTGCGCGGCTATGCTCCCCGTCATGAACGCCTCGCCACGACATGAGAAGGTGGACGAGATCATGGAGCGCGCCGAGACGGCGCTGCGCCGGTCCCAGTGGTTCGAGGCCGAGCGCCTTGCCCACCGCGCCATGGAACTCGCCCGCAGCCAGGAAGACTTCGCGCTCCTGGCGCGCGTTGCCCTGCCCCTGCAGGAAGCGCGCCGCCAGCGCGTCCAGGAGGCGATCGGCAACAAGAAGATCACCATCCTGCAGTCGGACATCACCGAGGACATGCCGCTCAAGCCGGGGTGCTACCTGGTGCAGCCGCCCGCGGTGGGCGCCGATGCACGCCGCCTGCGCCTCGCCGCGCTGCGCCGCGAGATCCCCATCGCCATCCTCTGCCGCGAGCCACTCTCGCGCATGAAGCTCTGCCCGATCGTGGCCATTGGCCAGATGACCGTGCGCGCGCGCATCGATCCGCCGAAGGACTGGGAGAAGCCCGACCACAAGTGGTTCGTGGGCGCCATGGAAGCGCTCGGCGATGCGGCGATCGAGATGCTCGACACGGGCCTCGAGCTCGACCGGCAGATCGACTTCCTGCTCGGCGCGCTCGACGCGGTGCCGGACCACGAGAAGCTCCACCAGGCGCTTGCCGCGGTGTGCAAGGAAGCATCGAAGGGCTTCGTGCGCAGCACCACTGCCAGCGAGCTGGAGGCGGAGCTCGAGGCCGCCATCGACGACCCGGAGATCGCCGCGGAGCTGGGCGAACCGGCTCCGAAGAAGCGCCGCGCCGGCGAAGAAGACTGACCCGGGTTTTCCCGAACCATGCGGTGCGATCACCCGGCGGGCGCCGGCCGCACGGCCGGTGTGTCACCGCCAGTCGAGGCCCTCGTGCAGCGAATTCAGGTTGCGCGCGCCCTCCGGGCTGACGATCACCATGTCCTCCACGCGGATGCCGCCGTGCGCCTTGCCGTAGAGACCGGGCTCGATGGTGAGCGCGTCGCCCGTCACGAGCGCGGGGCCCTTGAAATCCAGGAGCGGCGGCTCATGCACGTCGAGGCCGATGCCATGGCCCGTGCCGTGCGTCATGCCGCACCATGAATCGGGCGCATCGGCCGGCGGCATGCCGCTTGCGAACCCATGCGCGTGGATCACGCCGAGCGTGGCGCGGTGGACGTCCTCGCCGGTAGCACCCGTTCGCACGGCGGCGGTGGCGGCACGCTTGGCCTCCACCACGGTCGCGTGCATGCGGCGCACCTCGGGGTGCGGCTCGCCGTTCACCACGGTGCGCGTGCAGTCGCCGTTGTAGAGGGTCTTCTGGCAGCGCGGGAAGATGTCGACGATCACCGGCTGCCCCGTGCGCAGGTCGCCGTGGCCGTGCTCATGGCAATCGGCGGCCTGCGGGCCGCACGCGACGATGGCCGGCGGATTGGCGAACCCCAGGCGCAGGAGATGCACGTCGATCATGAAGCGCAGCCGCTCGGCCGAGAGGCGCTCGCCGTCATGCATCAGGACGCCGTTGCGGTCGGGCGCCGCGCGGGCCACGGTCTCGCACGCCATGCTCATGGCATCCTCGGTGGCCCGCTGCGCGGCGTGGAGCCATTCCACTTCCTGCGCGTCCTTGGACCGGCGGCTGAGGACGCCCATCGCCGGGTCGTACTCGAGGGCGATGCCCGCCTGGCGCAGATGGTCGGCGTAGATCAGTGGGAGCGTGCGGTCGGACACCACGCGCCCCACGTGCTGGCGACGCAGGCACTCGGCAACGGCCTGGGCGGTGGCGGTCTCGCGGTCGCCGGAGAGGCCGCCTGCCGGCTCGAAGTCACGCGGGCATGTCACCGCGTCCGCGCGGGCGTGCTGGCGCGCGCGGCCCATCTCGATGTCGCGGCAGATGAAGACGCGGTGGGGCGGCTTGCCTTCGTGGATGAACTCCACGCACGCGGCGGGGTCGCCGACGTTGAAGCGCACGGCGTGGAAGAGCGTCTTGTTGGTGGCCGGGATGCCGGCGATCAGGCGGGCGGTGAGCATGGGCGCAGCATAGAAACGACCCCGGCGCAATTGCGCCGGGGTCGAGGAGAGCATGGTTCCGCGAGTCGTGATTCCGCTCAGGCGCGGCGACGGCGGCCGACGAGGCCGGCGAGGCCGACGAGGGCGATGGCGCCCGGGGCGGGGACGACGCCGACGTTCATGGTGAGGGTGGAGAGCTGGATGTCGCCCTTGCCGGTGCGCTGGAACACCGAGAGCTCAAAGTTGTAGTTACCGTTCGCCATCGGATCGAAGGCGAGACCGTTCCAGAGGCCGGAGGTATCACCGAAGGTTGCCGCCGAGGACAGCTGCAAGAAGTCGTAGCTGCACACCCACGCGTTCTGATAGACCGGATTGGCGGGCCCGGACTCGGGCCCGGGGAAGTCTGCGGAGAGGTCAAACATCCCGACCAGGTTGGTCCCCCAGTTGCCGCCGTTCAGACCGGTGATCCGCATCGACCAGTACAGATTGTCGGCGGCGGTGGGCTTCTCACCGCCCAGCGTCACGCTCCAGATGAAGTTCCACGTCGGCGCATCAGCGCTGCCGCGAGGATCAATGTTCTTGCCTGCCTGGGCTTCCCAGGTGTTGCCAGCAATGTGCGTCACCGGTGCGTTCGTCCCGAAATAGCTGATGGACTTCATGCCGAGGGTCAGCGCCTTGCCGCCCACATCGGTGTTGCTGTACCAGAAGTCGTTGTTGCCGATGCCGTTGCCGACGTTGAACGCGATGGGATTAGTGCCGTCGTTGAGCGTGCCGTACGTGGCCACTGCTGCAGACGCAAACGACGAAACGGACAGCGCGATCGCAACGGACGAAATCAGGGTCGAGGTCTTCATGGTTCAACTCTCCGGGATGACTGGATGTAACTGATCTGGCGCGGGGATCCACGCGGCACCCCGGCGGCGGCCGCCCCGAAAGGCAGCCATCCGCACCCATGAAGGCGGAACCTCCCGTCCCCAGTGATCATGCCAAGCCGCGAAAATTGCAGTTCGCGTTATCTGGTCAGCGCCCGGTACTGGATCCGCCGGGGCGCCGCATCGGCGGGAATCCCCAGCCGCCGACGGCGGTCGGCTTCGTACGCGGAATAGTTGCCGTCGAAGAAGAACACCTTGCTGTCGCCCTCGAAGGCCAGGATGTGGGTGGCCACGCGGTCGAGGAACCAGCGATCGTGGCTGATGACCACGCTGCAGCCCACGAAGTTCTCCATTCCCTCCTCGAGGGCACGCATGGTGTTCACGTCCAGGTCGTTGGTGGGCTCGTCGAGGAGGATCACGTTGGCGCACTGCTTGAGCATGCGCGCCAGGTGCACGCGGTTGCGCTCTCCGCCCGAGAGGTTGCCGACGATCTTCGACTGGTCGGTGCCGGTGAAGCCGAAGCGCGCCACGTAGGCGCGGCTGTTGACCTCCACCCCGCCGAGCAGCATCTTCTCGCCGCCGTCGGAGATGGCTTCCCAGAGGTTCTTGTCGTTGGGCAGGGTCTCGCGGCTCTGCTCCACGTACGCGAGCTTCACGCTCTCACCGACGCGCAGCTCGCCGGAGTCGGGCTTTTCGGCGCCGATGATCATCCGGAACAGCGTGGTCTTGCCGGCGCCGTTCGGACCGATGATGCCGACGATGGCGCCCGCGGGGATGGAGAAGCTCACGTCGTCAAGCAGCAGCTTGTCGCCGTACGCCTTGCTGACGCCCTTGGCCTCGACCACCAGCGTGCCCAGGCGCGGGCCCGGCGGGATGAAGATCTCCACCTCGGCGGCCTTCTCCTTCTGGTTCTGGCTCACAAGCTGCTCGTACCGCTCCACGCGGGACTTGCTCTTGGCCATGCGGCCCTGCGGGCTCTTGTTGATCCACTCGAGCTCGCGCGCGAGCGCCTTCTGCCGCGTGGATGCCTGCTTCTCCTCGATCTCCAGGCGTGCCTTCTTCTGCACCAGCCAGCCGGTGTAGTTGCCCTTGTAGGGAATGCCCTCGCCGCGATCGAGCTCGAGGATCCAGCCCGCCACGTTGTCCAGGAAGTACCGGTCGTGGGTGACGGCGATGATGGTCCCCTCGAAGCGCTGCAGGTGCTGCTCGAGCCAGGTCACGCTCTCGGCGTCGAGGTGGTTGGTGGGCTCGTCGAGGAGAAGCACATCGGGCTTGGTGAGGAGCAGCCGGCAGAGCGCCACGCGGCGGCGCTCGCCGCCGGAGAGCGTGTTCACCGGCTGGTCGGGCGGCGGGCAACGGAGCGCTTCCATGGCCATCTCGAGCTGGCTGTCGATGGTCCAGGCGTCGAGTCGGTCGAGCTTGTCCTGCACCGCGGCCTGCTTGTTGATCAGCTTGTCCATCTGCTCGGGCGTCATGTCCTCCCCGAACTTGGCGTTGATCTCGTCGTATTCCGTCAGCAGCGCGAAGGTGTCCTTGGCGCCGTCGCGGACCACCTCCATCACGGTGCGGGTGTCGTCGATCAGCGGCTCCTGCTCGAGGTAGCCGATGGTGTAGCCGCCGGCCGCGGTGATCTTTCCCTCATAGTTCTTGTCGACGCCCGCGATGATCCGCAGCAGGGTGCTCTTGCCGCTGCCGTTCAGGCCCAGCACGCCGATCTTGGCGCCGTAGTAGTAGGAGATGGAGACGTTGTTCAGGATCTTCTTCCTGTCGATCTCCTTGGTGACTCCCATCATCGAGTAGATGATCTGGGTCTCGTTCTTCGGGCCGGATCTCTGCGGTGCTGCCATCGGTGGATTCCTCGGGGAGAGGGGAAATTGTACGGTGGGTGCGCATCTATCCTTCCGACATGGCAAGTTTCCTGGACCGGCTGCACTCGAGGACCAAGGACCACGTGGGACGTGCCGTGGCAGGGATGCTGGAGGAGCCGATCCGAAAGAGCATCGGCGGGCGATTCCGGCGCGCGATGGTGGGAATCCTGGGAGGAGCGATGGCGCTGGCAGGCGTCGCGCTCCTGGTGCTGCCCGGCCCCGGCATTCCGCTGATCCTGGCGGGGCTCGGCATCCTGAGCTTGGAATTCGCGATCGCCGGAACGTGGATGGAGGCGATCAAGCGCCGCAGCGAGGGTGCCGGCGTGCCGAAGCAGGCGTTCTGGGTGCTGCCTGCGGTGGGCATCGCGCTTTCGCTGGGCGTCACCGTGGCCACCGGGCTCTTCGCGGTGGTGCACGAGCAGCGCACGTGGACGGTCGTGCGCAAGCCTTCGTTCAGCTGGTCGAACTCCTACGCATCCGTGCAGGATCTGCGCGCCGCATCGGCGGAGCATCCCGATGCCGCCGAACTGCTCCGCCGCTCCGGGCTCGATCACCCGCAGTGAGCGGCGCACTCACTCCGCCGCAGCCGGCGCCATGAGATGCTGCTTGAGGAACGCGCGCCGCTTGGCGCTCCCGTACGGCGTCTCGGCCGCACCGTGCCCTGCCCCGGGAACCACCACCAGTTCGTGCGCCTTGCCCGCACGCACCAGCGCCGCGCTCACCTGCATGGTGCTGGCCGGATCCACGTTGTCGTCGAGTTCGCCGACCACCAGCATGAGCTTTCCGGCGAGCTTCGCCGCATCGGCGACGTTCGAGCTCCGCTCGTAGCTCTCGTCCACCGGCCAGCCCATCCAGAGCTCGTTCCACCAGATCTTGTCCATGCGGTTGTCGTGGCAGCCGCAGTCGGCCACGCCCACCGTGTAGATCTGCGGAAAATCAAGCAGCGCGCGCATGGCGTTCTGCCCGCCGGCACTGCCACCGTAGATGCCGACGCGCGAGAGGTCCATCCATGGGCGCGTGGCCGCCGCGGCGCGCAGCCATGCCACGTGGTCCGGAAGGCCGGCATCCTTCAGGTTCTTCCAGCAGACGTCGTGGAACTTCTTGCCGCGCCAGTTGGTGCCCATGCCGTCCACCTGCACCACCACGAAGCCCTCCTCGGTCATGGCCCGCTGGCCGTGGCGCACCGCGAAGGACTTGGGAACGAAGAAGTCCTGCGGCCCGGCGTAGATCTGCTCCACCACGGGGCGCGGCGACGGATCCGCCGCACTGTCCGCGGGCCGCCAGATGACGCCCCAGATGTCCGTGGCACCATCACGGCCCTTGGATGCGAAGCGCTCCGGCATGGTCCATCCCGCCGCGAGGAGCCTCGACGCATCGGCGCGTCCGAGCTCCGACACCGGTGCGCCATCGGAGGCGCGCCTGAGTTCGTGCACGGGCGGCAGGTCCACGCGCGACCACGTGTCCACGTACCACTCGCGCCCGGGGCTCCACGCCAGCTCGTGCGTGCCGTCGCCCTGCGTCAGGCGCACCGGCTCGCCACCGTCGATGGACACGCGCACGAAATGCGCGTGGTAGGGATCCTGCGCCGGATCGATGCCCATCACGCGCAATGTCAGCGTGCGCGAGGCCTCGTCCACGTGCTCGACGGAGTGCACCATCCACGGCCCGCGCGTCAGCTGGCGCAGGACGGTGCCATGCGGCACGTCCACCAGGTACAGGTGGTTGAAGCCGTCGCGCTCGCTCATCCAGAGAAGCTGGTCCTCACCGAGCCAGTGGCACCACGACTTGTCCGCGTAGTCCACGAACGTGGCCGACTCCTCGCCCACCACCGTGCGCACCGAGCCGGTGGCGGCGTCCACCGACAGCAGCCGGTACGCCTGGTGACCACGCTGGTTGTAGATGAAGAAGAAGGTGCGGCCGTCCGCGGACCAGCGGCAGCCGTCGATCGACCATGGATTCGCAAACAGCGATCGATCGAGCGGGATCTCGCGGCCCTCGCGCGTGAAGAGCCGCGGCCAGCGCTGCTCGATGACGTCGCCGGGCTTCAGGTACTGGATGGTCCGCATGCGCGGCTCCACGCGGTCCTTCGGCGCGCTCTCCACCAGGTGCACCGGGTGCTTCTGCGCATCGACGTGGTCGAACATCACCACGTGCGCGCCGTCCGGCGACCATTCCGGCGGGCCATGGAGCGCGGCGGCGGCGGCAGGAAGCGCGGGAGGTGCAGGCGGTGCGGGAGCCTCGGCTGCCGGTGCCTCCGCCTGCTTCTCCGGTACCGCCGGTTCCGGGCCGATGTCCACGCGTATCGGCAATGCCTCGCCCCGAACCCAGCCGAGCGTGCGCCCGCCGGCCACCACCTTCCACGCGTGGCCCTCGAAGGTGTGCTGGCTGCGCTCCTGGCCGGGTGCGACCCTGCCGTAGCCACGCTCGCGCCCGCGCTGGTCTACCCAGAGGAGTTCCGCGTCGAGCGGGCCGGTGTTCCTGAAACGGATGGCGGTCTGCAGCGAACCGCCCTCA
>Ga0209400_1001490_pt1 | contig 18708 bp, 13 predicted proteins | sample M_130807_EF_Meta_FD_187313 | JGI IMG/M metagenome (GOLD analysis project Ga0209400, IMG submission 187313) | Freshwater microbial communities from Lake Montjoie, Canada to study carbon cycling - M_130807_EF_MetaG (SPAdes) (version 2) | ecosystem: Environmental > Aquatic > Freshwater > Lake... | reverse complement strand
TTTTCTTTCCGTTGGCGTTGTCCGGCTTCCAGACCCAACCGTCGGGTCCGGGGTGACCGATCCCCGCCAAGGTGCCTTCACGGTTGGTGTAATACGCTTGGCTGAGACCGAGATAAACGGTGGTGACTTCGGCTCGGGTTCCATCGGGGAAGGTACGAAGCTCCTTCACGCTGGCCACGGTGGAGTTAAAAGCGCTGGCCTGATCGAGAATACCCAACACGTTTTGCAGGCGTTCCGCCATGGAAGCGGTCGACTTTTCCGAGTCCTCGGGGAAGCGGGCAATGATCGGCTTGAGTTTTTCGCGGAGAGGTTCGGGCAACTGGGGAAGGAGGGGGCGAAGTTTTTTTTCCGCAGTGATGACCATGGCCTTCGATTTCTCAGCGGTGGCTTTGAGCTTGTCGTTCTGGGCAGCCAGCTCGTCGCGCTTCTTTTGGGCTTCTGCCACGGCTGCGGAGATTTCCTTTAGCTTGTCGCGGACGGTCGTGGTTTCTGCTTGGGCAAGACGAACACGATCTTCCAGGATGTCCTTGCCGGATGCCCATTCTGATTTCTCTTTGGAGATGAGTTGTTTGGTTTCGACCCATTTGGTTAACGTCTCGCGGGTGGCCTCGATGATGGGGGCGGTCTCGCTGGTTACCTTCATCGCGGGGGCGACTGGGGTCGGGGCATTCGTTGCCGAAGGGGCACTGGTCTGGGCGGAAAGTCCAGGTGCTAACTGGAAAAGGTAAAGTGCGAGGAATAAAATTAGAAAATTCATCGTCAAAAACTCCACTTGAGACCTGAGGAGATGATTTGTTGGGCCATAAAGTCATTGGATGAACTGGCTCCTCCTGCAACTGGAGGTGTGGTTGTAGTGCTCTCGTTGCCGTAATTGAATTGAACATCCATAAAAGCCAAAAACTTGTATTCAATAAAAACGCTTAGATTTTCATAAATCTTTCTTTCTAATCCAACAATAGCCTGCAAAGAGAGGCAAACGTTGTTGGCTGAACCAAGCGCAGTTTCGTATGAAACTGGATTTCCGGTTGCATCGATTCCATCCACTTGCATTTTATGGTTGGTCGAATAAAGAACCGCGCAGCCTACACCTCCTCCAAAATATGGTGTTACTGGAAGATCCTCGAATTTTACAAGTCCATTCAAATTCACATTATATACGTTCAAGTTGTAAGTCTCGGTTCCAACGCTTGGCAGGACTTGGTCCCCCGGGTTCGCTGTTCCAGTAGAGCTCGGGCTCAAATCCAGTTTTTCATATGAGCCGAGGTAGATGAACTCGAGCTCCATGCCAGTTCGCATCGGCACAGGACTACCGAAAGCCAGCTGCACATCACGAACTGCAAAATCATAACCGCCCTTGACACATATATACGTTCCTAATTGCCCATTGGCCCCTTCATTCAAAGGAATTTGGCCTTTTGCTGTGGCAGTTCCATTCTCTGTGAACTGCTGAACCATGGCGCCAGCTCCTATCGAGGCGTACCAGTGGCCATCCCGTGGGCCTGTCGGACCATCAGGGCTAGATGTCTGCGATGGGGTGATCACTTTGGGTTGATTTGCAATTTCCGGAAGAGGAGCATCCACGACATTCGAAGTTGGCTCCGGCGCTTTTGCGACAGGTTGGAGTGCTGGATTGGGTGCGGGTGTAGCTGCTGGGGCAGGAGAAGCAGCAGGTGCGGTTGCTACGGGTGCCACTGAAAGCCGGCCAGTCGACTCTTGGCTATGGGCGCAAAAAGCCGTCAGAAAATAGACAGCACCTACAACAGGCAAGAAATGACACATCTCCATAAGAATGAAATCACTGCATGCCAAGGCGAGATGTCTAGTGTGACAATTCAAAGTAGATGCCAACTAGGTAAGAATAAGTTTTGATAACAATGTCTGGACCTAAGCAATCCCGAACCTCACGCCACGGTCGCAATGGACGCCAAGTAGGTCATCAGAATTGTCTTTCACAATCCTTTCCGCCCTTAGCGGCCTTAGCGTGAGGAACGTGCTCCCCTAAATCCCTTAACCCCATAATCCCTATCCTTAAAACCTCCAATTCATTTCAAACTCGGCCGCTTGGGTGTAAAAATTCTGCATCGTGTAACCGCCAAAATCGGGACTTAGCACCCCATCGATACGGTAGGCGATCGACACATCAAATCCCGGTGCCACTTGATACCCGCACCCTAAAAATGCTTCCCACGCCCCCATGAAGTTCGACTGATTAAAATCGCCTTGGTAGTTGATCGTACCCGAAATCGTGCTGACAGTGAGCTTTTGGAACATTCCTCCTCCGCCTGCACCCACAAACGGTCGCCACCCATCCCCGATCGGATAAGAAAACTCAACGTTCACCATGAGCGGTACCTGCAAAAGATATCCTTCCGCATCCAACTTCATCGTTCCATTTAGATTTGGCTCACCACCAACCCCCGTGAAAGTTCCATTTCCACTGATGGTGTACGATTCGACCGTGTTGTAGATGCAGCCGGTTTCAAACTCGAAATTGATCCACTGGTTCAGGCGATAACCTGGGGCAAAATCGAATCGGAAGCCTGGATTGAAACCGATCGACTCATAACTGACCGTTCCATTGAACTGCACCTGATTCGAAAAGAGGGGGTTGATGTTCGTTTGCGGATAATCCCGAGAATCCCGCTGGGCAACCGACATGTCGGAGTTGACCGTGCCACCGAGGGCAATTCGCAGACCTGGCCCTGGACCTGTGACAGGCTGCGCCTGCACGTCAGTCAGGGACAACCTCTGGGCAAAAAGATTTGTTCCACAACAAAACACCATGATCAGTAAGCATGTCTTGAAACCCCTGAGCATCTCCGCACACCTTCTCACCTTCATACATTCACACCTTGGCTCAAAACCGAATCGTCACCGTCCCCAGGATCGACATTGAGGGAACCGACTGTCCTGCGATCGAATTTAAATAACGAAACTGAACATCTACCATAAGGTCGGGCACTCCAGGGTTGATTTGAATTCCGCCAAACCCTTGGTAGGCGGAAAGGGTTTGGCTACGGGTCACATCGTTGGGAGATCCAGTAATGAAAACTTGGCGAAAGATGCCCCCCATTCCACCTCCAGCTACGAGCCGAATCCGGGTCGCTCCGAGGGGATCGGTTCGAAAGATAATATTTCCCATCATAGGAACCTGGAAAAGTTGGACATTGGTCACTTGGGTCAGATCGGTAGCGGTAATTCCTGAAGTTTTATTTGAGTAGACGGAATTGTAGAGAAGCCCCCCTTCGATTTCGAAGGCGATGTTGTCGTGGAACTGTGTGCCCAGCATAACCCCGGTCGCAAATCCAGGGGCGAAAGCAACATCGCTGGTTATCCCGAAATCTGGATAATCCACATTTGTTACAAAACTTAACCCGATCCCAGTTCGGACATAAAAAGGGGACAGTACTTGCGAATCTGCGCTCACTGGGGCGACTCCATCGGCACTCTTTTGTCCTGGGATTGGGGCATCAGTCAGCTCCTTGGATGGGTCGCTTCCGATTGAAGAGGGGAGGGCATAGGGATTGGGAGTCATGGCGTCCTGAACCGCTGTGTCGGTTCCCTTGGCGGTGGCAATAAAGATAAGGAACCCTGCGATGCCTATTTGAAAATGCACACCCCTTGCCATTGCCGAATGCTGGTAAGCGACCGGATTGGTTCAACCAGTTGTTGTTCAGGAAATTAACAACTTGTGAAGAGTCAACGAACTGTCACCACAACTTATTGGATTCAAGTTCACAAGATATAGTATTCCAGATGAAGTTGACCTTTGGTTCTGGCAGGAGGAATTCAGAAAAGAGTGGTGTTCATGAGAACCGCAATTCGGCGTTCCCTATGCCTTGGCTTTTTTTTGGCAGTCGGAATCAATTCACTATCTTGGGGGCAAGGATTTGGGGGCATTCGCGGTCAGGTCGTCGAGTCTGATTTCGGGCAACCTATCGCGCGCTCGTCTGTCGTCATCATAGATACGCCGTTCGGGGCCATGACGGATGATCAGGGAAACTTCACGATCAGTGGTGTTCCTCCAGGAGCTTACACTCTCAGCGTCCGAGGAGGCGGATACCTTCCCAAGCTGGTTCCTAGCATCACCATTTCCTCGGGAACGTTCAGTGATGTTCGGGTTGAAACGATTGCTGAAGTTGAGGAGATGGAGGAATTGGTCGTCCCGGGTGAACTGGAAAAGACCTCAGAGGTTGGTCTGCTTGCTGAGCGGCAGGGGGCAACTGCCGTTCTGGACACGATTGGGGCCGATCTGATCTCCAGACTTGGGGCTGCGACTGCGGGGGATGCGATGAAAAGAATGGTCGGAACCACCGTCGTGGATGGAAAGTATGTAGTCGTTCGGGGCTTGGGGGATCGCTACGTCAACACGCTCCTCAATGGAGGTCGTTTGCCATCTTCAGATCCCGACAAGCGCGCGATCAACGTGGATCTTTTCCCCGGACCGACTTTGGAAAGTATTAACACCGCGAAAACATTTACTCCAGATCAACCAGGTGATTTTACCGGTGGCAGTGTGGACATCCGCACCAAGTCCTTTCCTGAAAAGCCATCTTTTGGGGCGTCGGTCGCCGTCGAATATAATAGCCAATCCACCTTTAATCCGGATTTTTTGACATATTCTGGTGGGGGAACCGGCACGTTCGGATTTCAAGGCAACTCACGGGCTTTTCCCGACTCTGTCATCAATAACCCAAGCCTTAACGGCGCACCGGCCGATAATCCTAGCTCAATTACGAACACCAACCCAGCAGACGAGCCAATTGCAAGGAGCATCAATAACTCCATGAGGCAGCTTTCTCCTGTGATGGCTCTCAAGACGAAAACCCCTGGGCCCAACACCTCGATCAATTTGCAGGGTGGGGATACCGTCGACCTCGGAGGAGATCAAAAGCTTGGTTCATTTGGGGCTTTTAGTTACAAGAAAAAATTCGCCTATCAACCCAACACCCAGCGAGCCAACTACGAGCTGGTCAACGCGGGAGGCCAAGCAAACTTAGAAGAAGTTTTGGACTTCAATGACAGGAAGGCCATCGAAGATGTGTTGTGGGGAGGGCTTCTCAATCTTGCTTATCAAGGGGATTTAGACCATCAGTTTGCCGTGAACTTTCTTTTTAACGAGCAGGCAACGGATACAAGCGATTTCCAGTATCAGGATAAAAGTCCTGAAAAGCAGTTGCAATATACGACGATGCAGTATGGGGAGCGGCAACTCGCGAATCTTCAGTTTAGTGGTAAGAACAATTTTCCAGAAGCTCGCAACATCAGCATCGATTGGGTGGGGGGATTGGGCCAAGCCCAGCTCTTGGAACCGGACCAGAGGCTTTTTCAAGCGCAGTATAATCCGACGGATGGTGTCTACAAACCGTTAGATCCTGGCGATCCCTCCCCCTCCCTAGAGCCTCAAAGTCCGGTCGTTCGCTACCAGCGTGGGCTGACAGAGTCGGACTACAATGCGATCCTAAATATCAGCGTTCCGTTTTTTGAGGAAAAGGAGAACCCTAGCAAGTTCAAAACCGGATTTTACTTGGATAACACTCAACGTGACTACAACCAGTACCAGTTTAGTGTTCGAAACGGTGGTGCACCCGGCGTCCAAGGTCAGGACGTCTCCCAGTATACCTCTACAAATCCCAATGTGAGCTGGGGGGATGTTTTTCTATCGGAAAATCTGTCAGGATACACGAATCCAAACCAAGCCACGTGGGGTAGCGATAAGGCGATGGCTTGGTCCATGTACAACAGCACAGTCAGTTCGGGCAGTGGTACAGGGGCCAGCCAGTATACCGCATATCAGCAAGTGATCGCCTCCTACAGCATGGCCGAACTGAAGCTCTTTCCGCAACTCACCTTGACGGGGGGAGCCCGATATGAAAATACAGACATTCGAATTGTCTCCCCCGGATATGTTGAGAATTCGGTTCCCTTCTTTGGTGATTTTGACGGCGTGGCAAAAATTCAGCAGTTGGATCTTCTTCCTGCTGCTGCGGCCACTTATGAGGTGCTGGAGAATGTGAATCTCCGGCTCGCCTGGTCTCAAACCATCGCACGCCCCTCTTTTAAGGAGATGGGGCCTGTCATTAGTTTGGATTTTTCCGACTCGCTGCTCTACGTCGGAAACCCAAATCTCAAGCTATCGAAAATCAATAACTATGACTTTCGTCTCGAGTGGTTTCCTCGCCCAGGCGAGGTCCTAGCCGTTAGTCTATTTTACAAATCCATTCTTGCCCCGATCGAACAAACGCAGGTCGCCCAAGGCGAATCGCAGCTCTACCAGTATCAGAACTTTCCCAGTGGGACTCTTTGGGGTGCGGAATTCGAGGCACGCAAGCGATTGGATCAGGTTAGCGAAGTCCTCAGGGACTTTTCGGTAAACTTTAATACTACCTACATCCAGTCTCAGGTGAACTTGAGTCAGGAACAGGAAGATCAGAGAACCGAATTGGGAATTGCCCCCAACCGTCCTCTCCAAGGACAGCCGCTCTACATCATCAATGCCGGATTGGATTATAATAACGTCCAAGCGGGATTTTATTCGGGTCTATTTTATAACGTAACCGGACCCCTTCTGATTGCTGCGGGAGGAGAAGGAGGTGCAGGCTTGGGCTATCTTCCAGATGTCTATGAGCAACCCGCTCCTTCGCTCGATTTCAACCTGACTCAGACTTTTGCCGACAACTGGAAGTTCACCTTTCGAGGAAAGAACCTGCTGAATCCCCTTTTCCAGCAAACGGTCACTTTTAACGGAGTTGAAAAAACTTATCTTTCTTACACCAAAGGTTGGGATCTTTCTCTTTCGATGGCCTACGGATTCTAAGCGGATCCGGATTTACTGGGGAGGGGGGGGGATGATGAAGTCGGTATCTGGCAGAACCTTTTGGATCCAAAAAGCTTGGTTCGCTGGCAACAGGGGAAGATCCTCCATCTTGCCTCCGTATCGAGCGGTTAGACACTGCCATGAGGCCCCAGAAACTCCCAAAGATCCCTGAACGTACCGTAATACTTCCCAGCGGCCATGGTTTCGGAAGCGAATTTCATCCGAGTCAAAGGAGCTAGTCCCGGCCTGAAAGCCGTAATCGCGGCTGGCCAAGATCGAGTTTAGTGACTGAGGGCTAGAGTGCCCTAGAGATACAAAATTTTCCCCGGCTCTTAACGGTCTTCGGAAAGTGTGCTTTCTGGTTTCGCCCATTAGAACGATCGGCTTTTCTGCAAAATTGGGTGCCACAATGACAATCTGAAGACCTGTTCCAGGGGGAATCACTTCTGTGCCAGCATCAACTCCCGTTGGCTGTTGGGCGTTACTCCATCTCAAGTTAGGCTTGCTCTCTAGGATAAAAAAACTATCCCACTTACCAGACAGGGTGCTTGAGGGGATCTTCACAGAATCGGCGTTTGTAATGCTTTTTGCGCGACGAAGTGGAGCCTTGTCAGGAGTCCCTAAAAAGGAAGATAAAGTCCAGTGGGGGTGGATTTCATAGGAGCACCCCACCAACCGAGCAGGAACATCGGGTCGGGTATCGTAAGAGGAGAAGACGAGCCGGATTTGCCCTTTGGTGCCCAAAGTTCCACGTGTCTGGACCACGCCCACTTCAAATCGCTCGGCAACGAGTGTGGGATCAAGGGGGGAAGCCGTGATCTCAAGATACGCCGGCTCAAGGGGAATTTTGGAAAGAACCGGACCCGATGATGTTGGGTTCTGATCGGTAATGATACGCGCCGAACTTGAAACCGAAGCAATTTTTCCCCTCCATAGGGCAGGTCGGAGAAGGGGAATGCCGAAGGAGTTTGTTCCTTGAGCGATCCTATAGTTGACGACCTCAAGGGGGAGTTCTTCTTGGCTTTGTCCCAGCGATCGGGAAGGAACAGCAAGCGTGATAGTTAAGGAGACAATAGTCAGAAGAATTTTATAGTTCATAGGTCGATCATTTTACCTCAAATGTAACTGTGCTTCGTGTGAAACCTCTCGGATTGGTGACATACACGGTGCAAGGATATTTGCCTTTTTTTGTGGGTGCGCCGGTAAGTAGGCCCCGTCTCCTGTCGTCTAAATTAGCAAAAATGACCCCATCGGGTAGGCCTAAAATATTGATCGAGTTGACGGAATCTGCTCCCATATCTCGACCCGTCACAAAGAAGCCGTAGGGAGGGTGGGTTACGGTCAGGCTCTGGTTGAGAAAAAAGGTTCCAGGGCGGACGCCTAGGGAAGCCGCAGTAGGCGTGCTTGAAACTGCCGTAATTGTCAGGTTCTGGGTGGTGGGTTGCCGGAGGCCTGCAAGGCTGGTGTTGGCTATCGTGACGGGTATGGTCCATGTCCCGGCCTTTGGTGGGGTGCCTGAAATTTTTCCATTATTTGCAATCGAAAGCCAGGAGGGGGCGCCAGTGAGGGAAAAAGTTTCCGGTTCGTTCGCGGTCGACAGGAAGTTGTTGTTGGCATTGAGGGGGAATCCTGCAGCACAGTTTTTCTTGAGAGCCTGATTAAAAACGGGTGGATTCACATCGACCCGGATTGTTAGATCAAACTCCGGTCCCTCTCCTCCTCCCGGAACGGGGGAACCGTCGGCGTACTCATTGTTTGCCCTGAGACCGACAACAGTAATTCCTTTTCCTGAAACAGGAGTTCCTGAGATGACCCCCGTATCAGCGTCTAGGCTCATGCCCGTTGGCAACGACCCGCGGGAGACGGAGAAAAATGACGGAGGAACCACCGCAGGGGTTAAAGTTGTCGTGATGAGGTAGGGAGTTGCATCTGAATTATTAAAAATCGTGTAAACAGGCGCGCTGTTGATCGTAGGTAGGAGGGTATTCACGGTGATCACTTGTCTGACAGAGGAGGTCACCCCGCTTGCGTTGACCGCTGTAATCGTACTTGTGCTGACAGTCCCCCCAATCGTCGGCGTCCCTTGAATCACGCCATTGGAGTTTATGGAGAGGCCGGTTGGAAGGTTGGATGCAGCGAAGCTGGTGGGTTGATATCCTGAGGTAATTGTCGGAAAAGGGGAACTGGAGGACGAACCTGCGGTGAAGGTCAAGGTAGGATAGGTAAGAGTGGGAGAGTTGATCGTGAGAGTGAACTGTCCGTAACCAGTCGCACCATTGTAAGCGGAGATCGGAATTATCGTGTTCGTAATTAGTTGGGTCGGCATCCCTGAAATGACCCCCGTGTTGGTGTTGACAGAAAGCCCTGTGGGCAAATTGGAGGCACCGTAAGAGGTAATGGGAGGGTTGGTTGCCGCGTTAGTGGCAACAATGGTGTATGCATTTGTATAAGAAACTCCGGCAAAGAGGCTCACGACGTTTGTTGTCGTTACTACGACCGGGGGACTTCCAGTAGCAGCGGATAGCGTCAATGTGAGGGTTTTACTGCTTGTAACAGTGCCCCCAACTGATTCCAAGACGATCGAATAGGTTCTAGCCGTATCGTTCGGGATCCCAGAGATCAGGCCAGTGGCGGTGTTGATTTGTAACCCATTCGGCATGTCGGTTGCTGCATAGGAGATAGGCCCGTTGTTAGCCAGAATCTGGTAACTAAAAGGGGAGCCGTTCGTCGCACTGGCTGTGGAGGAACTGGTGACACCAAAGACTTGATTCAGTCCGACGGTATTAAAGGCCCCCCGCAAGCCGTCGCTGCCTGTTATTCCGTCATCACTCCAAGTGCCGAAGAAAAGCTCAGGTAGCAACCCCGTGGGGGGTGCTTCAAGAGAAAAGGTGAAGTTGCCCTGATCACCCTCTGGAATGCTCGAGCGTAGTCCACTCTCCGAGTCAAGGTACGGCCGGAAAATCATCATTTCCGATGAGGTTGCGATCGTGGATTGGTTAAAAACTAAAAGAAATAAACTCTGATTCTCTAGGCTGGTAGCCACAGAGTCTGTCCGAACAAAATTCACAAAAGAATCGGTCGGGGTCGTGACAGGAGTGGTTGTGTAATCTCTTCCTACAAACTGGACTCCGCCTTGAAGAACTGAACCCTCCCCAAAAATCGAAAAATATGAGCCAGAGGTTAGGTTGGCTCGTGTTGTGGTAAGATTTCCTGTGAAAAGAGTGCTTATCGCAGTTGCGCCACCAGTATCAGGCCGGGCCAGAAAGCTTCCAACTAGGACCAATCCATTGTTTAGGTCGTTTCCAGAAGAATCTTTTAAACGACTTAAAGTCTCCACAGAGATGGTTGCGCCAATTGTTGGTGTTGCTAGCAGCACAAAAAGACCTGTGAATACAAGATATGGTAAAAAAAAGGATTTCCGAATTGGAAAACCTACTTTGGTGGAGAATAGATACGCGTAATAGCCAAAGTTCATCTTAATAATTAAAGATACTTCTACACCGCGAGAAAATCCAACGCTTTTGCTTTTGTCATCATATTGTCACATGCAATTTCGCATAATCCCATCGCTAGATTGGTAAAGGGAATTGGGACCAAGGCCATCGAATACAAAGGTTGTGTCGAACTGGAGCGGACCCTGCATTTTTATCTTCGACTTGATTTAAAAAATCCAAAAATCGGAAATCCTAAATATGGCATTCTCGTGCCAAACTAGACGAAAAATCTGTAAGACTCTAATAATCAACGAAAATATATCAATTCTGTCACCAAATTGTCACAATAAACCGGTTGAGAAAAAAAAAGGCTGCACTAGTAATTTTATATGCAGTTAGTCAACTTTCAGAAAAACCCAACCAAAGGAGAAGTCAGATACATGAAAAACATACTCGCTCACTCAACCACCCGTGCCGTGGTTGCCCTCGCCATCGTCCTCGGTGGTCTTACCACCTTCACTCACGCCGCCGATATCGGCACAGTTAACCTTCAGCTGCCAGTGGCGGTTCAAACTGGAAAACCGAAAGTGATCGGCGCCGTATTGGCACGGCCTGTGCTCGCAAAGGGGGATGTTTTAACAACTGTAACTGGAGTAAACCAGTTCACTGCGACAGCAACGTCTACCGCTTTAACCGCATTTGTTCCGGTATCTACCGCGATTGCGGGTTGGACGGGAGATTGGAATCTGGCTCCTGCGTCAGATGATCATTATATCGTCGAATTCACCTCCGGACCTAACACTGGCTTGATCAAAAGAGTGACAGCCTTTAGTGCGCTTGCGACACCTTCCTCCAGCTCCTGCGTCGTTACCGTAGACGGCAATCTTCCGACGATTGACGCCGGTACCCGTTTCGTTATGCGCAAGGATCATACCCTGGCGAGCCTGTTTGGAGATCAGACAAGCGCAACCGCATCAGGTATCATTGCAGGAAGTTCGGCGGGATCCTCCGACCAGTTCGGAATTTTCGATTCCACCGGCAAAATTATCCGCTTCTTCCTTCGTTCTGCTACAGGCTGGAAAGACATTGCAGATCGTACGGGCGTGAATCGGAATTTTGTCCGTGTCTCAATGGGAACGGGGGTTTTGATGACTCCGATCACCACAAAAACCATTTACCTCAATGGAGAATATCGTGGGACCCGGTCGAAGATCACTGTATCTGCGGTAAACTCCTTCTTGGCCAATCCTTATCCTGTCGCAGTTACACTGGATAACTCTGGTTTGGCTGATTACGTCACCAAAGCCAGTTCGGCTGGGTCGGCTGACGAGGTTCGCTTTATGGAGAGCGGAAAGTTTGTTAACTACTTCTCGAACAGCAGCAAGGAATGGAAATTATCAACAGCAAGAACAGGTCCTTCGCAAGGCACCAAAGAGATCCCTGCAGGGGAAGGTTTTGCCTTTAAGAAGGTAGGTTCTGCTGGTCTGACTCGTGACGTAGCATGGGCGCCTCAATACCTGGCCCAGTAAGGTAACTCAGAACGAATAAAAAGAAGAGGAAATACACTCAATGAAAAATATCAAAAAACTATGCTACACTGTGATTGTTTGCTCGTTGTTTGGGGTTGCAAGCGGAAGAGCTGTCACTGTTGATATTGGCATTGATCAGTTGGCGCTAACTTATACAGCCAATAATTATCTGAGTGAAATCACGAGTGGGTCGATCAGAATTGGTAGATTAGGAGTTGCGGAAAACACTCTTGCATTCTCAGGGAAAACATCCTTCGATGCGTTCCTTGCGGACAGCTCGAAGTGGGCTCAGTATGGTGCCACGACGAACTATTTGCCTGGGAATTTGGAGGCAACGTACACATTCAGCAATAACTTTGAGGCCTTTGTTGCAAATTATGGTTCGACAACACTTGCTGAGCAGCCTTACCAATTATACGTTGCGGTGACATCTGGACCGGATCTGTTTGGTCTGTTTACGTGGCGCGGCAACACGGGCGATGTGTCTCGTTTTGCCCTCACCTCGGATGAGAATCCCGTTTTTTCATTTACAAATGAGGGATTTGATGATGGCCGTCTCAATCTGCAGGCAGTTGCTGGATACGGGGCAGTGAGAACTATGAGTGTTTCTCTTGACTCAGCAGTCGCGCTGATACCTGAACCCTCCTCGGCATCCTTGCTGTTGCTCGGATCCGCTCTGCTGCTTGGCGTTTCATCGATCCGCCGGGCGACTTCGAAGAATGTTCAGAATAAAATTTCGTAATCTATAAACCATCAAGAAAGGCAAATAATAAAATGAATCAAATCAAATCCGTAACACTTGCGCTGATGCTTGTTGTATCAGCATCGTTCGCTGCAGATAGCGATTACATCCTCACCAACGATTGGCCCATTAAGAACGCCCAAAACACTGTCGGAATCGACGGTCGTCTCTGGGTAGGTAATTTCGGAACCAATGGGGGAAGTCTTTTGAGCAAGTCCGAAGTTCTTTCTTCCGACTGGTTTACCCTGTTTTCGAAATTCCGCCCTAACACCAGCTTTGGCTTAACAGGCGGGCTTCTCGATGGTCTGGTTGCTGGTGAAAAGATGGGGACTTTCAGCGTTGGCACCGGCATCAACTACAGAGATGAAGGCGGAGTCCAAGGCTATACCCCCGATAACGCCACTCAATTTGCCGGGCAGGATTTGTATCTGTTCGCCATCAATAGTGCCGCCACATCCTGGAATTCGACCCTTCTCGGAAGCGAGTACCAAGTGCTCTTGCTCGGAATGAGCTCTGGCTTTGGTGACGGAGATCCAGACACCGGGCTTCTTGCCTATGACATCAGCGGTGCCGTCAACGATGTAGTGATTGGGACTGGTGGTTCCAATTATGTTAACACCGCCTCCGTACCAGAACCGACCACTGGTTCTCTTCTTCTTCTAGGAGTTGCAACTGCGCTCGCAGCTCGCCGCAGGAAAGCCTGAATAACTTAACAAATAATAAGGAAATCAATACAATGAATAAACAAATCCTATCAATCATAACAGCCGGACTGGCTTTGGTGTCCGGTTTGAACGCTGCCCCAACCTTTGTAAATGTCGGCGAAATCCCTGGTAATACCACCGTCAATGGCACAAAGGTGACCTTGATTCGTACCAGTCAACGCTGGACTGCGAACAATGTATACATCCTGCCAAACCTCGTTTTTGTGGAATCCCCTGCGGTTCTGACGATCGAACCTGGAACAATCATCCGGATGGAAGAGAAACTCAACGGTGGTACATCGATCACTGATCCGGCGGATCCCGGCACCTTGATCATCTGCCGTGGCGCGAAAATCGTGGCCAACGGTACAGCGGAATCCCCGATCGTATTTACATCGATCGACGATCCTTACGTTGCCGGTGGTTCAGCTACTATCCCGACAACTCACAACGGGTCGGCACTCACAGTTAAGGATTATACGGGCAATGGTCGCTTCAGCCGTGATTCACTAGGCGGTGGTTTGATCATTCTTGGCCGATCCAACCTTGGGTTTGGTAACCCTGGGGTCGGTGGTGGAATCAGCGTTTCACTAAATGCAGCGGGCTCGGGGTATACATCACGTCCGACCGTTGGCATAACTAGAGGCACAGGTGACACGACGGGAACTGGTGCTTCATTCACCGCAATCCTAAGTCCTACCACGGTTGCACTTGGAACGGCTAACGTCACTGTAACGACTAAGGGTGTTTATCCTTCTTCAACCGGTCCGAGCATTTCCATCGCAAAGGATGCGGGCAATCAGGCCGCAGCGACTGTTACGATGGCTCTAATTAACGGCGGAGCTGGCGTGGATAACATCTCTGGAAATTCTGACGACGGAACGTATGAAATTAGTGCTGTCAATGTGACGAGTGGTGGGTCTGCCTATACAACGGCACCTGCAGTTACGCTCACCCAGCCTACTGGTGGGAGTGCACCGACCACGGCGGGTGTAGTTGCCACAACGGCTAAACTAGTGGGTACTAGTGTGGCAGTAATCACTGTGTCCAATCCTGGTACTGCGTACACAGTCATTCCTACAGTAGCTCTTACAGGTGGTGGCGGTTCTGGTGCTTCTGCAACAGCTAATTTGGGCGGGACATTCTCTGACCCCACAGCATCCCCGCTAACCTCAGGTGTAGGAGCCAACTTTATTGAAGGTTTCCAAACGATCGACGGTGCAACCCTCGGTCAAGGTAGTGGCTCTATCTATGGTGGTTCCGATGATAACGACAACTCTGGTCTTATCCGATTTGCTTCGATCCGTTACGGTGGTTTTATTCTGTCGCCTAACAACGAAATCAACGGTTTGACCACAGGGGCTACAGGTCGTGGCACCTACTTCGAATTCATCGAAGTGGTGAACAATGCCGACGACGACTTCGAACACTTCGGCGGCCTTTGCAACATGAAGTATGTTGCTGGATTGTTCGGTGGTGACGACGGAATCGACATCGACATGGGTTATCGCGGGAAAATCCAGTTCGCGCTGCAGGTTCAGAATAATCAATATGGTTTGAATGGCACTTCAGGTGCGACTGGCCGAAATAGCAGCAATGCAGGTGATAATCTAGGTGAGTTTGACGGTTCCGAGTCTCCTAACACCGGTAAACCTTACTCTGTGTTTACTATCTTTAATTACACTGGTATCGGTGTTGGATACGGAAGCGCTTCGCAAACTGATAGGTCTGGTCCTAACTATAAGGACAACGCAGGTGGTAAAGTGTTTAATTCCCTGTATGTGAACGCGCCTAAGGGTGCTGTTCAGATTCAAGGAACCACAGGTCAGCAATCTGGCGCCCATGCAATTGCCAGATTCCAAGAAATTAGATCCACCGGAGGTGAGTTCAATGAGCTCGGAGCAACTGGTGTTGCTTCTGAGCCTGATGCCATCCTGAACTATGTCACTTGGATGCGTTGTGGTGCGAACACCGATGCTGTAGCAAGTGATGCCTTGCTTTTCCCAAGCAGTAGCGGACGCACAAGCAGCGGTGGTTCAAATATCAACGATTCTAACATTGTTGCTAAGATCAAATCGAACAATGCTAACAATATTTTCCAAGGAACCATAGACTTGGTGAATATTGATGTGTTCAATTTGGATCCTCGTTTGAAGGCCAGCGTTGCGAGCCGTAACAACGGCGTAAGCCCTCGTACCGGTGCCAGCTCTGTTGGTTCTGGGACTACAGCTGGCGTTACCGGTGCAGTAGATCGTGGCGCATTCTTCACGGATAACACCTTCCGTGGTGCTATGAAGGATTGTAACTGGCTAAACGGCTGGTCCCTCTTAAACGAGTGGGGCACCATGAGCGAGGCAAACAACACCTTGGTTCCGGATGTCACTCTCGATCGTACAAGCGGCAAGCTCATCGTTAAATTCGCAGGGGTAGCAGATGTTCAGTATTCAGTGGAAACCTCCACGGATAACAAAACATTCACTCCGAAGCAGACGATCACGGGTGCTGCCAGCAATTCGGTTGATTTGGGTGCATCGACTGCGCTCACATTCGTCCGCGTATTGCCTCTCTGATTTAGAATCTGAAGTACTGAGAAGGGGGGCTGGTCATCCAGCCCCCCTTTTCTTTATTATCCCATGATGAATTTTGCCTTTCTAATACTAACTACCGCCCTCTTGGTAGGCTGTGGACGCTTGCATCAGGATCCAACTGCTAAACTCTCCCCCTCAGTCGATGCATCTGTTCATCTGCTTCCAAAAATCACCGAAGATATCGATAGAAGGGGCTTCTACACGGAGAAGATCGCAGAAACAGTTGCCTCAAACGGATATCTGAACAAAGCAGTTGAAGTGGTCGCCTTCGAACCTTCCGCTCACGGCCCGTACACGCTCTATTCACTCGCCATTCAAATGGCTCGTAAGGGGGACATGTCGGCGGCGCGTGTCATTGACCGTAAGGCTCAAGCTCTAGCCAAAGACAAAGGACACACAGATTCTCGTATGGTGATGATCCAAGCTGCCATTGCCCGCTCTGCGCTGATGGATGACTCTGGCGCAGAGCGCGCGTTGCAGGCAATCACTACGCCGTATGATCAACAGGAGGCTCAGACAGGTGTGATCGCCGAAAAAATCCGCTCTGGACGGATCACTTCTGGTGTGACAACTCCTCTAGCTACCCCTGCGATCACAGAGGCCTGGTGTGCTCTTTCCCTGAAAGCCCCACCATCGGACAGAAAACAATTTTTGGATAATGCCGTTTCGAATGCCAGAATCACATTCCCTGTTCAAAGGCCGAGGCTTCTTGCCCTTTGCGCTGAAACCGCACGTACACGTGGCATGCAAGAAGAGGCCTCTCGCTATTTGGCAGAAGCAATTGCTGCAAGTGCCCTGCTATCCGATCTGATCGAAGATGGCTCCATTGAAAAGGCTAAAATTGCCGGAACTTTGGCGGAGTTTGGCGAAAAGGACAAAGCTAGGGATATGCTCGAAAAGGCCAGAGTTGCCAGTCGGCTCCCGGCGTCGTTTTTCCAACCACCAGGCTTAGTGAGAGTAGCGGAGGGTTATGTAAAACTAGGGGATCGTGCCAAAGCCGATGAGGTATGGCTGGAAGCGGCTCAAAACGCCAAAGGCCACGTACATCCAAACGCGAGGGTGATTAACTCGATCGAGATATACCTCAGTCACGTTCGGGCTGGAGTCGAGCCATCTGCAGATGTGGTAGCGGTGCTACAGTCGATTGAGCGTGGCGAGGGAGGGGATGGCGTTATGACTGTTTCCCCTGAAATTGAGCAGGTAAGAAAACGGTATATAAAGCAGACAACTGATGAGTCTAAGAAAAAGTTATCCACTCCAGACAAATCTTCATCAACCGGAAAAAATAAATAGTTACACCTCAGCTCCTGGCTTGAGCCATATGGCTTCCAATAGTGAAAGTGCCTGAATATTGGATGAGCAGATTGACGCAAAAAATTCACAATAAAGGGGTTGAGAGATGTTTTGGTGAGAGCCAAAATCAGAGTATGGAATTTCTGAAATTTTTGCTTGGGTCGAGGTCGGCCAGGCACAAGGGTTCCGGAGTCCCAAGTGGAAGACATCTCGAAGTCCGGGCGGTACTTTTTCTTTTCATTTCAATATTTTTGGGAATCGCAGGTTGGACCTGGATGAAGAGGACGGAAAACTATTCCTACGCATCTCCTAAAATGGAGCAGATCACAACAGCAGCGGGCAAGAATTAGGGCGACGTGGCCCCAAAGAGGGCGGAACAGCTTTGACAAATAGGCTGTAAAACATAGTATTACAGCATGATCAAGACGATTACGAAAATTGGAAATTCTCAGGGCATCATTTTTGATTCTGCCCTAATGGAGTTGGCCCATCTGAAGGTGGGAGATGAGGTCACGATGAGTTACCACGAGGGCGGCTCGATTGTCCTCACTCCGATCCATCCGCGAATCTCCAAAGAGGTGGTTTCGGGAGTCATCGAAAAAACGATGAAGGACTATGCCAAGACGATGAAGAAGCTGGCGTGAGTGCTACGCCAGAAAACTGCTTTCATCTCACGGTCGAAATTGTCAGAGAGATTCACCAAACGGCCATCCGAGACTTTGGTGGATCCGACGGGATACGGGAAAATGCTCTTTTGGAGTCGGCCGTGGCCGCACCGCAGGCAACCTTTGGTGGAAAAGCGATTTACGCATCCCTGACAGAGATCGCAGCGGCTTACTTGTACTATCTTTGCAAAAACCATCCCTTTCTGGACGGGAACAAGAGAACAGCATTGGGCGCCTGCTTAGTTTTCCTGCGTTTGAACGGAGTGGAAACAAAACCGGACGGGCCGCAATGGGAACAGCTCGTTCTGGATGTAGCGGCCAGTCGAATTGATCGGGAAGAAACGACGAAGCGACTAGCAAAGGTGTTGGCTTAGTATTTTACACTTAAAAGATACAAGCCTTCAGCGGGTGCTGTGGGAGGGGCGGTGCAGCGGGAGCGGGAGTGTAGAATCTTTTTAAGTTCGGCGGGGGTGAGTCGACTTTGGCCGACCTTGACGAGGGCTCCGACTAGATTCCTGACCATTCGATAAAGAAAGCCGTCCCCCTCGAAGGTCAGCTCCAAAACACCGCTCTTTTTTTTGACGATCCGAATAGAGCGAATATTGCGAATGGTGGATTTTCGTTCGTATCCCGGGTTGGAGGTGAACGCAGCAAAGTCGTGTTTTCCAGTCAGAATCTTGGCGGCTTTGCGCAACGGGGTGAGATCTAGCGGACGAGGAACGTGCCAGGCCCGTCCGATTTCGAGTGGGTGAAGAGGATCGGTGTTGGCGATCCGGTATAGGTAGGATTTTCCTTTGGCAGAGAAGCGGGCGTGAAAGCCCGGTTTCTCACGCCGAACGGAGAGGACTCGAACCCCTGCAGGGAGATGGAAGTTGAGGGCTTTCGCTAAAGTTGCGGGAGGATGAAGGGGGGGGATTTCGCAGGAGGCGACTTGGC
>Ga0209400_1001489_pt1 | contig 18708 bp, 16 predicted proteins | sample M_130807_EF_Meta_FD_187313 | JGI IMG/M metagenome (GOLD analysis project Ga0209400, IMG submission 187313) | Freshwater microbial communities from Lake Montjoie, Canada to study carbon cycling - M_130807_EF_MetaG (SPAdes) (version 2) | ecosystem: Environmental > Aquatic > Freshwater > Lake... | reverse complement strand
CAAAGTAAAAGGGTTAATTTGCAATTAGAATAAAAGTAATAAATATCCAGCCATTTTGTGGCACCAAGCATACTAGGTATGGATGGATTGGAGACATTTTATGGCTGGTTTAAACTAATTGCCAGCAAGCCTATTTCGACATTTCGTAACTAATAAAATTTTAACAAACCATAACTCAGTATGACAATTCCAGATTTTAAAAATGTTAACTGTATAACAATATTGTTTGTAACGTTATTGTTTTTGACAAGTTGTTTAAATCAATCGAAAAATTCCAAAGAAGTATTATTAGCAGGAATGTACAAATTATGGATAATAGAAAATCAAGACTCTACAGGCGTATGGCATGAGGATAGTTGGGCAAAAGGGGGAGAAAGCTATATTATCTATGACGGATTAGGACACATGGCGGTTCAAATAACACCAAAGGGATACAAAGATTTCAAATGGCTCGGTGAATTGGAATCAATAAATCAAAACTTTGTTAAACAGAAAGTAGATTCAATGTCTTTACAAGACCTCAAAGCCGCAGTCATGAATTTTTCATCAAATTATGTTTATGTAGCAGATTACAGCGTTAATGACACCGCAAATATTATTACTCATAAACGTATTTCAAGTTCTATTCCTTCGATTTGGGGGACCAGTGTAAAAAGAGCATTTACTTTTAGCGGAGACACATTAATTTTGAGTGTAGAAAACAGTTCCGTACTGAAAGTTCTAAATGTAAATCGCAGGTTAAAATGGGTTCGACAAAAGGATGACAATTATTGACCAAGAAATAAGCGCCCTCGATGGCTGTGTGGGTAGCTCGGGGCACCTATGGGAATTTACGTGCTACCGGATTTTTGAATCGGAGGAATAGGTTTTTTTCTTCTCGCAAAGCCCGTCCGCCGTGGCGGATTTTTTCCTCTCGCAATGACGCAGAGCCGCAAAGAAATTGTGGTCCACTCCTATCCGCCGCGGCGGACAGATTTCTATTTTTCCTTTACTAAATCTCCGCTCATTACAGTTGAAAATCGTGCCTTCTTCCTCAAAAAATAACTTTCGAAGTACCTGTAAGAAAGGTGGCTAATGCCCGTGGTTAGGAGTAAAATCAATCCCAACGTCACCGGATAGGAAATCCAAGGGGACCATTCTTCAATGGAGAGCAATGTGGGTAAGCCCTTCAACACTAGAACCACCGCAAACAAATGGTAGACATATAGTCCGTAGGAGATTTTCCCAAAATAGTTCAGGAGCGGATGCTCTAACTTTAGTAGTGACTGCGGATTGGTGGCGATATTGAGGATCAGTCCACATACAACCAAGGATAGCAGCTCCTCCTGTAGCAACTCGATTGACTTGAAGTCAACATATTTCAATAGCAATAGCACAAACAATCCAAAAAGGGTTACCTGAGTAATTCGAGTACATGCGTACTTAATCAAGGAATGCTTCGTAAATACGAGGTAAGCCCCAATTCCACCAATAATCATGGATGAGAAACGGGTTCGAATGACAAGTTCTTCAAATTTGGGATCCAACTCTCCCGCATAAAACTTAAGAGCCAAATACCCTCCAAGCAAGAGCAGCATAATCCAGAGCAACGACCGTTTGAACTTCACCACATACGGCCAGAAAAGGTAGAACTGCTCTTCCACTGCCACGGACCAAAGGATATTCGCGAAGGCTACCGTTGGAAAATAAACAAAAGCAACATTGGCAGCTAACCCAAAAAACAAAAGGAATCTACCAAGGGAATCGCTCATCTCAGACGAATACTGCGGAATCTGAAAGAAGGAAAGGTGGGGAATCACGAAAAAACCAAGGAGAACCAACAAGTAATATAGGGGCCATATCCGCAAAATTCGGCGTAGGTAAAAATTTTTGATCTGAATTGGGCCTTCTTTTTGCTCCTCAAGAAGTAGGTAAGTGATCAAAAACCCGCTCAAAACAAAAAAAATACTCACCCCAAATGCTCCTAAATAGGCAGAATAGCTAGTTGCCCAAAGCGTAGGCAGACCCAAATAACTTTTAAATAGTTCCGTATGATCGATAATCACGAGGAAGGCAGCAATAAACCGCAATCCATTTAATCCAGGTAAGTGAATCTTTTTAATCATGCTACCTAAAAAGTACGCTTTAATTCAAACGGTTTTGGTTCAAGGTTAGCGCTTAAATTTTAAACCAACCAATTAGGTAATGCTATACATGACTTTATTTTACCGTAGACCTTGCTCGTTTCCCTGTTGATTTTGGAGCATTTCCTCCTTAGGAATAGCAGAGCTGCGGGTAGAAGGGTAAACCTTTCCCGGCTCCTGAATATAGCTATTGTGTAAGGTATTGTCACCAATTAATTCAGTCATGTTAAAATACAACCAACAGCTATACGTCTTTCCGTTGAGATTGATGGGGATTTCCTTGCGCTTATACCAGTTGGGATGATCTTCGAGTACGTCTAGGCGATCTAATACCTGCTGACTAATTGTAAATACATCCACTTCGACTTGGTGCCCCACTCCCACTTCTTCAATCAAGTAGGGCATATCCTTTATGATCAGTGGATACTTATTTTGCGTAGTACCGCTTCCGATAAAGGTGGAGTTTGTAAGGTAAAGCTTATAATTGTTGTAGCCTTTCTTTAAAGTGCCATAGGTGGCTAACCATATCTCCTCTTCCAATTCGCTCATAGATAACATATTACCATATCGTTTAGAAAAATAGTAAGAGATATGGATGTACTATTTTTCATATTGTTAATTTTATTTTTTATGCACCTAAGGTCTTTGAAATCCACTCGTTTTTAACTTAAAAAATAGTGGAAATGTTATAACTTCCTGCTAGAAATAAAGATAATTCCTTAGCTAGTTTAGTATACCTCCGCAAAGTAGGTATAAACTAACCCTAAGCCAAAGTATTTAAAATGAGTCAAAATTATTTTTATGTTATCAAAGCATAAATCTATTGGATTAGTAATTATAATTAATTTTAATAATTGATTTATTATAAATTATATAATTTTATTAACATTTTTAATTTACCTACTTCTGTAGGAACAGTAGTATTGGAACGAGGTTTTTTAGGTTTCCATTCTTAAACTATCCGTTTTTCCGCGCTAAAAAAATAAACGAGTTTATTTTAAATCAGAGATGTAATTTTTTCTGTTCCTCTCGATGGGTAGGTTTAGAAAATTAAAAACCACTAATAGGATCCGCTCCTTTTTCTTAACTTTCCATCGAAAGAAAGTACCAAAATCCCTGAACTCCTCCGATGAAAAAGATTTTTATTCTACTCCTGACCCTCGCCACATTTGCGTATAGTCAAGCACAACAAAAGTCAAACAGCAGTTCCTTCGCTGAATTTGACGAGCACCTATCCAAGGAAGTAGCTGAAGGACGCCTCATCGGTGTACACGGAATGGTGTACCAGGACGGAAAGGTAGTATATGATCGTTTCTATGGTTTCCGAGACAAGGAAGCTGCAGCAGGCATGCAGGGGGACGAACTCTTCTTTATCCAGTCCATGACCAAGCCCATCGTGTCGGTGGCCTTGATGACCCTGTACGATCAGGGCAGATTCCAGTTGGATGACCCCATCTCCAAGTACCTGCCAGAGTTTGTAGCAATGCAGGTAGTCAATGACCCGACCATCGGCTCCTCCTCCGGCACCCATGCAGCTCCTTCTGCGATGACTATTCGGCAGGTGCTCAGCCATACCTCGGGAATGAGCCATGGCATTTCACAGTTGACCTTCGATAAGGAACTCTGGAACGGCATTATCTTGAATGGGAAACTGAAGACCTTGGAACAACGCACTTCTGCTCTCGCCAAAATGCCGCTGGCCTTCGATCCTGGCAGCAAGTGGAATTACTCCTTCTCCCCCGATGTGGTGGGCAGACTTGTGGAGGTGCTGTCCGGCAAAACACTCGATGTCTACTTGCAAGAACATATTTTTACTCCCTTGGAAATGAAAAATAGTGGCTACAACCTGGACGAGGCGCAGCAGAAACGCATCCAAAGTGTGTATGCTTTTGCTGCCGATACCACGCTAAAGCGTACCATGGGACAGCCTACACCTGCAGGCAACACGGTTTTTGCGGGCGTAAATGCACTTTTTACATCCACTGCAGATTATTTACGCTTCGGGGAGATGCTGCTAAATCAAGGCAGCTGGAATGGCAAGCAGATCCTCAAACCAGAGACCGTAACTCTAATGACTCAAGACCATACCCAGGGCATAGAGCATTTGGATAATAAGGACACCTTTAGCCGTCAAGGCAATGGAATCGTGACGGATGAGTTGAAAACGTTAAACTTGGAACCCGGGCATGGCTTTGGATTGGGTTTTGCAGTGGTGCAAGACCCAAAGGCGGCCAAGCGAGAGCCCCTCTCCAAGGGGGAGTATTTCTGGGCTGGCGCCAACTCCACACACTTTTTTGTAAACCCCAAGAAGAAACTCGTGGCGGTTTTCATGACTCAAGTCGGCTCTGTCGGCACCCCTAACCCCTATGGTTTTTACTTTGGCAATGAGATGCGCCGGACGATCTATCAGGGATTGAAGTAATTGGAATAAAGTACTAAGTACCCACCGCGGCGGGCAGGCGAAGTACCAAGTATTTAGCCTGTGGCAGACCGAGTGCAGAGCTTCAATTGGGGCGACTCCCCCTTACAAGGGGGTATACCTGTCCCGCAGAATTGCGGCAGGGGGATTCATTGATTTCTTCTCGCAAAGGCCCACCTCGGCGGGCAGGGCGCAAAGAAATAGTGGTGCGCTCGGTTAGACTTTCCGCCTGCCTGCGGAAGGCAGGCCGCGGTGGATACTTAGTACTTGGTACTTAGTACTTAGTACTTCGTACTTTCACCAAATATTTTTTATTCCAACACCAATTTTTCCTAGTTTTATACGTTTACTTTTCAATTCTATAACCATACTAGTTTTATGAAAACTCTTTTTTCAATTATTGTACTTGCGCTAACTAGCATTTTCTCTTTTGCCCAAACTACTACACTTGGAACTCAGGTTTGGAGTACCAAAAATTTGGAGGTGACCACCTTTAGAAATGGAGATCCCATCTTTTACGCTCAGACGGATGAAGAATGGGAAAAGGCAGGTATCACTGGGCAACCAGCTTGGTCTTTTTTTGAACATGATCCGAAAAACGAGGCAACCTATGGCAAGCTTTACAATTGGTATGCTTTAAACGACCCAAGAGGCTTGGCGCCGGAGGGATGGAGAATCCCCACTGATGGTGATTGGAACAAATTAATCGAGTTTCTTGGTGGCAAAACAAATGCGAGTCAAAAAATGAAGTCCACGGATTTATGGGAGGCTAATGCCTCAATGAGTGGTGCTGGAGATAACTCAAGTGGCTTTTCTGGGATTCCTGGAGGATATCGCTATGGTCATGGAGGCTTCGTAAACATCGGAAAAGTAGGTTACTGGTGGAGCAGCACCGAAAGCGACCAAATTACTGCCTGGGCCAGAAGTCTTCAGAACTACAATCAATCTGTTTTTAGAGGCAATTACGACAAGGTTATGGGCCTTTCAGTTCGTTGTTTAAAAGATTAGGTCTTTCCTTCCGCCACGGCGGACTTTGCGGCTTTGCTAGTCCGCCGCGGCGGATGGGCGCAAAGGAATTGTGGTTATTAAGTAAAAAATCCCCCTAACCCCCTTTAAAGGGGGAGTTGCCCCTTGTGCTCCCCTCAAAAATTTAGAGGAGTAAACTTAAAAAGTGAAAAAGATCTATCCTCATTTGGAAACGAATCTCCTGCCTAAACGCATTGGATCTAATCTCTTGCTTCTCGGCTCTTGCTTCTTTGCTGCCCTATACAAGCATGCTACTACCTTACCTTCAACACCTGTCCAGCGCGGATACGGTCGCTGCGGAGGTTGTTCAGGCGCTTGAGTGCTGAGAGACCCATCCCAAACTTGGCCGCAATCCCAGAGAGCGTATCCCCATACTTGACCTTGTAGCTGCTTCTACCCTTGCTACCGCTCTGCGCCACTTGACTGGCCACTCGAAGCTGCTCCTGGATTGCATCGTAGTTTTTGAGCGGGAGCTGCAGGCTTTCTTGGTCAGGATGCTCGGTGTGAAACTTTAGCGTATTTAGAATCGAAGCATTCCACCAATAGCCTTTCAGGCGGTAGCCCTTGGCCGTCAGATGGATGTGGTCCTTTTGCGCGTAACCGGCCTGCTCCCAGTTTTTGATCTGCCCAAAGCCCCCCGAGAGGTCGTAATAGTTCCAGTACAGCACCTCGTTGGCCCGCGCCAGCGAATCCATCACTCGGGCAAACTCAATCCCTGCATCGATGTGCCTCCCCTTGTAAAAGAGGTCCTGCGTAGAAGTCAATACAATTAGGATCTCTGGATGGATGGCCCGAAGATTTGAAATGGTCTTGGTGACGTTATTCGGAAGGGACTCCGCGACCTTGTTTTCGTAGAGAATGTTGTTTGTCCCATAATCCAAAATCACCAGATCGGGCTGCAGCACCTCGGACTGCTCCTTGAGTTTTTCCATTGTCAGCACCGCTTCAAAAGGAGATCCCCCTACCCCCAAGGAATGGTAAAGTACCCCACTCCTATCCTTTTTCTCCAAGCTCATCCCATAAAATCGAAACAGCCTCCCCGACTTCTCGTTGGGTAGCAACTGCACCTGAAGTTTACCAATCTCCTGCGTGAGGGGAATCCGCAGGTAGTTCTTGCCCGACTGGACAGAGCGAAGCGAATCATCTACCTGCCAGTGGTTCTCCCCCACGGTTAACTTGAAATCGGGGGTTTGAGAATTGTTATCAAAAAACAAAATCAGCTCGTACTCCTCTTTAGGAAGTGGACTGGGAAAGGTAAGGGTAAAGCTGGCGGCGGGGTCGCGGGTTTCTACCGTCATTCCCCGTACGCCCAAGGGAATTTTGGGGTTAGGCTGGAAACTCTTGGCCGAGGTCCAAGTGCCCGTATGGCTGGTTTTGTAGTTGATGCTGCCGTAGGTTTTGGCAGCAGAAAAAGGGAATAGAAATCCTGGTCCTGCATCGCCAAAATTTTCATGGAGGTAGGACTTCGCTTCCGTCGTGACTACCTCGGACTGGATGTGGCTCGCCCCAAAGTGGAAGATTACCAGGCGGTTTTCATTTGCCTCGCTGAATAGCTCTGTGAGCTTCTTCGCAGTGGCCAGGCTGGGGTATTGCAGAAAAGCATAGCTGGTGTCCATTTTTAGTCGTTCAGTAGCAGGAATGGAATCCTGAGCCTCCCTGGCCTGCGCAGAAAAGAGGCCTAAGAAAAATAGAGATACTATAACCCATCCAATTCGACGCTTCATATCCGACTACTGGTTAATACTAAACACATCAGTTTTCACTTTGAACGACTACCGTGTCTTGAATCCCGTTGATGGAATCCAATAGTCGCTGGGCTTCCTCTTGTTTTAAGACTTCATCGTAGTCCTGATCTTTCTGATAGGCCAAGTTGCGCATCATTCCAATGGTCCCTCGAGATACTGCAGCATACAAGCCTACGGCAAAAACCAAGTCATTCACTTGCGCATCCTCCATGATCTTCAGCAAGTTGTGTTTGGAATACCGAAAGTCCACCACATAGATTTGTTCGTAGTGGCTAATTAAATACACAACAAACGCATTTCCCATTGAATTTTTGACAACGGCGATCTTTTTACCATTTTTTACATTGGTGGTAATTTTCAACAGCGGCGTATCTCCACAGATAAAGCTGGAATAGCTGGGCGAATTGCAAAATACCTTGCTCAACTGGGGATATTTGAAGTCGTAGGCATTGTAATAGACCGCCTTGGTTTCAATGCCGGGTGGAATGTAGGTTTCCACGCGATCTGGATTATCTCGCACGGATTGATCGCGTGTGAGCTCATAAAGGGTTCCCAAAAATCCTTTCCGCTCTTTCTTTTCCATGCTAGACAGCGGCACTGGCGTGATCCCTGCCGCCTTGCAAAAGGCCACATAGCCGTAATATGCACCCAAACCGGTCCAATGGTGGTCGCTGCCGTACCAGAGGTATTCGTTGTAATGCTGGTTCATCTCCCCCATCACGTCTGCAAAATAGACTCCAGGGTTTAGGTTCTTTTGGATGGCTTTGAGTGTAGCCTCGTTTCGCTGGGCATAACGCTCGTAGGACTTCAAGGGAATAAATGCCGATGACAAGGGGGCCACGGCAGAGAAAACCCGTGCTTTTCCCCGAAGGGTATCTGCATACACATTCAGCATCTTTGCAAAATAGGGTGAGATGGCGGGATCCCCGGAATTTGTGGTGTAGATCTTCCCATTTAATATCAAGACGCTGCCGGCATCAAATTCTTCAAATCCTTCCAAATAGGTCTTTTGCGCAGCAGAATCCAAGTTGTTGTCTTCTGGTTCTTTGGATTTTTCTGGATTGCCCACGACCACAATCTTTTCTTGATTTTGGAAATGGAAACCCAAATTGTAGCGGAATGCTTCGGTCAAGCGTACAGCTTGGGCCCGAAATGGAAAGTGATCGTTGATGTATCCCTGCATGCCCTTGCTGAAGGCGCCTGAAATATAGGTATCCCAGGTCAAGGCGGGCAGTGTGGCAAGGGTTCGCTTTTCCGAAAGGGAGATTTTTTCCTTGGGGCCAAACACAAATAGCAGGCTGATTGCTAGCATGCATCCAAATACCAAACCGATTTCTAACTTCTTGCGCATCTTAGAATCTAAAGTAGATGAATGGATTGTAAGTATCGTCGACGATCAAGGCCGTGGCCAGGAGGAGAAACAACAAGTTGATCCCTAATGAAAATCCGCGGTAGTACTTACTCACAACTTCATTGGTTCGGCTTTCTTTTGGAAAGATCTCATCCCAAGGGATGCAGAATAGGATCACGACCACATACAAGAAGGCATAGGAAGCGAGGTCCGTGCCCCAGCCCGCACCGATGGGATTGGGGGAATAAAAGAGTTTCCCCAGGAAAATGCCCAGCTTGTCAAAATCATCGAAGTAAAAGAAGGAACGGCTGAAGTTGACCACCAGCAAGGCGTAGGCATAGAGCGCAAACCGAGGCAAGAGGTCAAAGTACTTCTTGAGCACTTTTTCGATCACCATAAATACCCCCAGAAAGAGGCCCCATAGCACAAAGTTCCAACTTGCTCCGTGCCATAGTCCGGTGAGAAACCAGACCACGAGGATGTTGCGGATCTGGTACTTTTTGTTGCCGCCCAGCGGGATGTAGACGTAATCTCTCAAGAATCGCCCAAGGGTCATGTGCCAGCGCTGGTAAAAATTGGCAACCGAAGTGGCGGCATAGGGATGGCGAAAGTTTTCGGGAAAAGTAAACCCAAAGATCCTTCCTAGGCCGATGGCCATATCCGAGTAGCCTGAAAAGTCAAAATAGAGTTGCAGGGAATACAGCACGATGCCAAACCAAGCTTCGGGGGTGGACAGGTCATTGAATTGTACTTGCAGGTATTTCTCTACGAGGATCCCCACGCTATTCGCCAACACCACCTTTTTGAATAAGCCTAGGCAAAAGCGGTTGACACCGGTAGCTACCAGATCCCAGTCCAATGGGCGCAAACGCGTTTGCGCAGCTACTTCTGCATAGCGGACGATGGGGCCGGCCACCAGCTGGGGAAACAAGCTGACAAACATCAAAAAATCTATGGGATTCTTTTCTGCCTTCACCTCCCCTTTGTACACATCGATGGTGTAGGAAAGCGTTTGGAAGGTGTAGAATGAAATCCCTACCGGAAGGAGGATATTCGGTTCGGTAAAAGAGGTACCGAGAAGGAAATTGGTGTTTTGTATGATGAAGTCTGCATACTTAAAGGTAGCGAGTAGGCCGAGGTTGATGACGATGGAGTTGACTAAGGCAAACAGCCGAACGGGCTTATTTTCTCGAAATTTGTGGATCAGGAGGCCATTGAAGTAATCTAAGAGCCCAGAGAATAGCAGTAGGATCACCCAAACCGGTTCGCCCCAAGCATAAAAAATAAAAGAAAATGCAAGCAGGATAAAGTTCTGAACACGAACATTCTTGAATGCAAAATAGAATACAATGGAAAGCGGTAAAAAGAAATAAAGGAACGTTAAGCTAGAGAAAACCACTGTGCTGAGGAAGGGGTCAAGAATTTAGTGGGGTAAAGTTAATTGAAAAAGTGATTGGTAGTAGTGGTCAACGGCTAACGGTCCACGGTTGACAGCCCATGGTAGTTTTAGAAACAATCCGTACTACAACTACAATTGACTGTGGACAGTTGACCGTTAGCTGTTGACCATAATTTCTTACAAAAAACCACAAAATTTTATTCGGTTGCCAGCGGGGAAATAGTATCTTTATCCTCGGAAGTTGATTCCAATCTTTTTTAAGGATTAAACAGAAAAAATAGCCCCCATACCCAGCCCAAGTATGAATGTACTCGTCATCGACATAGGTGGAACCAACCTTAAATTACTCACCAAAGGACAAACTGAACGGATTAAAATTCCCTCCGGTGCAGACTTTACTCCCGAGCGATTGGTACCACTCGTTCGAGAAGCAACCGCCGCTGCAGGCTGGGAGTTTGAAGTTGTTTCCATGGGTTTCCCAGGTGTGGTCAAGGAGAACAAAATCGTCTCCGATCCAGTCAATATGGGCAAAGGATGGAAAGGCTATGATTTTTCAGCAGGTTTTGGTTGCCCCGTCAAATTAATCAACGATGCAGCCATGCAGGCACTTGGCAGTTACGAGGGAGGCAAACTCTTATTTATGGGTTTCGGTACTGGGCTCGGTACTGCGATGGTTTACGAACACCTGATCTTACCGCTTGAAGGCGGACATCTCCCCTTTCGTGACAGCACCTTCGAAACCCATGTAGGCAATGCTACACTGACCCTGCTTGGAAAAAAGCTATGGAAAGAGTCCGTTTACGAGACCATCGAAGCGTTTAGAAACTGCTTCCAGCCTGACGAAATTGTGCTTGGTGGAGGCAATTCGAAATACCTGGAGGAACTTCCTGCCAATTGTCGCCTCGGCTCCAACAAAAATGCCTTTACCGGAGGGTTTCGTCTTTGGGAAAAAGAGTACACCTACTAGTTTTTTTACTGATTCAGCAAACTATCTACCACTACCCCCTACTCGATTCGATTCCGTATGGCTCAAGTAACTTCAGACGCGCTGGTATTTTATGGGGCCACCGGCGATCTGGCTTTCAAAAAGATTTTTCCTGCCCTCTTCCTTATGGTCAAGCGTGGCCACCTTCAATCCCCCATCATTGGTGTGGCTCGTGGAGACTACGATTTGGAGAAATTGCAGCTCCGTGCCAAAGAAAGTATACAACGCTATGGCAACTTTGAGGAAGAAACATTTTCAAAGTTCCTAAAGCTCCTTGCCTTCGTAGGAGGCGATTATACGGATCCACAGACCTTTCTGCGCATCCGTGTAGCATTGGGGACTGCCCAAAACCCGACCCATTACCTCGCCATCCCCCCCGTGCTTTTTCCTGCCATCATCGACCAATTGGAACAATCGGGCTGCGCCAAAGGGGCTCGAATCATTGTTGAAAAGCCTTTTGGCACAGATTACAACTCTGCCAAAGCCTTGAATAAACTGCTGCTCTCCAAATTTTCGGAAAGCGCCGTGTATCGCATCGACCACTACCTTGGCAAGAGGCCAGTCAACAACCTGGTATTTTTCCGATTTGTCAACTCCCTATTAGAGCCTGTTTGGAATCGGAAACACATTGAATCCATCCAAATCACCATGGCGGAGGATTTTGGGATCCAAGGCAGAGGAGCATTTTACGATGTCACTGGCGCCATTCGCGATGTAATCCAAAATCACCTCTTCCAGATCCTTTGCAACCTGACCATGGAGCCGCCCCAAACTTTGGATAGCGAATCCATCCGCGATGAGAAAGTGAAGGTCTTGAAAGCCATTGCACCCCTACGCGCACAAGATGTGGTGCGAGGGCAATACAGGGGCTACCTTCAGGAAAAGGCCGTCCGCGAAAACTCGAAAACAGAAACTTTTGCAGCCATGCGCCTGCACATCAATTCCCCACGTTGGGAAGGGGTGCCCTTTTTCATTCGTGCAGGAAAGTACTTACCCGTTACTTGCACGGAAATTATGGTTCGCTTCAAGCACCTTCCTTCCGCGTATTCTTCCATTGCTTCCAAGCCAAACCACATCCGATTCCGCATCAGCCCTGATGTTACCGTGGCCTTTGGCATGCTGATCATGGCTCCTGAAGAGGACATGGCTTCGGTGCTTTCCGAAGTGCAAGGCAATCCAACGCCTTTTCCCAATGAAAAAGATGCCTACGAGCGCGTACTCACCGATGCCATGGATGGAGATCCTACACATTTTGCGCGGCAAGATTATGTGGAAGAAGCCTGGAAACTCGTGGATGAATACTTGCATTCAGATTCCCCGGTATTTGACTATGCCCCTGGCAGCTGGGGTCCTGACTCCGTCAATGACTTGATCTGCCCTCCAGGAGGTTGGAACAATCCCATTTTGCAGAAGAAATAGCCATGAAAACTGAACTATTTTCGACAGCAGAGCAAGTAGCTGCAGGCGCTGCAGCCTACCTGGAACAACAAATTCGAGAGGCGCTTGGAAATCAACCCACCTACTCCTTAGCCATCAGTGGAGGACGTACGCCTTGGGAAATGCTGAAAATCCTTTCCAAAGCCGATTTGCCTTGGCAGCGGGTCAATCTATTTCAAGTGGATGAGCGGGTAGCTCCAGAAGGGCATGCAGACCGCAACCTCACGCAGCTTTTTCAAGCAATTGCAGGTACGCCAATGGTGACGCAATTGCGGATTTTCCCCATGCCTGTACTTGTAGAAGACCTGGAGAATGGATGTCGGGAATACACGCAAGTATTGGATGAAGTAACGGTAGGTAAAGGCCTAGATTTGATACACTTAGGACTCGGAAGTGATGGGCATACAGCCTCTCTTGTCCCTGGCGATGGGGTCATGCAAGTACAAGATCGGCTAGTAGCCTGCACCCAAAATACCTACCAAGGAAGGATTCGAATGACGCTCACTTATCCCCTACTCAATGGGGCAAAACAGCTCTTGTGGATCGTGACTGGAAGCGAGAAACAAGAGATGGTCCAGCGCTTGCTCCAACAAGATCAAAGTATCCCAGCAGGCCGCATCCGACAGGAGAATGCACTGCTTATGGTGGATCAAGCAGCAATGGAAGGGTAAACCCTGCTATTTTTGAGTTGGAGGAGTTTTTAAAAGTTGAAGCAAGATGCAAGAAACCTGCCTGCGGTAGGCAGGCAAGAACCGAGACTTAATCCTCTTGGTTCTTGTCTCTCGCTTCTTGGCTCTTGTCTCTTGCTTCTTTCTTCTTTTTGCGCGCAAAGACGCAGAGACGCAAAGAAATCTAACCGCGAACAGCTCTATCTTTTCTCGGCTCTTGCCTCTTGGCTCTTGGTTCTCGGCTCTTGTCTCTCGCTTCTTGCCTCTTGCTTCTCGGCTCTTGTCTCTTGCTTCTTGACTCTTTTTTCCTTTCTATTGCAAAAAAAATATGCTTCCCATTTTTACTCAAGCCCAACTCCATCCCAATGCAATTGCACTAGTAGATGCCTCCGGTGAATACACCTATGGCAGCCTTTGGGAGAAAAGTACCCAAGTTGCCCTGCACTTACTCCAAGGAAAGGCTGATTTGAACCAGGCCCGCGTGGCCTTTATGGTTTCCCCCGGCATCAACTACGTGGCTACACTTTGGGGAATTTGGAAGGCCGGGGGCATAGCCGTTCCCCTTTGCCTGAGCTACCCATTACCCTCCCTAGCATATGTAATTGAGGATACAAAGGCCGCAATCTTGGTGATCGAAAAGACCTACCAGGACCTAATACAGCCCTATGCCTTGGAAAATGGAATTCCCTTGCTGGATGTACAGGCAGTTCAACAGGGCCAAGAAGTGACACCAACGCCAGAAGTATCCTCCGATCGAGGGGCTTTGATCTTATACACCTCCGGCACCACAAGCTTGCCCAAGGGAGTACTTTCTACGCATGCCAACTTGGAAGCACAGATCTCCACTTTGATTCATGCCTGGGAATGGACCACTTCAGATCACACCCTCAGCCTTCTTCCACTACACCATGTACACGGACTGGTAAATGTGACTTGCTGTGCACTTTGGGCGGGCGCGACGCTCCAATTTCTCCACCCCTTTCAAGCGGAAGAAGTCTTTTCCATCTTTCTGGAAGGCAAGGTCAATGTATTTATGGCCGTGCCAACCATCTATTTCAAATTGATTGCAGAATTTGACTCGTATTCAGAAAATCAGAAAAAAGCGCTTACAGCTTGCATGAGCGCCTTTCGATTGATGGTTTCGGGTTCCGCAGCCCTACCTGCATCGGTAATGGAGCGCTGGAAGGAAGTATCAGGGCATACGCTATTGGAGCGCTATGGCATGACCGAAATCGGCATGGCGATCAGCAATCCTTACCAGGGCGAGCGAAGAACAGGATACATTGGTACGCCATTACCAGGAGTGGAAGTTCGCCTAGTGGATGAAGCTTTCGAAGCCGTAGCACTCGGAACACCTGGAGAAATCCAAGTGAAAGGTCCCGGAGTATTTGCTAGCTATTGGGGAAAAGCAGAAGCAACTCAAAAGGCTTTTACCGAAGACGGCTGGTTTAAAACAGGCGATATCGCAGTGGTAGAGAACGGCTTCTACCGCATTTTGGGCCGTGATTCGATAGACATCATCAAGTCGGGCGGCTACAAAATATCTGCACTAGAGATTGAAGAAGTGCTTCGCAGCCATGCCTTGATCAAGGATTGTGCAGTGGTCGGCATTCCCAATGAGGAATGGGGCGAACTGGTTGCTGCGGTCTTGGTCACCGAAACTACCTTAGACCTTGCGGAACTGAAAGACTGGCTGAAGGAACGCCTTCCCAACTACAAATCACCCAAGGTCTACCAGATCTTAGCTGAACTTCCCAGAAATGCTATGGGAAAAGTGGTGAAAAATCAACTAAAACCCTTATTTTCCTAATTCGTAGTCCAACCCAATATTCCCGACCATGATCAAAGGTTTAGCACTTCTTTCATTTTGTTTTCTTGCAGGCATGTGGTGCGGCGCACTACTGGGCAGTTGGCTCGGCATTGATGCCAATGTAGGTGGTGTTGGATTCGCGATGGTATTCTTCCTCCTGCTCAAAGAAGCTTCCGAAAGGAAAGGCCTCTGGAATGGAGAATTTGCCTTTGGAATTGAATTTTGGAACAAGCTCTACATTCCGATCGTCATCGCGATGGCCGCCAGTTTGAATGTAAAATCTGCTGTCTCTTCTGGACTATTGGCGGTATTGGCAGGGCTACTGCCTGTACTTTTAGCCTTCTGGGTGTTTAAGGTGCTGATTAAAAAATTGGGAACTTCTTGAGATGGAAGAACTGCAGCAAGTACTCGAAAAAAATGGGTTGGTCTTCGCCTTTTTGGCAGTAGGTCTTTTGACTTGGGGAGCAGATGTGCTTTCCAAAAAGGTTTTTGCTTCCAAAATCCCTGGATCTGCACTCGCCATCTTTTTGGCTTTGGGCATGGGGTATCTAGGTGGGCTTATTGCAGACGGGGAGCAAGGGCTCGCTGATCTTCCCATATTTAAGGGCTTGTCCGTTTTGGGTGGGGGCATGTTTCGGGATTTTGCCATCGTGGCAACAGCCGCAGGTGCAAGCTTCCTCCTCATTCGAAAAAGTGGCTGGATTGGTTTGATCTCCTTGGTACTGGGCATTGGTGTTTTCTTTCTTGCAGGTGTTGCCCTAGCTTGGATGATGGGTTACCGCGATGCAGTTAGTTTGTGTACCTTGGGCGCAGGAGCCTGTACCTACATCGTCGGCCCGGTGACAGGCGGAGCCTTGGGTGCGAGTTCGGAGCTGATTGCGCTCAGCATCGCCACAGGCGTTGTCAAAACCATTGCTGTGACCATCCTTACCCCCGTTTTGGCCAAGAAAATTGGATTGCAATCCCCCGAATCAGCAATGGCCTATGGGGGTATCATGGGGACTTCGAGCGGTGTGGCAGCTGGGTTGGCCGCCACAGATCCTGCCTTGGTTCCCTACGGTGCAGTCACGGCCACCTTCTACACGGGCTTGGGATGTCTGATTTGTCCCTCGCTGTTTTACCTGATTCTATCCACGCTTTTGGGTGCATAGGACTTAAATTTATCTAACATGAATTCAACCTTTCGCAATTTTCGAGCAACCCTAGCCTGCATTTGCCTGTTGGTAGGGTTTTCCTGTAACGCCCCAGAAAAGGCTAAAAATGAAGCAGCAGCTCCCTTAGCCATCTCGGAAATTGAAGCTGAGATCAAGAACTACATTTCGCAGACAACTCAGAAGAATGCGGGGTTTTTCCCAGTTAAAGACGAAAACCACGACCTCAAAATGAAGTTGGTCCGGGTACACACCGAATACCTCTCCAACCTAGGCCCAACTAGCCACTTTGCTTGTGTTGACTTGGTGGACGAGTCTGGGGATGTGTACGATGTGGACTTCTTTATGGAAGGTAGCGCCGGGAGTATGGCGATCACGAGTACCTCCGTGCACAAGTTGAACGGCAAACCTTATTACAGTTGGAAACAAAAACAAGACAAAACCTGGTATAAAATGCCCTTAGAACAATCCGATAATTCCCTACTCGGGGTCAAAGAAGGAAAAGACAGTTTCGAGTTTTTCTACACCGTCACCCTCCCTACCCTCACGGAATCCGCGGAGATCTGGATTCCCATGGCCTTGTCCGATGCATTTCAAGAAGTGAAAGTGCTTGAGAAGAAGCTTCCTACTGGCGCCAAAGTCTTGAAGGACGTGGCCAACTCCAATGAGGTACTTTACATGAGTTTGGGTCCAGAGCACAGTGGAAAGCAGATTGCCATTTCCTACGCTGTCACGCGCAGCGAAAAAGGACCTTATGCCGCTACACAGCCCGATCCAAAGTTGTATTTGGGGAGCAACAAGCTGATGCCTGTAGGTGGAAGGTTTGAAGAAATTGCCAAAGAGGCTTTGGGAGAAAAAATTAAGGAATCGCATCTGATTCAGGCCAGAAGATTGTACGATTACATCATCGAAACGATGCGCTACATGAAGTTTGGAGATTTTGGGCGAGGAGATTCCAATTATGCCTGTGATTCCAAAACTGGCAATTGCACCGATTTCCACTCCTACTTTATTTCGTTAGCACGTTCGGTGGGCATTCCTGCCCGATTTGCGATTGGTGCTTCGATTCCTTCGGACCGCAACGAAGGTGGAATGGATGGCTACCATTGCTGGGCGGAGTTTTATGCGGATGGCAAATGGTGGCCGGTAGATATCAGCGAAGCAAATAAGTACACGGCCTTAGCCACCTACTATTTTGGTAGACATCCTGCCAATCGCATTGAATTTACTCGAGGCAGGGACTTGGAACTCAATCCAGGTCCAAGTGCTGGGCCCTTCAACTTTCTGGTGTATCCCTACCTGGAAGTTAAGGGCAAAGAGGTCAAAGCACCGACCACCTTTACCTTCCAGCGGAAATCTTGATCAAAAAAAGAGGCTTTCTCAGATTGTGAGAAAGCCTCTTTTTTTTGGTGTTAAGCTGGAGTATCCTTGGAAGTGGTGTCTTTTGGATGCTCACCACCTGCTGGGTGCTCACCGCCCGCTGGGTGCTCTTCGCCTTCTGGTTGCTCAGCAGCTTGTTCTGTAGAATCCGTAGCTTCTGCAGCTTCTTCTTTTTTACCACCACAAGAAGTCAATACCGTAGCTGAAAAGAACGCCAATAGCATGAAGCTAACGACTGTGAATTTTACTTTTTTCATAAATAAGTAGGTTAGTGTAGCGTTAAGTTACGGCTTTGCTTAAAATGTAGGAAGAAGGTGGTGTTTTTTTTTATGGTTGCACGATAAATGGTCAACGGTCCAATCTCAAATTAATAAATCAAAAATTAGTGGCTATTCCTCCGAATCTCTTTTACATTTGACGCAAGATTGTACGAAATGAGCAACTCTGGGCTATTTAAAAATCCGGACAAACAACTTTTAGCCCTTAAATGGGTTGAGAAAACCAACAGCGTCATTCGGGTAATTTTTACCTTGATGATTTTTTTCGTTTGGGTTATTGATCTGGGTTTCCCTAATCAAAAAATCTTCCCCATTCATTCCTTGCTCTACGGGATAGCCCTCTTTGTTTTAGGACAAAATTACCTCTACCGGCTTCTCTTCATTTACAAGGAAACCAGCAAAGGTCGTTTGCGTTTGGAAGTCGTCCTTACCTGTTTACTCCATTTTGCTGCCATCCTTCAATTTGGTTGGCTGGACGGATGGACCTGGATGCAAGCCTACCAGGGAACTTTTACTAATTTATTGATTTCCCTGCTGTTCTTTATTGAACTAAGTAGCATGAGTTTGGGAATCAATAAACTGTCCATTCACCCTGCCTTGATCTTTATCCTGAGCTTTCTTCTGGTCATCCTGGTAGGAACCATGTTACTCATGCTCCCCAACTCCACTGTGGGAGGAATCACTTGGATAGATGCCCTTTTCACCTCAACCTCAGCCGTTTGTGTTACGGGTTTGATTGTAGTAGATACGGCCACCGTCTTTACGGGAATGGGTAAGACCATCATTATGATTTTAATTCAAATCGGCGGGCTGGGCATGATGACCTTCACCAGCTTTTTCGGTTTCTTTTTTAAAGGAGGACATTCGCTTCAAAGCCAGCTTTTCCTTAAAGATTACATCAACGAGGACAACATCAGTAAAATTGGCTCCACACTG
>Ga0209400_1001487_pt1 | contig 18716 bp, 20 predicted proteins | sample M_130807_EF_Meta_FD_187313 | JGI IMG/M metagenome (GOLD analysis project Ga0209400, IMG submission 187313) | Freshwater microbial communities from Lake Montjoie, Canada to study carbon cycling - M_130807_EF_MetaG (SPAdes) (version 2) | ecosystem: Environmental > Aquatic > Freshwater > Lake... | reverse complement strand
GTGGGGTTAAAAGAGAAGTAATGCTTTGGCCTCGCTATTGGATGAACGAAAAATCGAGGATGATGCGATGAGCTTGAACGATTGGGAAGTAGGTACAGAAGTTTCCGCCGAGGAAGAGGGCGCGTATCTTAAAGACTTGTGTGCGGCGCTAAGGAATCAACAAACCTTGAGTAAAGTTGAGAACAAGGAGAACACATATACGATTATTACTGATGACCTTACCGCTCACGCTGCCGACATCATTGAAGAGTTGTGGGGTCGGGTGGATGTAGCGTATATGGAAGGTGTTGCAAAGGGCATGGAGATTAAAGCTGACGAGATGGCTTATGAATCTTTGAAGGGGAAGTGAAATGAAAGTATCTTTTGAGATGGAAGACGCGCAGGTCGATGCCATTCTAGTTCAGGTATTGGAAGACCACATCGTGTATACCTACACTGATTTCTTTTGGCACACAGAAGACCGTGAGTACAATGAGAAACTTAAAGAAGCATTGTGGGTTGTGTTCGATTACTTTGCTGGTGAAGAAGCGGCGAAGGATTTAAAGAACAGTATTGAAGATAAGTATGATGCCGGAGAAGAAGATGAAAATTGAATTGGGGTATTGTTTGGAAACCCCGAAGGGCTTAGTTGTGAGCCTTGAACTAGATGATGATGGTCGGCAGTATTTGCTGGAGCGTGGGTTCAACGCGATGCTTCTTGACGTAGTCAATAAAATGGAGAACGGCCATGAACGAGAAACGCCGGAAGGCATTTGATGAGTGGTGGTTGTTACATGCAACGCCCGAAGGCCGGACCACACCCAGTGCAATTTGGGAAGCAGCATGTGACTGGATGAAAGAAGAAATGATTTGGCGCATGGAACAGTGCGTGGAGAAAAATGTAAATGAACAGAGTTGAGCACGCCCTTGCTGAAGCACAGACAGCAGACGACGTAGTGATTATTTGTTTTGATGAGGGTGGTGAGATGTCTTTGCACTCGACCATTACCAAGGGTCCGGAAATTCTTTGGGCACTTGAACTTGCTAAGTCACAAATTCTAGAGATGGGACAACCGGAGGACGCGTGAAATTTAAAGACATCTTGTTTGATGTATGGCTTGCGTTAGGTGTGCTGGGTATGGTGATTGGTTTAGCTATCCCAGTACTGGGTACTTTTTATACGATATGGGAGTGGATACAATGAGCGACTTTATGCAGCGCCAATTTGATATCAGCCAAGAACTTATTCGGTTGATGAACCGTGAGCATGAACAACGCAGCCGTATCTTTGAGAAGTATGAAGGGGAACTGCAAGAGAAAGATCGGTACATCGCAAAGCTAGAGGCCACCATCCAAGCACTAGAAGTTCTAGTTAAAAAGTAGGAGCCATCATGTACATCTGGTTTAATCTATTGTTGTTTAGCAGTGGGCACTGGATGTACGTAGATGTATTTGAAACTTTGGAAGAGTGCCAAGACGAACGCAAGATGCAGGAAATTATTAACCCCGGTAACTACTACTGCATACCTACACGCATGGAGAAATCATAGCATCATGAGCTTTACCCCCGAAGCAAAAGTAAAAAAGAAAGTTGTCACCCTAGTAAAAGCTAAAGGCGCCTATTACTTTTTCCCCGTGATGAATGGGTATGGTAGGGCGGGCATCCCTGATATAGTGGTGTGCTATCGTGGGCAGTTCATTGCTATTGAATGTAAGGCTGGCAACAACAAGCCAACCGAACTACAGCTAAGAGAAATAGAAGCCATCCGTCAAGCAGGCGGGGTGTCGATTGTTGTGAATGAAGACAACATCGAGGATGTAACAAAAATACTGGAGAGCTTTGATGGCACGCCCTTACCAGAGGATACTGGTACTTGATTTTGAAACATACTTTCACAGCAAAACATTTACTTTAAAGAACTTAACTACTGAGCAGTACATCAGGGCCGACAGGTTCAAGGTGCACGGCGTCTGCGTTAAAGACTATGGCAGCGCAGAAGCTGCGGTGTGGTATCCCCATGAGGAAGCAATTGCCTTCTTTAATTCCGTAGACTGGGAAGCCACCGCTGTGCTAGCGCACAATGCTCAGTTCGATGCAGCTATTCTGTCGTGGCACTACGGCCACGCCCCCTGTTTTATTTTTGATTCCCTCAGCATGGCCCGCGCTTTGTTTGGTATGGAGCAGGGCAACTCCTTGGCTGCACTGGCGCAGAGATTCGAGCTACCTGATAAAGGCAAGGCGCTGATGAACGCCGATGGGTTAGTTGATCTACCCGAAGAAGTGGCGCGGGAATTGGCCGCGTACTGTGCGCATGATACCTTTTTGTGTGAGGAAATCTTTAAGCGCATGGAGCCGGGGTTCCCCAAGAAAGAACTCAGGTTGATAGACCTCACGCTTAAGATGTACACGCTGCCGGTGCTTGAGCTGGACCCCGTGCTGCTGGTTGATGCCATACGTGAAGAAGAAACACGGCGCACAAGTCTGCTACAGAAACTAAGTATCGACGAGAAAGACTTGGCGAGTAACCCGAAGTTCGCGGAGATACTGCGGGGCATGGGTGTTGAACCACCGCTGAAGAACAAGAAGCCCACGGTAAAAACCCCGAACCCAGAAGGCAAGACCTTGGCGCTAGCCAAGAACGATGCGGGTTTCCAAGCCCTGCTCAATTCAGATAACGAAGATATTGCTGCGCTATGTGAAGCGCGGCTGATGGTTAAGAGTACGTTGGAGCGGACACGTGCGCAAAGATTTATCGACATCTCCCATCGAGGCCCGTTGCCCGTGCCACTCAACTATTACGGAGCACACACCGGACGGTGGTCAGCATCAAGAGGCAGCGGCATCAACCTCCAGAACCTCAAGCGAGGCAGCGCCTTACGCCGAGCCATCATGTCCCCCGAAGGATACACACTAGTTGTTTGTGACTTGGCCCAGATCGAACCCCGAGTGCTGTCGTACCTAGCGGATGATGTACAGATGCTAGATATCTTTAGGTCAGGTGATGATCCTTACGCAGCGTTTGGTGCGCAGATGTTTGGCATTCCTAATCTGTCGAAAGAATCTCACCCCGAACTCAGGCAGTCTGCGAAGTCAGCGTTGCTGGGCGCAGGGTATGGGCTAGGGTGGGCGTCGTTTGCGGGGCAGTTGTTGACGGGGTTTCTTGGCGCGCCGCCCATACGGTACGACCTTAACTTTGCTAAGCAAGTTGGCGTAACTGCAGAAGATTTTACTGCGTTCACTGAGTGGGACGTGAACCTCGCCAAGCTAGAAGACATCCCGCATACGTGTAGTAAGAAAGAGTTATTGGTCCACGCCCTTTGTTCCAAAAAGATTATCGACAAGTACCGAGCCGCGTCTAGTCAGGTTGTTTCTTTTTGGGAGATGTGCAACGGGCTAATCAAGCGCAGCCTGCACGATGGTAAAGAACGTACACACAAGTGCCTCACGTTTAAGAAGGGTGAGATTGTGTTGCCAAGTGGGTTGAGTTTGAGATATCCTGCTTTGACTAACGTCACTACGCCAGAGGGTAATTCCCAGTGGGTGTATGGGCAGAACAAGATTAAGTTGTATGGCGGGAAGCTGACTGAAAACATCGTTCAGTCAGTAGCTCGTTGCGTCATGACAGACGGTATGTTGCGGATACAAAACAAGTATCCGTGCGTGTTGACTGTGCATGACGAAGTGGTGGCTCTGGTTCCCGATGAAGAAGTAAAGGAGGCAGAGCCGTGGGTGTTGAGGCAGATGACGATTGAACCTGCGTACATGCAGGGGATACCGTTGAACGCCGAGACTGGTGCAGCAAAACGATACGGAGACGCAAAGTGAAAAAGAAAGTTAAAGTATTTGATACGCCGTACAAGCTCAACTCTGTTGAGTCTTTCGCAGACCCATCGCAGAATGGGGAGATTGATTTTGATGAGCGCACTATCAGTATTGTTTCTACCCTCAATGAAGACAGCAAGTTTGTCACGCTTGTGCATGAGCTTATCCATGCGTCTCTGAAGGAGATGAATCACCCGCAGTACAAGAACGAGAAGCTCGTAACCCCGTTGGCTGTTGGTGTTGGCGAGGCGCTCATTCAACTCGGAGTGCGTGTATGAGATGTAGTTGTGGCGGCGATACGCGGGTAGTTGATTCGCGTTTGATTGATAAAGCGTTACGCCGTAGACGCATTTGTATGGAGTGCGGTAACAGGTTCAATACTTTGGAGACCGTGATGCCACAAACAGAACGCAAACCAAAGCCAGTAAAAACTGAACCCGCATTTGTTACCGCAGAAGTATCAGCAAAAATTAAACAAAAGAAAACCCATGCTCGGCGACAGCTCGAAGACATGCGGTATGCAAAAGAGGATACGGACATCTTTGATTTTGATGAGGATATCCCGTGGATGCCAAACCAATAACGTGGTCGCACAGTTCACTGAAAGACTACGAAGGATGTGCCCGACGTTACTACAACGTCAAAGTTCTTAAGAAGTATCCGTTTCAAGAAACAGAACAGATTAGATATGGGAAGGAACTTCACAAGGCGGCAGAGGTTTACGTTAAAGATAGTAAGCCGGTGCCAGAACAGTTCAAGTTCATGGCGCCCACCCTTCAAGCACTGATGCGCAAACCGGGACGTAAGCTGGCTGAGTATCAGATGGCATTGACGGTTGATCTTAAACCTTGTGACTGGTTCAGCAAGGATGTATGGGTTCGAGGGGTTGCTGACTTGTTGATTGTTGATGATGACAACTTGACTGCGTGGGTTGTTGACTACAAGACAGGCAATGATAAGTACCCTGATCGAGACCAGCTAACGCTTATGTCGTTAATGACATTTGCACACTTCCCCCATATCCGGCAGGTGAACTCTGCTCTGTTGTTTGTTGTTAAGAACAATATGGTAAAGGCGAAGATGACCTATGACGAACAAGACCAAGCATGGTGGGAATACAGAGAGCGAGTTAGTCGAATTGAAAACGCACACGCTGCCGGAATATGGAACCCCAGCCAGTCTCCCCTATGTAACTGGTGTCCCTGCACAAACTGTGAGCACCACCCCCGGCACTGATGTAGACTCCAAGGGATTAACAAACAGCGAAGCTTGGGACCTCGTTGAATCCATTCCGGTAGCTACACTTATTGATTACTTTATTAATAGGCACGGTAACGAGTGGGTTCTTGATGCAGATGTACACACAGACTACTTCAACACAATAGTTTGTATGAAGCTGCAGTTCAAAGGGTTCGTTGAATCTGTAGACTATCTGCCGCCCAATACTATTAGGTCCCATAACCCAAACACTGTGTACCAAAAGGCGTACCGAGTGCGGAGGTACGAGCATGCAAATAGTTGAAGACAGGGCGTTAGTACTGCGCACGCGTAAGCCAGAGAAGTACGCCGTAATTCCCAAGAGTAAAGTAATCAGTGAGAACGATGGGGCGTATGAAGTTGCCGTCTACTGGGGGCTTGATGAAGCGCGGGTACTCAAGAACCTAGGGGTTAAGAACGTACCGTCCCCCATCACCCGCCACTATGAGTGGCCGGGAAAGTACAAACCGTTTCAGCACCAAATAGATACGGCATCGTTTCTTACTCTGCACCGTAGAGCTTTTTGTTTTAATGATCCCGGTACTGGCAAGACACTTGCCGCGCTATGGGCAGCTGATTACTTGATGAAGCGGGGGGAAGTTAAGCGCTGTTTAATTCTGTGCCCGCTGTCAATTATGCACAGCGCATGGATGAATGACTTACACCGAAGTATCATTCACAGAACTGCCGTGGTCGCGCACCATGCGCAGGCTACCCGCCGGATAGAGATGGTCCAGCAGGACTACGAGTTTGTCATTGTCAACTACGATGGACTCAACCTGATTGCGGATGAAGTTAAAGCTGATGGTCGCTTTGATCTCATCATTGTGGATGAAGCCAACGCCTACAAGAACCCATCGACTAAGCGGTGGAAGTCCCTAGCCAAACTTATTTCTCCCAAGACTTTCTTGTGGATGATGACGGGTACCCCCGCCAGTCAGTCCCCGACTGATGCGTATGGTTTGGCTAAGCTGGTCAACCCATCCGGTGTACCTAAATTTCAAACAGCGTGGCGAGACTTGGTCATGCGGAAGTTGACGCACTTCAAATGGATTCCCAAAGCGGATGCACCTGACAGAGTATTTGAAGCGCTGCAACCAGCCATCCGGTACACCAAGCAGCAATGTCTTGACCTGCCCCCAGTGATGACAGAGACCAGAGAGATACCTCTGACCACACAACAGACAAAGTACTACAAGATGTTGAAGGAACGGATGACGGTTCAAGCAGCAGGGGAAGTAATCACTGCAGCCAACGCCGCAGTAAACGTAAACAAGCTGCTGCAAATCTCGGCGGGTGCTGCATACACAGACGACGGTGAGGTTGTTGAGTTTGATTGTGCCCCCCGCCTCAATGTTCTGATGGAAGTACTCGAAGAGACGCAAAGAAAAATCTTAGTGTTCGCAAACTTCCGACATAGCATAGATACTATAAGTAAGTTCTTAGGAAAGCATGGAATTGACTGCGCCACGATACACGGTGATGTATCAGCATCAAAGAGAACATTAATTTTTAACCAGTTTCAGACCACTCCGTCACCCCGAGTGCTGGTTATCCAGCCTCAAGCAGCAGCGCATGGGGTCACACTAACCGCCGCTGATACGGTGGTGTTCTGGGGTCCAGTTATGAGCGTGGAGACATACGTCCAGTGCTGCGCACGGGCTGACCGGCAGGGTCAGACATCAGACAAAGTAACTGTCATTCACTTGCAGGGATCGGAGATAGAGAAGCGCATGTTCAAGCAGTTGGCACACCGAGTGAATGAACACACAAGCCTCATCAAACTATATGAGGACGAACTTGCACAGCCAGAATGAACCTGTTAAAGTTTTGACATAACAATACGGAGAGTAAAATGACAACCGACATTTCTGAAATCCCCCTTGATAGACTGGCCCGCGTCTACCTGAAGATGCGAACAAACATTCAGGACATCCAACGCGAACATGATGAGAAGATTGCTGAGCTTAAAGCGCAGCAAGACGAAGTTAAGTTTGCTATCAAAGAGCGCATGCTTTCTATGGGCACCACGTCCGCACGCACTGATGCGGGTACAGTTATTCTTTCTAAGAAGACGCGCTTTAGTACCAACGATTGGGGTTCATTCAAAGAGTTCATCATCGAACACGATGCGTTGGATTTGCTAGAGAAGCGCATTGCCCAGAAGAACATGGAAAGTTTTCTTGAAGAGAATCCCGGACTCGTACCGCCGGGACTCAACTCCGATTCGGAGTACGACATTTCGGTACGCAAACCCACACGTTAAGGAACGACTATGACTCAAGTCATTAAGTTTGAAGGGGCAGCTGTCCCCGCATTTGCTAAACGGGCCGAACGTTCATCGCTTGCTGCTTCTCTTGCAGGTGGTGGTGGCTCGACCGTTAAGCGTATCTCTATTAAGGGCGGTGTATTCCGCTTGTTTGCTGGTAGCAAAGAAGTCGGGGCTATCGAAGATCGCCATCTGGATGTCGTGATTGTCAACGCTGCACCAAAGATTGGCCGTTCGTTCTATGGCAAGAGCTATGAGGAAGGGGTGTCGTTGACTCCGAGCTGCTGGTCTGCTGATGGTGAGAAGCCGGATGTTTCTATTGAAGAACCGCAAGCTGACAACTGCGCCACCTGCCCTAACAACATCAAGGGTAGCGGTCAGGGTGAGAGCCGTGCCTGTCGCTTCTCGCAGCGTATTGCTGTGGTGCTGGCTAATGATATGGAAGGCGATGTTCTGCAGATGACGCTGCCCGCCACGTCCATCTTTGGCCCTGAAGAAAACGATGCCCGCCCGCTGCGTGCCTACGCTCAGTATCTGGATGCACATGGTTGGGACCCGGACATGCTGGTTACTCGTATGAAGTTTGATACCAAGGCTGCGGTGCCTAAGCTTCTGTTCCGCCCTGCTGCGTGGCTGGATGAGGATCAGTACGAAATCATTAAGCGCCAAGGCCAGACCCCTGATGCCGTGCGTGCAATTAAGATGACGTTCAGCACCGCCAAACTTGAAGTGGCCCCCGCACTACCCGCCCCTGTGATTGAGGGCACCCCGCCCAAGCGCAAGACTCAGCCAGTAGTTGAGGCGGTGGAGGAAGAGGACGAACCCAAGGTTCGTAAGGAAGCTGAACCGACGCAGGCTGTTAAGAAGCGCGGCAGTCTTGATTCTCTTGTGGATGAGTGGGACGACGAGTAAGGGAAGGGGGCGCATGCCCCCTACAAACTATGCCATACGCACAAAAAGTTATAGACGCCATTGAAAAATCGCCGAAGACTTTAGGCAATCAACTGGGTAGATGGGCAGTACATCTAGACTTTCCGGTAACTAAGATTGCTAAGAGCAGCGGCGCTACACGGCAGACTGTATACAACTGGTTCAATGGTGGTGAAGTTACGCCGGCCTATAGGAACGTTGTTCAGAGCCTACTTGAAATCATGCAGACATCTTCCAGCGCCGAGGATGCTTGGAGAAAGATATGCAACCATTTGAACCTTCAGGGTTAGTCGATGAGGTTTTCATTCGCTACGCTGCACAGTTTATATCCGAAGGCGGCATGCCCTTGGAGTGGGAAAAAGAAATGCTTAAGAGGTATCTATACTACTTTGCCTTAGTACAAGAAATAGATGCACATGCTAGAAGTGAGACAGCACCGGAGCAACTTTACATCTTGTAAGAGGCAAGTATGGAACCAGTAGAGTTCCTGCAGCGGGTTCTACCTTCGTCGGGTATGTACTGCGTGGCAGAGTTTGATACGGAAGCGAAGTGCCACAACTTTGTAACATCCATCGAGGACATGCTTGAAGGTTCTAAAAGGCATGTTCAACAAAGGATAAACTCCTACTTTGCGTTGGGGTCATTTGTTAAAGATGGGCGCACTGCAGCTAACGTAGCGTATATGCGTTCGTTGTTTATTGATGTTGATTGTGGCGAGGGTAAGTACCAAACAAAGCGTGAGGCTTTTCTCGCCGCTAGAAAATTTCTTAAAGACACAGAGCTTGATCAGCTTGGTTCACCTATCATCGTTGATTCAGGTGGTGGGGTGCATCTGTACTGGCCACTTGATCGGGATGTGTCCAAGACTGAGTGGTTGCCGGCAGCTAAAAACTTAAAGAAGCTGTGTCATGAGAACGGTTTTAAGATTGACCGCAGCGTTACGAGTGATGCTGCGCGGGTGCTGCGCATGCCGGGGACATACAATTTTAATTACATCAGCGATGACAAACCCGACCCCGTACCCTGCACTATCAAGAGCGAGGATGGGGATGTATTTAATTTTGAAGTACTGGCCGAGGCTATCAAAGCCAAGCTAGTCGGAACACCTGAAACTATTGAGCTTGTTATTCCCGGCACGGCCCCCAAACGTAGAGCAGACAACGCCCCCAAACTATTTGAGAACAACGGGAATAAGTTTAAGTTTCTGCTTGATAAGACCTTGAATGGTACGGGGTGTGGCCAACTCAAGTACTACATTGAAAACGCCAGTGACGATGGCATGGAACCGTTGTGGCGTGGGCTGTTGTCGTGGTCCATGAAGTGTGAGGATGCCGACGAGTACAACAAATACTTGAGTGATCTACATCCGTATACCCATGATCGGATGCAGCAGAAGCTTTCTGAAATCAGAGGGCCGTACTCCTGTGTAAAGATTGAGGAAAACAGTAGCTGCCCCGCCTGTGATACCTGCCCACACAAGGGCAAGATTACAAACCCATTGGTGCTAGCGCGGTACATGAAGACCGACGAGGAAGAAAAAGAAATCGTAGTGGCGGAGACGGTAGAAGACACCGCCCCTAAAATCACTAGACCCCCCGCACCTAAGGGTTACAGCTATGCCAAGGGTGGCGGCATCATCATGCACAAGCAGCTTGAGAAAAAGAAAAGCGACGATGATGAAGACTTAGTTAAAGACGTTAAGCTTCTTGACTATGATTTGTTTGTAGTCCACATCCTTAACCAGAACAAGACGCATACCGTGTACATGGTAGCTGACAAGCCGACGGGCGCAGAGACCATTACATTCCCGCAGCGGGCTGTGGTTAGCAAGGATGAGACGCTTAAGAACCTTGCTGAGCAGAACGTCATCGCCATGTGGGGCGCCAACAACGACGCCAACTTATTCTCCTATGTACGGGCAGCAGTAGAGGAAGCCAGCCGTAGAAACAATGCGCTAGTAATCCCCGATCGGTACGGTTGGCAGGAAGATAAGTCGTTTGTCTTGGGTGAGAAAACCTACAAGCCAGACGGCACGATTGAATCTTTCCCCATGCCCAGCCTTGACGCAATGAACAGCAAGACCAAAGTCAAGGGCACAGATGCTGCGTGGTTGAAACTTGTGGACATCCTGATTGGGCGCAAGGAGTGGATGCTGCTCGGCTTGGGTCTGGTCACAGCGTCTGGTCCGCTGTATGAATTTACTGGCATCCGTGGTCTGACGTTCAACGGGTGCGGCAGGTCGGGTAAGGGTAAGACTCTATCGCTGCGGCTGGGTGCGGGGTTCTGGGGACCGCCGTCTATGTTCTCTATCTCAGCAGCTAGCTCTGAGATTGCCTTGATTGAAGCAGCAGGTATGGCTGGCAGCGTCGGGCTTCTTATGGATGAGGCCACTACAAACATCAACGACACACAACCCAACGGTTCTAAGAATGACCGCACGTCACAAGCGCGGTGGGCCAAGAGCATTATCTATCGGGTGTCTGAGGGCGGCGGTAAGGAACGGTCAACGGCTAAGGGCGGCTTGGTAGTTAACACTGCGTACTGGAAGCTCCCGTTGTTCATGACATCCAACTCGTACCTCATGGATGTACTAGCTTCTCAAGACTCGTCCAACGAGCCTATCATGTACCGGCTACTTGAAGCCACGCTGCTCAATGACGTTACTCTGCAGCCCCATGAAGCAGAAGTAATGAACGAACTCAATGAGAACTATGGTGTTCCCGGCGCGATGTGGGTGCACTGGGTTGTGCGGAACAGAGACACCTGTCAGGCGATGGTGAAGAACTGCCGCAAGCGGCTGACGGATATGCTGGTGGAGAACAACAGTGAGCGCTTCTGGTTCGATGGGTGCGCTGCACTACTCGCTCTGTTCATTCTGCTTGGTAAGAACCACGCCAACATCTGTGATCTGCCGGTTGAGAATCTTCTGCAGAACTGCATCGTCAAGCTAATCACCGACGCACGGAAGCAAATCAAGTCGGCAAGCAAATCCGCAGTCGATGTGCTCAATTCTTACACACGTGACAAGTTCGGCCAGCTTGTGGTTGTGCGCCGCAGTGAGAACAGTAAGTTGTTGGAGGCGGTGCTTGGTAACAGCGGTGTGATTGACCAGACTATTACGCGGTCTCAGATTGCAGGACGGGTTGAACATGACGTTACCCCCGGCAAGAAGGATTACTACATTGAGATTCGCGCACTGAAGCAGCACTGCGCAGCTATGGGGTTTAACTTCGAGGAGTTCCAGCGGGAGATTGAACAGATTTATTTCGTGCAGTACATCCCCAAGAAGAACCTGTTGGCTAGAACTCGTGGCCCTGAGATGCGGGTTAACGCTATCCGGATAAGCGTGCCGGATACGGAAGCAGATGAAGAAGCTTGAGGTTGATTACCCGTGGGCTAGCATGCGCAAGGGAGACGCGATATTTATTCCGACCCTAGATGAGGCGTCTACAAAAGAGGAAGGGCTGAAGACAGCCCTTTCCTTTGGCCGGTTTGTTAATCACAAGTTTGGAATCTTTGATGGCCGGTTGGGAGTTTTATTTATTGTTCAGAAGCAACGGCTTGATTAGCTGCCTTCGTCAGCGCACTCGCACTAATCCGCAAGTCTTTGATAGTTTTGGCTTTCTCCGCTGGGTCCATATCAGATGCACGAACCGCCTTCTCAACATCACGGAAGTCAGTTAGTTGTTGTTTGATGTTGCTGACAAACCCATCTAGTGCAATATCTCGGGCGCTAGTTTCAACCAGTCGAGTGGCACCATCAGCATCACCCTTCTTGATAAGCGCATCGAACGTGGCTTTGGCTTGTTCAATCTGCTGTGCTTGGCGGTAGAAGGTGTTGACGTAGCCAGAGCCGGTGTTGGTCTGGAACAACGCCCCAATCACAGGCATTTCCGATAAAGTCTTTTCTGCTTGTTGCGGCGCATCAGGCGCACGAAGAACGAAGTTACCCATACCCGCAAGCGCCAGACCAGTACTCGACAGGTATCCATTGATCAGATAGTCAACTTGGACAGGGGATACACCTAACAAACTGCCCAAAGATTTAGCAACTTCAGTGGTCTTCTCACGGGTGCGGTACTCAGGCAGCAGTTGTTTCTCCCGCGCAGATTCAATTGGCAGGCCCGAATAGAACGAGGAACCAAGAGTCAGTTCAACAATCGGTTTGATACCGGCGGGGAGAGACGATGGCCCAAGAGGTGTTGCATTAGTGAGCAATCGTTTCATACCGTACACCGCTTGCTCTGCCTTAGCGTCGCCGCGTGCGTAGTCCATCATTGCTTCGGGGATGGCTTTGAACAGCAGGCCAACTTCAAACGGGATGGGAATACGAACAGGTTCATCAAGCCCCGGCACACGAACGAACCAGTTGTTATAACGATCAGCGGGGTCGGAGGTTTCGTATGCTTCATCGTCGCTCATCATGAGCGAGTAGGCCACCGTGCTAGCGGCAAGGAACATGGCGCGGTTTGCTAACTTTTTACGCTGCTTCAACCGTTCGGCAAACGGCATCTTGCCACGCAGAGATTTCTGGAGGACGTTCAAGCCCTGAACCTGAGCGTTCAAGAAGGGCACCATAGCGTTCAGCATGAACAGGCTGGGGCTAGTACCACGCTTGTTGAAGTTCATAGACTCAAGCGTAGCCATTGTTGCTTCCATGTCCGACAACCCCTGCTTGATGAAGTCATTGTAGATACTGATGCGCGAGGCTTCATCTGCGTGCTGGGCCATGATATCTAGCTTAGCCATGTACTGCTCCCACCCCGGCTTACCGGAAACCATATTCAGCAGGATGTCTTCCATCTGTTCTGACGTACCCGTCAGCACATTACCGCTAACAATCCCCCGGCTCTGCAGGTCAGGCATAGAACCATCCCGCTTATTGCGGAACAGCTTGTACATATTTGCGGCAGCAGAACCGATCGGCTTGCTGTCTGTACCAGTGAGGAAGTAGTTGGTCGTTGAGTCCCGCACAATCTGCCGCATTGCATAGACAGGGTTGCGGGTGATGAACTTGCGCAGGATACCGGCGGGGGCACTAAGAGTACGGACAAGGACTGGCATCGCAACACGGATACCTTCCATACCAGAGACCAGAAGTTCGGCGGGGATGCCTGCCTTATCGCTATCAACAACAGCGTATTTCTTTTCGCCGTTAAGTTTGAAGCGAATTACATCCGGGCTGGCCGGACCATCACCGTCACGGATGGCGTCGTCTCTAAGCATTCCAGCGCTTTGCAAACCAAAGGCAGCGTTCCGTGTAGCCAGATTGCGCAGGGCCATGTCAGTCAACAGGCGCGTGTTCTGTACGGAAGAAGCAAACACATCAAGAATCTTTTCGTTGCCGCCCACAAGTTCATGCAGGTAAGGCTGGTTCTTGATGTCTCCGATGCGCACGGTACCTTCACCGCCCAAGAACATATTAACTTCACCATTCTTATCAATGCGATAGTACGGGACGTACGACTTGTTCTTTAACTTAGCGGCGTCTTCTTTACTCATGGCGCCAGAATCAACAAGCGCATCAATCAGACCGTTGTTGTGTTCGTTATAAATCTTCTTGGCTTCTTGGAATGCAGCGTTCTTGCGCCCGAGATCAAGGACTTCTTTCAGGTCTTTATGCGATACGCCAATGCCAAGATCAGACTTCAGCTTGTCGTAACCCACAATCTCCGCACGTTCAGCAAGCAGGTAGGTGGTGAACAACTTCTTTGTAGCTTCGGGGTTGCCGACGTTGGCATCCTTCAGGGCTTCGACCATCTTCTTGATGTTGGGGCCGTCGCCAGTCTGCAACATGAGGTAGCCCTTGTTGTCCTTCACTAACTTCAGCGGACCCTTGGTAAGAACCGCCTGTGTCCACGCAATGCCTTGATCGTGCATGCGGAGGAAGTACATCATCTGGGTAGCCTGCGCCGCATCCTTCATGAAAGCAGCAACCCGCTCAAGCGGAGCAAAGCGATCAACAAACTTAGTTACAAAGCGAAGGCCGGCGTTGTTGGCAAGTACATCTTGTACAGACTTGCGGTTGCTACCCACAATATCCGTTGCGCGTTGTGCGGCTTGGCTGATGTTGGCTGAATAGGATGCTGCTTGTTTACGGAAGGCAATCTCGTTGGTCGGAGATACGTACACACCTGCGCTGGCTTTACCCACAGAGTTACGGGCGTCACGCAGAATCTTGTAGATGTCAGAGGATGATACTTTGTCCAGACCAAAACTCTTTAGGCCCATTTTACGCAGAGCAGCACGGAGCGAACCAACCAGTTCTTTGATGAAGCGATTGGCTTTTTGCAGGAAGCCTGCGGTGGGGCGGGTTTCTTCTACGTGCGCAATCAGTTCGCGCATTGCTTGGATACGGCCTAGTTCTTCCAGTTCTTTGGCACGCTTTGCGTTACCCTCAGCCCGTGCTTGGTCGGCCATGCGTTGGTAGTAGATAGCGGTGGACAGGGTAGCTTCGCCCACATCCTTGCCAAAACTTTCAGCCAGCTTTTGTATGCCGCCTTCCATGCGCATGGTACGGTCAGTCAGGTCTTTCATACCCTTCGGACCAAGGACAGTATCAACACCATAGTGGCCGACGACTTCGTGGGCTACGGTCTTCTCCATATCCACGGTGTTGGAGTGCGCCTCACCAATAACCACCACGGTACCATCGGGAAGCACCGCTCCCTTGGTATCCCCATCATCCGGCAGTTGGTCTTTGACTTCTTGCGGCAACCCATCGTATGTGTACGAATACACAAATTTCACACCTTCGGGCGGCTTGATGCCGTCGATTAACGACTTGGCTTCTGCTTCATCAACGGGGTTCTCGGCGGCACCACGACGGTACACATTGCCATCAGAGTCAAGGGAGAACTCATCGCCAATGGTTTCGCGCAGCACATCGAGTTCATCAACTGGTTCAGCAACCGCAACTTCTTCCTCTTCCAGTGTGCGGTACTTAGCAAGGTCGCGCTTAAGTTTGCCCTCAGCTTCGCCAATTTCTTTTTCTTCTTTCTTGGTGGCGGGGGCGCGTTCAAGGTCACGGATTTGTTGGGTTACTTGGTCGAGTTCATCCCGTAGTTTATTGAGTTGCTCTTCCTTCATCTGCCGGGCGTAGATAGCTTTACGCTGTTCAACCAATGCGTCAGCCAGTTCCGCATCCCCATTGCGCCGTGCTTCTGCGGCTTCATCAATAAGTTCTTTACGGCGAACGGCCATGTCTTGCTGCGCAGCAAGCACTGCTTTAAGTTGCCGACCTTTTTCCTTTAACTTATTAAGTTCAATGCCCACCTTCATGGTGGTAGGCACAGCAACCTCGTAGTTAATAGCGCCTTTCTTAACTTTGCCGCGCAGCTTCTTCAGGGTATCACGGGCTTCTTGCTTTTCCTTGGGCGTAGCGTTCTTATCGAAAAGAATCTTGCGAACGTTCTTGATGTCTTGAGCAAGCTCAAGCCGGGTTTCACGTTGCGCACGGGCAAGCGGAGAGAGTGCAGCGCCGGGCAGCTTCTCTTGCCTTTCTTTACGCTCAACCGTTTGCTGAAGAGTAGTTCTGCGTTGCTTGAGTGTAGTTACGGCATTCTTTAACCGCGTCTCTCTCTTAGCAGCCGAAAGATTACGGATAGCTTTAAGGGCTAAAGCGTTGTAAAGCTGGGCGGTAAGAGAGATTGCTTTCCTCCGCAGTTCACCCATTTCTTTTTGGGCGGCTTTCTTTGTGCGTGCGCCTTTGCCCTTAGTAGCTAGTTCTTTTTTAACTTCTTGAATACGGGCAAGCGTTTCTGCGCGGCGGTCAAACAGGTCAACTGCTTTATTAATCCTGTTTATTTCATTTTTGGTTGTGTCAGGCACTGGTAGTAATTCAAGCCGACGCTGTTCTGCTTCGCGGTCTTCTTTGGTCTGTTCTTCGCGCTTGATTTGTTCAGCCCCGCGCTTTATGCCGCGCTCGCCTTTTGCTGCACGAAGTCTTTTACCCGGCTTGGCTTGGGCTTGAGCGACAGCCGTACGGAGGTTAGTAATTTTTACAAGCTTGTCTTTGGGCAAAGCTTTGCGGAGGGTATCTTGCGTGCCCCGCAAAGAAGCTATCTTTTGTTTTTGTTGTTTAACTGTTTCTTCAAAAGAATCATTAAGAGTCTTTAACTCTTTGTTAATTCTGTTTCGCTGTTCAGTTTTTTGCTGCGCAGTAAGAGGTTTACCCCTGCGCGTATATGTAAGTTTGGACGTGGGCGCACCTGCAGGTGCTTTTTCTTTATGCAAGTCTGCCCCGTAGGTAAGCGGAGCTGCATCCACCTTTGCCAATTCATCTGCTTTTTCTTTTCTAGCGGCGGCGTGTTTGGCTTCTATATCGCGAAGCTCTTGCTCCGCATCCCGTACATTCTTTGAAGCTTCGCTAAACTTCTTGAACTCCGGGGTACTTTGGAGTTCTTTAACCGCCTCGTCTACGCTTTGCGTAGCGGCTGCTTCTGCTGCCTTATCTTCCTCCGTTACCTGTAACGGAATCGGCTTCTCGACAGGGCTGACTACTTTACGCTGGGATAGGCGTTCTTCTTCTGTGGCGCGTTGTTCAACCTTAGCCTTGGCACCGGCTGCGGCTTCTTCAATACCGGGGCGTTGGGTTTCTGCATAGGCAACTTCGTTCTTGATGCGTGCCAGTTGTGCGCGTAGGTTGTTCAGCAGCAGTTCAGCGCGGTCCTTGTACAGGCTATCAATTTCAGCGTTGATGCGCCGAATTTCGGGAGCGTTTTGTTTTGCCGCTGCTTCACTTGCAGCAGTACGTTGACTCGGGGGAAGTGAACCAAGGCTAGCGGCAGCTTGGCTGCGCTTGTTAATCTCACGAGTAAGACGGGCCAACTGCCCGTCAATGTTTTCATCAAGCCCAAAGGCTTCCATCAGACGGCGGCGCTCGGCAGTGCTAAAGTTAAATCGTTCTTGGTCCGGGTCTACCGCTTCGCCAGCCCGCTTGTTGTAGTTAGGTGTAGAAGTACGGTTGCCAATCTCAGTAAGCAAGCGGTCCATCTTGTCCGTCATGTCGGACATTTCTTTTTCACTAACAGGGGCCGCGCCCGCTTCTTCTCGGGCAAGCTTTACTTCACTGACGGCGCTTTCAATGAACCGGTCTTTAAGTGTATTGAGTCGATCTTGAACGGTGTTCAAGTCATTGAGAGCTGCATCCTTCTGGTCTTCAGCCAGTTCTTCATCGGTCTTGCTGTACTCAAGATTCCGAGCGTCTTCAAGCAGCGTATTAAAAGCACCAAACAAATTAGCCTGCCGGTTCTTCTCGCCCTGCAGACCAACGCCCTTGGGTTTTTCTGTCTCCGTCTCAAGAGAATCAAGCCGTTGCTTAACAAGCGCAGAGAACTCAGGCGTGTACCGTGCCGGTACTACTGGGCCAACCAATATGGCCGGGGGTTCTTCAACAACTGCTTCCTCTGCTTTCTTCGTACCTTTCTTTTTGGCGGCGGGCGCAGTAAAGCCTTCGGCTGGAGGAACTTCTTCCCCTTCGGCGGGCGCTTGCATACCCTTGAGTTGTTGCTGCCGCGTTAGGGCATCGCGCAGTTGTGCCCGTGCTTGGGCTTTATCTTCCGGAGTCTTGGCTTTGTTATACGTTTCAAGCAGGCGGGCGACTTCATTATCAATCGTATCAAACGTAGCCCCAACAACACCGCTATCTCCCAGCTTCAGATTAAGTGCGCCGGCTTGTTCGTGGAAACCTTTTTCTTTTTCTTCAAGCTGCTCAATCTTTTCATCCAAGCCAATCTTAGTAAGCAGGTCGCCGCCCTTCTCAGCTTCATCTCGCTGTTGTTTAGCTTGCGTAAGCTCATTGCTGTGGGCTTGGTACTGGCTTAAGAGCGCCTGTTGCGCAGCATAGTTTTCATCTACACCACCAACACCTGCACCAAGTAGGGCTTGTTGTTGCGCAAGCTGTTGTTGCTGGGCATCTTGCTGGGCATCTTGCTGGGCTTGTTCTGCTTGGCGACGGGCTACATCTTCACGGGCGCCGGCACGTTCACTGAACCTACCCACCGCACCCAGCGGGGCAAGCAACCCTACGGAGTAGGCGGTGTCGGCGTATTCTTTCTGGGCATCCTCATCAAACAAGTCTTTGCCAGCCTGCCACCGCTCAAGCATTTGCTGCGAGATTTCACCGGGGATTTCAGCTAGTGCACCCTGCGCAGTACCAGTAGCTAGCGTGCGTTTGATGCTCTCCCCAGCCAGTGCATTAGCTTTCTTAGCGGCAGCGGCAGTTGCTTTTTCTGAGGCGGATGTGAGATCACGGCCAAGGACTTTGCCAATCAGTTCCTTACCAAACACAAGGCGTTGGACACCCACATCAATAGCCGCTTGAGGCACGGCGGCAAGAGCCGCTTTACCTGTTTCAATACCTTGGATGGGTTGTCCTGCTTGTTGTTTCTCGGCGGCTTGGCGTTCAACGTTAGAACCAAAAGCAGACAGGGCGGCGGGGGCGAACGCACCCAACGT
>Ga0209400_1001483_pt1 | contig 18727 bp, 18 predicted proteins | sample M_130807_EF_Meta_FD_187313 | JGI IMG/M metagenome (GOLD analysis project Ga0209400, IMG submission 187313) | Freshwater microbial communities from Lake Montjoie, Canada to study carbon cycling - M_130807_EF_MetaG (SPAdes) (version 2) | ecosystem: Environmental > Aquatic > Freshwater > Lake... | reverse complement strand
GCTCCACTTTACCTTTTGTAAAAAGGTAAAACCAAAAATTTAGCGATTTGGCTCCACTTTACCTTTTGTAAAAAGGTAAAACCAAAAATTTAGCGATTTGGCTCCACCTTTTCTAAAGGTGGAAAAAGGTAAAACCAAAAATTTAGCGATTTGGCTCCACCTTTTCTAAAGGTGGAAAAAGGTGGAATGTTTATTGCATGACACAAATTGGATTATTTTCTGTTGTAACTGGAGGGGTTTGAGGGGTTTGAGGTGTTTGAGGGGTTTCAGGAGTTTCAGGAGTTTCAGGAGTTTCAGGAGTTTGAGGAGAAGGAGTTGAAGCTGTCCAAATACCATTAAGTGTCCAAATACTTTCAGGGGCAGCCAAATCAATCGCAGTAGGATAGTTCAGCGCAACTAATTTTGTTCCATCATAATTGGATGCTACACTACCCCAAAGTGCGGCAGGTACATCACTTTTTGTCCAATTGGCGCCAGAATTACTTGATGTATAAATACCAGTAACATTACTATTAAAAGTCCCATCATTACTAATCACCGCAACTAATTTTGTTCCACCTGAACTGGATGCTACACTACTCCAAGCTGCGGCAGGTGCATCACTTTTTGTCCAAGTGGCGCCAGAATCACTTGACGTATAAATACCGTTAGTAGTACCAGTAGAATCGCGAATCACCGCAACTAATTTTGTTCCACCTGAACTGGATGCTACACTATTCCAAAGTGCGGGAGGTACACCATTTTTTGTCCAAGTGGCGCCAGAATCGCGTGATATCCAAATACCACCATAAATACTATTAGAATCGCGAACCACCGCAACTAATTTTGTTCCACCTGAGCTGGATGCTACACTATACCAAATTGCGGAAGGTGCATCACTTTTTGTCCAAGTGGCGCCAGAATCAACTGATCTCCAAATACCAGTACTAGTACCCGATGTAGCATTAATCACCGCAACTAATTTTGTTCCATCTGAACTACATGCTACACTACGCCAATCTGCGGCAGGTGCACTGTTTTGCTTTGTCCAAGTGACGCCAGAATCACTTGATGTATAAATACCATTAGTACCCGATGTAGAATTAATCACCGCAACTAATTTTGTTCCATCTGAACTGGATGCTACACTAGTCCAAAGTGCGGCAGGTGCATTGATTTGCTTTGTCCAAGTGGCGCCAGAATTAGATGATGTATAAATACCGTTAGTAGTACCCGATGTATCACCAATCACCGCAACTAATTTTGTTCCATCTGAACTGGATGCTAGACTACTCCATTTTGCGACGGGAGGTGCATTTTGGAGCAGTATAGATGCAGTATTTTGTTGTGTCCAAGTGACGCTAGAATCACTTGATGTATAAATACCAGTAGTACCAGTTGTACCACCAATCCCCGCAACTAATTTTGTTCCATCTGAACTACATGCTAGACTACGCCAACTTGCGGCAGGTGCAGTATTTTGGGTCCAAGTGGCGCCACAATCACTTGATCTCCAAATACCAGTATTACCAGATGTAGAATTAATCACCGCAACTAATTTTCTTCCATCTGAACTGGATGCTACACTAATCCAACCTGCGGCAGGTGCAGAATTTGTACCAGTACTTATTGTCCAAGTCACGCCAGAATTACTTGATGTATAAATACCAGTAGGATTACTAGTATTAGTATCATTAATCACAGCAACTAATCTTCTTCCATTTGAACTGGATGCTACACTATTCCATTTTGCGGCAGGTGCACTGTTTTGCTTTGTCCAAGTAGCGCCAAAATTACTTGATGTATAAATACCAGTACTATCACCCATAGTAATACTATTAATCACCGCAACTAATTTTGATCCATCTGAACTGGATGCTACACTATTCCAAAGTGCGGCAGGTGCATCGTTTTGCTTTGTCCAAGTTACGCCAGAATCACTTGATGTATAAATACCAGTAGTAGTACCCGATGTAACATTAATCACCGCAACTAATTTTGTTCCATCTGAACTGGATGCTACACTACTCCAAGCTGCGGCAGGTGCATTGTTTTGCTTTGTCCAAGTGACGCCAGAATCACTTGATGTATAAATACCATTAGTACCCGATGTAGAATTAATCACCGCAACTAATTTTGTTCCATCTGAACTGGATGCTACACTACTCCAAGCTGCGGCAGGTGCACTGTTTTGCTTTGTCCAAGTCACGCCAGAATCACTTGATGTATAAATACCAGTATTAGTACCCGATGTAGAATTAATCACCGCAACTAATTTTCTTCCATCTGAACTGGATGCTAAACTACGCCAATTTGCGGCAGGTGCAGAATTTGTACCAGTACTTTTTGTCCAACTCATTTTTATATAATTTATAAAGATTTTAAAATTTATAAAAATAATAATTCATTTCCACCTTTTCCACCTTTTTCCACCTTTAGAAAAGGTGGAGCCAAATCCAACGATTCTATTATTAGAAAGTTGTAATCCCAAAAGTTTGATGATTTGGCTCAACCTTTTTGAAAGGTGGAAAAAGGTCTTCTACTTTTTCTCACGTAATGCCCCTTACGATGAAAAACCTTACTGCTTTTTTTAGTGGTGTAATTTAACCTTCCTTTGCGAGTCTTAGATTTTGTTCCCTTGAAAGATCCATAAGGTTTATGACTTTTCCTAACGTAATGTTCCTTTCTATGATAGACCTTACTACCTTTTTTTGTAGTAAAGTTCAACCTTCCAGGACGTGTCTTTGATTTTGTACCTTTTGTGCTTCTTCTAGTTGTTGTTTTTTTTGATTTGCCTAAAAAGACATCCATTATAAATAATATAGATATTATTTTATTTTTGTATGTGATAAATATGGCATTGATTTGTTAATTAACGCGAAATATAATTTAAAACTTAAACACATAATAATAATAATAATAATAATGAAATACCCATATATTTTGTTTTTCAGATACGATAAATATTCATATATTGATAAATTTTTAGAGACAAATAAAGATAAATTGTTGTGTTCTGTTTTTATTGTGAATAAAAAAGAAGAATTAAACAAGTTGTACGATTCAAATTATCATTTATTAGTGACTTTTGGTGAAGATGAAGATGAATATATTTATTGCAAAGATGCAAACACTATTATTGTAGATAGAATGAGAAAAAGATGGTTGCATTTCAAAACTTTGGATGAAAAAACGATAGAAAAATTTAATAATTCCGTCAATTTTTGCTATTTACATTCATGTGTGATTGCTAATGGCGTTGATAATAGGCCAATTTTTTCATTGTTCACCACATGTTACAACTCTTATAATAAAATAATACGAGCTTACGACAGTATTAAAACGCAAACTTTGAGGGACTGGGAATGGGTAATATTAGATGATTCCCCAGATGATAAGCATTTCGTATTTTTAAAAGAAACATTAAATCATGATAAACGTATTCGGTTATATAAACGTAGTGAGAACAACGGCAACATAGGAAACGTTAAAAACGAGGCGATTTCATTATGCCGCGGTAAATATCTATTAGAAATGGACCATGATGATGAGATATTACCAGACGTTTTATCTGATGCTACATACGTTTTTGATAATGACGATGACGTAGGTTTTGTTTATATGGATTTTATAAATATATTTGAAAATGGCACTAATTTTAAATACGGCGATTTTTTTGCGTTAGGTTATTCGGGTTATTATAGACAAAAGATAAGGAATAAATGGGTATTTGTAGCAATGACGCCTAATATTAATAATATTTCTTTAAACCATATTGTAGGCGTGCCGAATCATCCCAGAATATGGAGGAGAAAAACCTTGATGGATATGGGAAATTTTTGTGAATATTTACCAATTTTGGATGATTATGAAGTATTGATTAGAACTGCGGTAAATACAAAAATCGCAAGAATTCACAAACTTGGTTATATTCAATACATGAACAACAACAATAATAATTTTTCATTAATACGCAACTCTGAAATCAATAGAATTATATGGAATTTGAATAGACATTGTTATGAACATTACAAAATAGATGAATACATGAAATCACATAATGCATATGAAGAGAAAGAATATAGACATATCAATAGTCAAATATGGAAGCGAAAAAATTATGAACATAAATATTGTAATATGCTTATCAATTTGGATTATAAAAAACAATATTGCATATTAGGTCTAGACACTTTTTACAATAAGTTGGAGCAACTCAAAATATTATATGAGGACAAAAATAACGATTTTATTTTATTAGACAATAAAGAAGATAGTGATAAATTGTGCAGTATATTAGATGAACATCATTTCTCCGAGATGAAATGTTATAGCATGACAGATTGCAGCGAAGATGAATTGATAAAATATTTCAAGTTACTATATAAAAGTTGTGATGACTATGCAATATTATTTGATAAATCAAAAAATTTGGTGGAAACAGAAAAGTTACCAGAAAATTCAACAAAAGTTAATGTGAATACGGGTGGTTGGAATGTAATCCAATTGACCTTTTAGAAAAAGGTCAAACCAAAAGGCAAACCTAAAAATCTAAGGATTTTGCGCAACTTTTTCTAAAAGTTGCTAAAAGTTGCTAAAAGTTGCTAAAAGTTGTTTGGCTCCACCTTTTCTAAAGGTGGATTCCAAAGGTGGATTCTAAAGGTGGATTTAGTATTTAAAACTATAATAATCACTACTAGCATTTCGTGTTTGGTAAGAATATGCTGGATTTTGCGGTGTCGGTGTAGGAATAGTAACTTGTTTATAACGCAGGTTTTCCGGTTTTAATACAAAACCATATCCCCCTTCATCAAAAAACATACCATTCTCTTTCAAAAAGTTGTCTACGTGTTGATAACGCATTGCAACCATTTGACACCCAGCAGCTCTACATAACATTCCGCTCGGATTGCTTGGATTTACACCAACATCTGGATAAACAATTGTCATACATCTTTGATTAAATTGCTCTAATTCATTAATATCGGGAGTGTTTTTTACATCATAATATGATAGAGCGCGCATAAAGACTGAATTACTTGTCATATTCACATATTCCATAAATTCCTTGTTTTCCAAATAAGAATTATTTGATTTATCTACTATTAAAATAATTTTATTCATAAAAGAGATCAAAGGTTGTGCGCCTATATTTTTACCGTGATTTTCATAACTATAATTTTTACCCAACATGATATTATCGTAAGATTTAAATATCTTTGCTAAATTATTATACATTGCTTGCTCATTACTTTTAATTCTTAAATGAATAATCAAAGGATCCGTTGGGTTTGGAGCCGTTCCACCTGAAAAAGCATAATTACTTATTATTTTCATTACTTCACTGAATTTAACGCTGTTGAATGTTTCTTTTACATAATAGTTGGTGTTCTTAGAACTACTACTTGATACAACTGGATGGTTGTTGACGTTGTATATTTCAAAATCTAAACATCGGACACCTTGTTTGAGAATACTTTTCAAAACACAAACGTCTACGTAATCATTTTGATAACTTCCTCCGCTGCAAGCATTAAATGCAGTTTTGATGTAATAATCATATAAATTACCGCTACAATCACTCTGATTTTTTGATATAGGTTTTATATTTCCGTTTATTGATGGATACAACATATTTACATAATTACATTCTTTTGCTTCAAGACTACTCAAATAAATCATATAACATACATAAGTGATTACAATAATTAATATAAGTGCTAAAATAAAATAAGAAACAAAGTCCTCGTCCATATTATATATTGATTTCATGTTCAAGTTCAAGTTCAAATTTTGATTTGCCATGCTTAATATAATATAATAATATTATTTACCTATTTAGAATTAAATAATAATATTATATATTAATTAGTAATATTATTATATCATGGCAGGCGGATTATTAAATTTAGTATCAAGTGGACAACAAAATGTAATATTAAATGGTAATCCTTCAAAAACTTTTTGGAAAGCAGCTTATTTAAAATATACCAATTTTGGTATGCAAAAATTCCGAATAGATTTTGAAGGTAGTACAACTTTGCGTTTAGCAGAATCATCTACATTTCAATTCAAAGTTCCAAGATATGCGGATTTATTAATGGATACTTATATTGTTTTGGATTTGCCATCTATATGGAGTCCAATTTTACCTCCTCAACAATTTGTTAATGAAGACGATACAACTTCATATACGGATTGGGCTCCATACGAGTTCAAATGGATTGATTATATTGGCGCAATGATGATTGAAAAAATAACCATTAATTGCGGTAATCAAAAATTACAGGAATATTCGGGTTCTTATATTTTGAACATGGCACGAAGAGATTTTACTGGTCAAAAATTGAAATTATTTTATGAAATGATTGGTCATGTCCCTTCATTGGTTGATCCTGCAAATGCAAATAGTCGTGTTAACTCCTATCCAAGTTCTTATTATACAGAAAATCTTGCTGGCGCCGAACCCTCTATAAGAGGAAGACAATTATACATACCTTTGAATTCATGGTTTACACTTAAAACCCAAATGGCGTTTCCTTTGGTTTCACTGCAATATAATGAATTACAAATTTATGTAACAATTAGACCTATAGGTGAATTATTCAAAATTAGAGACGTGCTTGATCCAGTTAATAATTATCCATATGTGGCACCTAATTTTAATCAATATCAAAATCAAATGTATAGATTTTTACAAACTCCTCCCGATATAGAGTTGGGTATTAATTCTTATTTAGACCAACGTAGTGTATGGTTTCCGGATGTACATTTAATGTCAACTTATTGTTTTCTCTCAAATGATGAATCCCGTATATTTGCTAAAAATGAACAAAAATATTTGTTTAAACAAGTCAATGAAAAGGTATTTTATAATGTCACTGGTCCGAACAAAGTGGATTTAGATTCGCTCGGTTTAATTTCAAGTTGGATGTTTTATTTTCAAAGAAGTGATGCAAATCTACGTAATGAATGGACAAATTATACTAATTGGCCATATAATTATTTGCCGTCTGATGTCACACCTGCTCCTACATATGGTGATTATAAATTAAGAGATGGAAACAGTATCGGTCCGGGAGTTAATCCGGATGGACTTTTAACCGGTTATATGACTTCAGGGACATTCACTCCTCAAAATATTAAGGAAATATTGATCAGATTGGGTATTTTACTGGATGGGCAATATAGAGAAAATATACTAGATGGTGGTGTATTTAATTATATAGAAAAATATACTAGAACAGCTGGTGCAGCACCTGAAGGACTATATTGTTATAATTTTTGTTTAAATACATCTCCTTTGGACCTTCAACCGTCGGGTGCTATTAATATGAATCGGTTCAACCAAGTGCAATTTGAATTCACAACAGTTATTCCTGCTTTGGATCCTTTAGCACAAGTGTTGACTATTTGCGATCCGGAATCGGGTGATATTGTTGGCATAAATAAACCTACGTGGAGAATTTATGAATACAATTATAATTTGTATGTCATGGAAGAGCGAATTAATATGGTGGTGTTTGTTGGTGGTAATGCGGGTTTGATGTATGCGACCTAATCCTTCCACCTTTGGAAAAGGTGGAGCCAAATCATCAACCTTTTGATTTTACCTTTTTCTAAAAGGTAAATTTTTGGTTTTACCTTTTTCTAAAAGGTAAATTTTTCTAAAAGGTAAATTTTTCTAAAAGGTAACTTTTTCTAAAAGGTAACTTTTTCTAAAAGGTAACTTTTTCTAAAAGGTAAAATTTATTTCTATATAATAATTATATTATATAGAAATAATGAGCGGCACTTTTGGAAGCACAACAGTAAATGGCCCAATAGAATTTAATTTAGGCAGTTTAAAAATTAATAACAATGGAACTTTGACGGGAGCAACTGGTTCTTTTTCTAATGTTACTTCTAGTGGTCTTATTAAAGGTAGTAGTTTAAATTGTGGTAATATTACTACTAGTCAAGACAGTATTATTACCTCTAATGGGAATTTAAATATGTACGGCAGTATAAATATGTATGCATCTACATCAAATATATTTACGTTGTACTCATCCGGTGACCCCTTTTACACAGCTGTTGCGAGTGCTGGAATTGTTTATGATAATATGAATATCTCTGGTGTTGCTAATTTCAGACAAGAGATGGCTTTTGGATTCTATTTTACAATACCACCTCAATTGGTTATACGTGTTGGAAAAGCTGAAACGTTTTATTACATTAGTATACCAACATCCGATTACCGTATAAAAGAAAATTTTAGAACACCGCAAAATAATGTATTAGAACGATTATGTTCAATAAATATCTTTGATTATCAACATAAAAGAATAAAGGAACTATTTGATAATACAAATATTGAAAAAATGAACTACTATAGTATAGGATTCTTTGCCCACGAATTGCAAGAATTGTTTCCAGAATATGAAGGACTAGTATACGGAAATAAAGATGAAGTTAATCAGGATGGTTCAATGAAAATCCAACAAATAAATTCGTTTATTTTTAGCAATATTTTAATGAAAAGTATTCAAGAACAAAATGCAGAAGTAAAGCAATTGAAGTTGGATCTTCAAGAACAAAATGAAAAAATAAATCAATTAATTTTAACAGTGCAAGCTCTTCAAGCCGAAGTTCAAGAATTGAAATCAAAATAAACAAGTTTTCATTATCATTACATAAAATAATTTTTGTAATGATATATCGCGGTAATTACAGCAAGTAAAAAATAGGTTTATACCCATTTCCAATGCAAAATGGCGTGGAATCAAAATATGGTTCTTTAAGTTATTTGGGGAATTTATTATATTTTAACGAAAAAGTTTACCCAAAAGTATTTTGGGATTTTCAATTTTGGACATTTTTTTTGTCCATTTTTTGAAAATCAAAAAAAGTCTTGGATAAAAATAAACTTTGTGACCATAATTGAAAATTAGCATGTGGTCGCCAAAAAAATAATTTTTGGTTTGTTATGATAATTTTTTGAAATAAAATAATTCAAAATATTTAGCAACTTTTTATGTTAACTAATTGTATACAAAATGTTAACAGAAAGTTGCCCAAAAGTTGCTCCTAGATTTAATTGTATAAATTGTGACTATTTTACGGATAAAAAGAGTAGTTATGACAAACATTTATTGACATCTAAACATATAAAGTTAACACAAGTTAACACTTTTAGCAACAAAAGTTGCCCAAAAATAATTGACACAAATAAAATTTTTAATTGTAAATTATGTGACAAAGAATTTACTTCCCGTGTTGGTTTATGGAAACATAATAAAAAGTGTAAAGGTCCACCGCCGCATTATAATGTTATGAATGAGGACAATGATAATGATATTTTAATGACACCAAAATAATCAAGAAAATAGCCAAGGTAGTCGGGATTGAAAAAGGCTGAGACCCCATATTTTTCTTTAAGTTGTTTTGAGAATTTATTATATTTTTAACGATTTTTTTTTCCCAAAAGTATTTTGACTTTTCAATTTTGGACATTTTTTTTGTCCATTTTTTGAAAATCAAAAAAAGTCTTGGATAAAAATAAACTTTGTGACCATAATTGAAAATTAGCATGTGGATGCCAAAAAAATAATTTTCAATTTGTGATTGTAATTTTTTAATTTAATTTTATAAGTATTTAGACATTTTTTTTCTATTGGAAATATATGGAAATAATGGAAATAAAAAAACATAGAAAAAACATACCTAAATTTGTATGCGAACTTTGTGACTTTAAATGCTACCTTAAAAGTGATTGGGACCGACATATTGCGCGTGATAAGCATATAAACAATGAAAATGGAAATAAAATGGAAATAAAAAACATAAAAAAACATGCAAAAAACTTACCAATTTTAGAAAATGATGATATAGAAAATTCACCGTCGTCACATTCTTGTTGTTGTGGAAAGATATATGCAACTGCATCAGGGCTATGGAAACATCAAAAGAAATGTACTGTCTTTGAATCTTTGCAAAATCAAAATGAAATAATCAACATTGAAAGTTCTAGTAATTATGGTAATAACAACAACACCATAATACAACAAACCGATTTTGCAAATTTAACGAATTTAATCTGTGAACTAGTGAAAACAAACACTGACATTCAAAAATCAGTCATTGAATTGTGTAAAAATGGAACCTCCAACAATGTTGTCAATAGCAACAACGTAAACAGCAACAACAAAACATTCAATTTACAGGTTTTCTTGAACGAAACGTGTAAAGATGCGATGAATATGAGTGATTTTGTTGAATCAGTCAAACTACAAGTCTCTGATCTTGAAAATGTAGGAAAAGTCGGTTATATTGAAGGGATTTCCAATATAATCATTAAAAATTTGAAGGCTATGGATGTAAGCAAACGTCCAGTTCACTGTACTGATCAAAAGAGAGAAGTTATCTATGTAAAAGATGAAAATATATGGGAAAAAGAAGATGAGAACAACAAGAAAATGCGAAAAGCAATTCGTATGATTGCTCATAAAAATATTTGTATGTTGAAAGCGTTCAGAGAGAAATACCCTGATTGCGAAGAATATGACTCAAAGAAAAGCAGTCAATACAATAAAATTGTGTATGAGGCCATGGGAGGTAAAGGAGATAATGACTATGAAAAGGATACAAAAATCATTAAAAAAATCGCTAAACAAGTGACTATTGATAAGTACTGATAAAACTAGATTTTACTTAAGATATGCATTGGATGCAAGTGGACCATCATCAATAAATTGCCCTGTAGCACTATATCTTTTATCATAATTTGGCATGTTCTTTAATCCTGCTGGTTTATATCGTTCATCAAATAATTGTTGCCCTTGATTAAAAGCGCTAGACCAAGTATTTACACCAAAACTTGCCTGAGGAGCAGCCTCAAGTTTGTCTTCATTGGATGTAAATAATTTGGCTTTCGTTCCAATGTCAGTAGTTAAAGTAGAATAGGTTGGTGTAACACCCCAAGTCAGTTTACCCGCATCATTTTCACCAGGGACACTAGCAGTTGATTGCGGTTTCACATTGGGGCCATATGGATTACACCCGCGACAGTCAATATCTGCCATACACTGTTCGCCGGTAATAGCACACCGTGCTGTAGCAGGCGCACAAAAGTTTTGGCAGCTATATTTTGTAGTTAGGGGTAAATCCACTGTATGAGTTGTAGTGGGTGAACCTGTATCTTTATAAAGTGCAATATTTGAGTCAAAACATTCTACGTAATAACGGTTTTTAACCAAATAGTTGATGTAATTGAAAATTCCAATTAAAAGAATTATGGATATTAACGCTAAAATAATTGTTGCATATTTATTTTTTAGTAATTTCATGATTTATATATATTTATTTTATATTTTAATTATAAGTATAAATTATAAAATGGCAAATACAAATACAAATAATGATACTCAAGAACTGGATAAAAAAAAGCAGGCGAATACTTCTTCATCAGGTTCTGCAAATAAAAGCATAAAAAACATCGGATCATTTTTAGTATCTGTATTAATAACGGTTTTACTTATTGTAGGATATTTTATTCTCGGTTCCATTGTTTTATACGAATGTAAATTAGCACAATCCAATATTTTACCAACAAGTTTAGAATGTTATCCATATACAGAGACTTTACCTGAAATACAAAAAGTTTTAACGAATATTTTTATTACAAACACAGAACCACAAGAATCGGTTAAATTGAGTTTCCCTATTGATAAATATAATTCAAAAAATGTGATTTTAGATATGTTTCGCAAATATAAAGAGCAACCCAAATCCAATTTTTTAATTAATTACATTATAGCAATTTTAGAAGGTTTAATTAATTATAGTAATAATGCATTGACAAGTTTTTTTAATTTATTAAATGGAGCACCTGAAATAGTAATTATATTATTTGGCCCTATTTTATCAGCCATTTATTTTGGATTAGCACCAATTATAGGTATTTTTGTTTTTATTTACTATTATTTTGCCGAAATGAAATGGTTTTTTAAAGAGAACACCAACGCCAACATCAACACCAATGTAAATTCTAAACCGGTTTGGAACGATGTCAATTTAATTGAACCAATCAATTATGGTAGTGCCTTATTTTTAGTTTTTGTATTCTTTATACTTTTTTGGATTTTATTATTTACAGTCACACCAATGTTAGCAATCGGGACATTTTACATGTGTTTATTAATGAGTTTTGGATATAAAGGTGAAATAGACAATAAAAAGGCAAGTATTTTTACAATTATACAAGAAATGTTTAAACATTACAAGGTGACAATGACTACTGTTTTTAGTATAATGATTATAATAAGCGCATTTAGTAATCTAGGCGCAGTATCGGGGGTTTTCTCCATGTTAACGGTATTATTAATTTATTTTAATTTCATACCAATTAATATTTTTGAATCTATAAAAGCAACTAATTTGACACATTTATCTAGTTTTGAACAAGCTTATAAAAAATGTGATGGGACATCAAACAAACCAAAAACATTTTTTCAAAATTTTGAAAACCTTTTTGACAATAAAAAAGGAGGTGGAATAGGAAGAGAATTGAAAAAATTGAATAAAAACATGAAAGGCTAAATCAATGATTCAATTGGAATAAATAAATAACATGAAAATATTACATAAATACATGAGTTTATGTAATATATAGGAAAACCCAAATGACTAAAGGTAATTCAGCAAAACCAATTGAATATCCAACAGTAAGCGTTTGTACACCAACTTTCAACAGAAGACCCTTTATACCTTACCTAATAAAATGCTTTGAACATCAAACTTATCCAAAAGAAAAAATAGAATGGATTATTATAGATGATGGTACAGATAAAGTAGAAGACTTGTTTTTACCATTGTGTCAAGACACAAATCTAAAATATACGGTTAAATATTTTAAATACGACACGAAGATGACATTAGGTAAAAAACGCAATGTATCCCATGAAAAATGCAGCGGTGATATTATACTTTATATGGATGACGATGATTATTATCCTCCTGAAAGAATAACACATGCGGTTGAAACTTTGCAAAAAAATCCTCAGGCATTATGTGCAGGGTCAAGTATAATGTATATTTATTTTAAACACATTTCTAAAATGTATAAATTCGGTCCTTATGGTCCAAATCATTCAACTGCAGCAGCTTTCGCGTTTAGGAAAGAGTTATTAAACCAAACAGGATATGATAATGACGCATGTTTGGCAGAAGAAAAAATGTTTTTAAAAAATTATACTATTCCGTTTGTTCAATTGGATCCAATGAAATCTATTTTGGTTTTTTCACATAATCATAACTCCTTTGATAAAAAAGTACTACTAAACGACGGTACGAATCAATATGTAAATAATTCAAGTGTAAAAGTTGACGAATTTATTAAAGAAAAAGATATTATGCAGTTCTTTATGAATGACATTGACAAATTACTTGAATCATATGAAGCGGGAAAACCCGAATATAAACCTGATGTAACAAAACAAATGAATGAAATTAGAGAAAGAAGGGAACAGGCGATACAAGAACATAAACAACGACAAGAACAAGAACAGAAAGAATTTTATGATAAATTTGCAAGTTCAAATCAAACTTCCAATGTAAATCAAAGTGAAACCTCTAATAAAATAAATGAAATGACGATGATAATGAATGAATTATTAATGGAAAATACTCAACTAAAAGACAAAGTGAAATATTTGGAGGAGAAAATTAAAAAAATAATTACACAACAAATAGAAGAAAGAAAGAGGATGAAGATAGAAAATGTAAATTAGAAATAAAAACTTAAAGATAGTATAATAGTATAGTATAAGTCGCGCAAACATGTATTATGAAGACAGCTTTCACCCTAACGAAGCAAATGCTATAGCTAGTAGTAATCAAACAAAAGAATTAAATAATATTAAGTCCTTTGATTCGGGATATTGTTACGTTTATAGAAACAAATCGTCGGCTCCAAGTAAAGTTAAAAATGCAAAAGTTGACTGTTATACATCAGGAGATTCAGGTCTGCGTATAAGAAACGCAGAAACTGGACAATATTATAAATATAAAGTCGGATCAAAAGAGGAAGATTTGTTTTTTAAAATAGCTTTAGCAACAGGTGAATTAAAAACAACAAACGGGTCTAATGTTCTTTTTTATGATAGTCCTGAACAATATGAAAAACATTTAATGGCTGAAGTTGATCAAGAAATAAAAGACAATTGGGTAGCTAAAAAGAAGATTCAAATTGCAAAGGGCAAAAATAATATGCAATAATATGCAATAATATGCAATAATATGCAATAATACACAAATAATATACAATAAAAGATAATAAATATATTACATAATAGTAATATATTTATGTTTACAACAAAAATTGTATCCCTGTTATTATTAGTTCCAAATAATTTACAAAATTTTTTATCAGGAGACACAGATTCTATTTACATTAGATTCAAAAATTTCAAAAATATGAATGCAGGAAATGATCAAAGATATTATGCCGCATATAATAACAATGGTACTACTACTACTAGTAGTAATGATAACAATGATACACCTGTTATGTTACGCAAAATTAGAAGACATATAATAAATAAAAATATAATAGAGGAATTGGAAAACAATAATATAGATATTCACCGAAAAATAGATATAATTGAACAATATACTGACATATATGAAAATCAAAAACAGATTAGCGGTTTCAATTTATTGGCAGGTAAATTGTTGGATGAGTTTTATGATGATTTTTATGATGCAATTTAGTTCGCGCATCACACATCACACACCGCGACATTACATATCATATTCACATTCTGCTTCCCCCTGACCATAACATCCTATTTCACAATCAAGATCTATTTCATTTTCTTTGTCAAGTATATCAACAGCGTCTTCTTTCATATATTTATCCAAATAACGATAAATTCTATTGATATCCAATTTATTAATTTCATAATTTTCAAATAAATTATATATCGTATTGATATCATTGTATGTATTTTTAACTGATATAAAAAAACCAAACAAATCCTTTTTATCCATAGATAGTTGCTGACATAAATCTTGTATAAAAATAGAATTATTATATTCAGTAGAATATTTTGTCAACACTTTTGTAAATCGTATATCGTTTGGATTAACGTTATGTTTAAAGGTGGATTGTTTTTTATTACTATCAGCAGAAGCATTCTTTAAACCTTCGTGATACATCTTATTATTTTTAAACGTTTTTATCATACTACTCATTTCATTGAACTGCCATATCTGTTTTTGAAACGTTATTCTATCAATATAATCGGCAAAACAAATGTTATCTAATTGTTTTAAATACAAAGGTATTGACTCCTTTTTATTCATTTTTTCAATAGAATCAATTATATTTTCATGCCACAATAAACCGACACTTGTTCTATCTGTGTCATTCATTATATTATTATGATTTTCAATATTATAATAATTATTTAATAACTTGTAAGTAATTTTTTTTGTATCATCGTTATACGATTTAAGCTGAAATATATTTTCTATCATATTTGACGAAAAAATAGAAGGATTATTCAAATAAATATTATAAATATTATTGAGTTTTCTCAAATCACATTGGACATAATTAATTATTTTGGTTTTAATGGTTTCATTTGCATTCGGTAAAATACTACTCAATATAAAATTCATTTGCACTTCATTCGGCGTATTTAATTCAATTATATTGCACACCTTCATCAACTCTTTTATTTTTTTATCTACCTTATAATTACCTATACAAACAATTGGATTCATCGTCATCTCTTCTAGTTTCTGCTTCTTTGTTTTTTTTGGCCGAATTAGTTTGATCAATGTATTTATGCCTCCTTTATCACCATTATTCATGCCATCAATTTCGTCCATAATAATTGCTATTTTTTTGATCTTTTTATTGAATATACTCATAATGTTTTTATCGGACATATTGTGTTTCGTTATGTCATCTATTACAGACTTATTTCTAATGTCTCCTGCGTCGTATTTAATAATGTCATAGTTGAGTTCTTTTAAAATATTAGTAACAAATGATGTTTTGCCAGTGCCTGGCTCACCATATATGTATATTCCTTTTTTAAAAGTCAAATTATTTTTATTTAATTCAAAGTTTTGTAAAATTTCTTTAACAAAACTTGCCTTTTTCTCTCTCTCCAATATTTTATTTAAATTTAATGTTTCCATCTTATATGTATAAAAGTATTCTTTTTATGCCGATTTTGACACAAACCTTGTACTTTTAGAAATTCGTTCAATACATTACGGCATTTTATAGAAGAATTTTTTATGCAATAATCAATTAAAAAATAAAAGTAATTTTTATACATTATGTTTTTATAGACATAGTTTTTGATCTTTGATATATTTTTGTGAAAATCTAGTAAAATCTGTGAAAAAACAAATTCATTGTCCCGTCTAATAATATCACGCAAATAATTTTCAAAATTGTTTTTACTGATTAAATTTTTTACAAAATAATGGTATTTTTTATAATAATATCTATTCAAAAAAATAAGAGATGATTTTGGTAGATAAGATTTAATCATCATTACTAATTCACATGGCAAACGGTTTATTGTTTCTATCATCATAATTGTTATTGTTATTGTTATATATATATAATAATACATGTAAAATTATTATTATATCATTTTTGTACAATTTTTATACCCGTGAAGATTTCAAATGGGACGCTCCGATGGAGCGTCCCATTTGAAATCGTAACTGGTAACTTAGTTGAAGAATTAAATGGTGTCCCATTTGAATTCTTCAACGGTGTAAAATAAAACTCTTTCGTGTCAACGGCGTGATATGTTTACACACAAGGATTGTTTACACCATAAGTAATCCCATCCCAGGCTATTTTGCAATTATTTGCCCAGGTATATTTCGCACAATTACCGTTTGCACCAGTAAAAGGCGCATTATTGAAATTCATAACCAAATTTTTGGTTCCTGAGGGTGGTTTACAAACGCCTAAATTTTTAATATTTGTACAAGTAATATTATTTCCGGAACCATCGCTTAACCAATAATCCGGACAACTGGGAACTACAGGAGGCCAATTAGTTTTTTTTGATTTTTGTAAAGCTATAGCAATAACGACTAAATTAATAATCAGAATAACAATAGCTGCAATTAAAATAATTTTTTGAAATGGACCTATACTATTATTTCTTGATTTAACTAAAACAATATTAATAATTACAAAACTAATTATTAAAATAACTGCTATAATTAAAATTAATTTATAAAAAGGAGTCATGTTTTTATTATAATAAATAAATATAAAATATTTTTCTATTTCAGTAATATAGATGAATATAATTAATAACGGAAGAGTTGATATAAAAAGTCCTAATACTTCTAATCTATTTGCAATGTTTGATAAAATCCCTGCTAATCAATGTGCCACATTTAGGAATCCTACAGAAGGTTTATGGGATGAAACATATTTATCAAAAGCTTTTTTCTCTCATCAAAACATTCAACTAATACAAAATGGAATAAGAGCAGGTGTTTACCATAGATCAAATGGTCAATATTTGATCGGTCCACAAGATTGTGATCCATTAAAAATAATCATGCGAAGTGTGTATTTACAATATTCCGCAAATCAGCCAAATAATGTAACCCAACAAATTGAAGAATTGAATAAAATTGTCTTAAATTATTGCATTCAGCAAGTATACGGAGAAGCCCAGGGTTATTTAAAGTATATAGATGATGCAAGCACACTTGTAGTGCCAATAGCTCATCCTGTTATGGCCAATAATACGGATCGCACTTTAGAGTTAAAAACCTGGTTTGGAAACAAAATCCACCTTTAGAAAAGGTGGAGCCAAAACAAATTATTCTTTTGGTTTTACCTTTTTCTAAAAGGTAAGGTTTTTGGTTTTACCTTTTTCTAAAAGGTAAGGTTTTTGGTTTTACCTTTTTCTAAAAGGTAAGGTTTTTGGTTTTACCTTTTTCTAAAAGGTAAATTTCTTTACATAAATTATATAAAAACATTATGAAATTGTTATTTTTGGAATCAATGTTTGTTGGTTTATATTCCGCGATTTTATTCAACATATTATTTTATGTTATTAAAAATGAATATGCTTTGCTTTTTACATTGGGGTTTCTGAAACATTATCTCTCTTATTATGTTGGTATACAAACATTTTTCTGCAATCATGGCTATGCATGTAAAAAATTATCACATAGTAATAATACATATATAGCAACAAACAGTAATCTATTTATAGAAAGTTTACTAGAAGGATTGTGGTTTCTAACAATCGGTTCAATTGTTTTCAGTTCTATTGGTAAAGTAAAACCATTTATTGTAATGTTTTTCATAGGTTTTTTTACCCATTTATTGTGTGAAAAAATAAAAATACATAAGTATTTTTGTAGACATAATTGTATCCACCTTTACACCTTTGCACATTTAAAACGCCCATTATAGACGCTTAAAATAAACAAAAGGTAATTGCGGATTTCACGCCACGACATACTTATCTTCCCATAAGGGAGTATCATAGTCGTTCATATTCTTTGGACTAAAACATTCTGGTCGTTTTTTTCCTGCTTGTTGTAATTGCAGTAAATATAGAATGTTTTTTGATGCATTAATATCTCTATCCATACAGCATAATTTACACTCGTTGAGTTTACAACGGATTACACTATTGATTTGAGATATTCTTGCTTTGGTATATGTTCCATCCCTTTTCTTCCTTATTACTTTATTTTT
>Ga0209400_1001481_pt1 | contig 18747 bp, 15 predicted proteins | sample M_130807_EF_Meta_FD_187313 | JGI IMG/M metagenome (GOLD analysis project Ga0209400, IMG submission 187313) | Freshwater microbial communities from Lake Montjoie, Canada to study carbon cycling - M_130807_EF_MetaG (SPAdes) (version 2) | ecosystem: Environmental > Aquatic > Freshwater > Lake... | reverse complement strand
GAAACTGGGACTGTGGAATCAGGAAATGCTCGATCAATTGAAGTACTTCGACGGCGAACTCGATGCCATCGGCAACATTCCGGAATACATCAAGGCCCGCTACCAAACCGCCTTCGGTGTCGGTTACGAAGCGATTGTCGACGCGGCGGCCCGCCGTCAGAAATGGATCGACCAGAGCCAGAGTGTCAACCTGTTCCTCGCCGATCCCGACTTCAAGCTGCTCAGCCACATGTATCGCCGCGCCTGGAGCAAGGGCCTGAAAACCACCTACTACCTGCGCACCATGCAGGCCAGCAACATCGAGAAGGCAACCATCGACGTCAAGAAAACCACCCGGGGTGCCATGTCCGGCGACGGTCTAAAACCCGAATACACCCCCGAACAAAAAAACGCCTGCTCCCTCGACGCCATGATGAACGGCGGGACGTGTGAGGCTTGTCAGTGAAAACAATCGATCAGACTGATCCGAAAGATCAGTCTGATCAGAAAAATCCCCCACAAACGCCATGAAAAAAATCAGACCAAGTGGCGGCTACAGACAGACGGCGAGTTTTCAGACCGCCACCATCATCTACGACGCCACTTACTGGTTTTGCGAAGCCTTTGTTGACCCTCGCTCCCGCACCACTGACCAAATGGTGCAGGCAGCGCGCAGCGGCAGGCAGAACATCGCTGAGGGCAGTCGCGCCTCAGCCACCTCCTCGCAAACCGAGCTCCGCTTTGTCAACGTCGCTCGCGCCAGCCTGGAGGAACTGCTCCTGGACTACGAAGACTACCTGCGTCACCGCCGCCTGCCCCAATGGGATATGGAAAGTCCTGAGGCACAAGCCGTCCGTGTTGTTCCCACCACATTTAAAAAAGATCAGTCCAATCCGACAGATCTAACCGATCTCACAGACGCCCAGCGCTGGGAACTCTACTCCCCCTGGCTTGACCACAAAGATGCAGCCATCCGCGCCAATGCGCTCATCTGCATCATCAACCAAGCGAACTACCTCCTCGACCGCCAAATCGCCAGTTTGGAAGCCGCCTTTATTGAGGAGGGCGGTTACAGCGAGCAACTCGCCACCGCCCGCTTGCAGAAAAGGAAACAAGATCAGTCTGATCGGACAGAACTGACCATTCAGACTGATCAGCAAAAAATCAAGCCCCCACCCTGTCCGGTCTGCGGCAGTCTCATGAGCCTCCGCACCGCCAAAGCAGGCACGAATGCCGGGCAATCATTCTGGGGTTGCAGCAGCTACCCCAACTGCAAAGGCACTGTGAAAATCTAACAAAAGAAAAAATGCTCAAAGCTGGCCTCTATGATGATCTGCTGACGCTTCATTTGCGTGAAGCCATTGATCAGCTGAGGGTGGTAGGCATCGAGTCATTGCTGGGCAAAGTAGAGCCTGCACAACTGCCGGATTACTTGACCCGTTTCCTTGCGGCCAAGCTGTCGGAAGCCATACAGACCTATGGTGCAAAGGATGCCGCACGACAAGTGGAGCTTGCCAATGCGGTGATTGATTTGCTAGGGCGCAAGAGCGACGAGTTGGCGTATTTGCTGCAACAAAAAATCGCGGCTGATGATCAGTGGGATGTTCTCAAAGAAGTGGATGTGCTTTCATCCGAGCCATCACCCCGTCCGCTAACGCAGCTTTCTTCTTCTTCGCTCCTCACGGGTGCACCAGGATTGCCGCAATTGGGAAAAGAGATCGAACTGGAGCTCGCCACGGCCGACCGCTGCGACATGCTTGTCTCTTTCGTCAAAAGTGGCGGCATTCGTTTGATGCGCGATGCGTTGCAAAAGTTCACCGCTCGTGGCGGGAATTTGCGTTTGATTACGACCAGCTACCTGGGTGCATCCGATCCTGCTGTGGTCGAAGAAATTGCCTCGTTGCGGAACACCGAGGTGCGAATCAATTACGACACTCACGCGGCGCGCCTTCATGCCAAAGCGTATTTTTTCCATCGCGAATCCGGACTCTCCACCGCCTACATCGGCTCTGCGAATCTTTCGCATGCGGCGATGACCAGCGGACTCGAATGGACGGTAAAATGTGCGGCACGCGAGCTACCGCATTTGTTTCGACGCTGTGCGGCGGAGTTTGCGGGTTACTGGGAAAACCCGGCATTTGAAATCTACGATCCCCAAGAGCCGCAGCGCTTTCGTGATGCGATTCGCAAGGAGCGCCATGACTTTGATCCGCAGCAGGCGACTTCGCTTGTGGTGTTCGACCTGGGACCTCATTCTTTCCAGCAAGAAATCCTCGAGGCTCTGGAATCGGCTCGCACCATGCGTGGCCATTTCCGTAATTTGATCATCGCTGCGACCGGAACCGGCAAGACGATGATTGCGGCGTTTGATTACCGCAATCAAGTGCGCATGCTCGGCAGGAAACCAAAGCTGCTGTTCATAGCACATCGGAAAGAAATCCTTGAACAGGCGATGGTGAGCTTTCGTCAGGTCCTGCGTGATGGAAACTTCGGTGGTTTGTTGGTTGATGGCATGCTTCCGGATTCCATGGAGCACGTGTTTTGCTCCATTCAATCATTTGTCGCTCAGAGGCTCCATGAAATTCACGGCGTCGATGCCTGGGAGTATGTTGTGATCGATGAGGTGCATCACGCTGAAGCGAAGAGCTATGATCCCATCATTGATATTTTGCGCCCTCAGATTTTGTTAGGTTTGACCGCTACGCCTGAGCGATCGGATGGCACCAGTGTGGCGATTCATTTTGATCGTCCTGCCGCTGCGGAAATCCGTTTGCCGGATGCCTTGCAGGATCGTCTGCTTTGCCCGTTTCATTTTTTTGCCGTGAGTGACGCCACGGTTGACTACTCTCGTCTTACTTGGTCGAGAGGACGTTACGATGAAGGGGAACTCAAAGACATTCTCAACGGCAATCACATGCGCGGGCAGTTGGTCTTGGATAAACTCTGCGAGTATCTTCCCGATCCCTACGGCACTGGTGACTTTGATCGGAAAACAGTGAAGGCGTTAGGTTTCTGTGTCGGCATCGAACACGCGGAGTTCATGGCGCGCGTTTTCCAAGAAGCCGGTGTGGCAGCGGCGGCATTAACATCTAACACCGACAAAGCAATGCGTCACAGCTTGCGAGCTGATTTGGCGTCAGGGAAAATCAACGTCTTGTTTGTTGTCGATGTTTTCAACGAGGGCGTGGACATCCCCGAAGTGAATTGCGTGCTCTTTCTTCGTCCCACCGAGAGCCATATCGTGTATTTGCAGCAGTTGGGCCGAGGCTTGCGGCGATCTTCTGATGATAAAGTGCTCACGGTGTTGGATTTCGTCGGACAATGTCGTCGCGAGTATCGATATGACTTACGATTTTCCTCGCTGTTGCCCAGCAAGAGAAATCGCCTGGTCGATGAGATCGAAGCGGGCTTTCCGCATCTGCCCACAGGTTGTGCGATTGTGTTCGAGCGCCAAGCAAAGGAAATCATTCTCGCCAGTGTCAAACGCACCTATCAGAATCCAGAAGCGCGTATCCGTGATGCTTTTGCCGAGTGGCCTGATGACGCAACGCCATCGTTCCGGGATTTCATCGAACAAACGCAGGAAGATCCTGTGGTCTTGCTTAGCAAGCATAGCTGGAGCCAGTGGAAAGCCATCGTGGGACGACAAGCCATGCCCGATGATGCTGACCTCAAAGATTGCAAACTTCACTTATCGCAAGCCCGAGCCACCCTTCAGCGCGCGCCGAAGTATCTCGATTGGCTGGCTCGTTTCGCGCATGCTAGTGAATCTCAAATCAGCGAACTAGCGGCTGAAGATTTCGCGAAGCCAGCCTATCAGCTCCTGTGGAACCGCAAGGCGAGTGAGCTAGGGGTAAATGACCTTGCCGAGGCCTTGGCTCGCCTCAGAAAAAATCGCTCATGGATGAATGATCTGTGCGAGATAGCAGATTATGCAAAATCACAATCTCAGGCTTCTTCCATCACACTCAATGGTCTTCCCGCGACACTAGAACTTCATGGAGTTTACTCCAGCAAAGAGATCAATGCGATCTTCGGTGCAGACGCTTTTAACGGCAAAGGACCAACCGGTGTCGGCGTTGTGCATTTCGAAGAGCAAAAAGTGGTCGTTCATCTGGTGACATTCGAGAAAAACGAAAAGCAATTTTCCGAGAGCACGATGTATCGTGATTTCCCAACGGCACCAGATTTGCTGCATTGGGAGAGCCAGGTAGCGGCAACGCAGAATGGGAAAATGGGCCGGATCTATGCGAATCATGTGGCGTCGGGTTATCGCATTTTCTTTTTCACCCGCATTCGCAAAGAAGCGGCTAGCGGCGTGACCTCGCCATTTCTCTTTTTGGGAGAGGGAACTTTCCTCGATGCCACCGGAAACCGCCCTATAGCGATTCGTTGGCAACTGCAGCATTCCATGCCCATGGCGCATTACCGGGAAGCGCGTCGTGTTTGTGGATTTGATGATTGATTTTTTCTTGACGAGTGCCAATCAATAGCGTTCATTTGAACTGTATTTGCTGCACGCGCTCATTCCATTCCACGATCCCATGAATCTGACATTACTTCGCTCCCTCCCACCGCACGATCCTGCTCGGTATCAAACGACTGACGGCCTTGATGAGCCTGATCGCACGAATAGTTTGAGAGCCGAGGAGGCGAAGGCGGCACTGATTGCGATTCATGGCTTAAGTTCTTATGAGCAGGATACGGATTGTTCGATCACGGATCAGATCACCAACTTGTTGCACCTCGCCCATGCTGAGGGCCATGAGGTCAGGCAGACAATGGAAACAGCGCTGCAGAATTTTCTCGCAGAGGCGGGGGAGCTGAAGGGGTAGTTTTTTTATTTCGCTGCTCCGGGGTCCTCTCTTGAGGTAGTCTTTGTAGGTATAAGGATTTTTGGCTTAAGCGCTCAAATTTTGATTATTCTGAGGTGTTTATATTAAGATACCATGACTACCTCAACTTGTTATCGGCCAGCGTGCGGCGGAGGGCCGAATAAGTTGATCCAGAGGATCGTGGAAGAATTCGCCCAGCGCTTTGTGCGTGGGCCTAAAATTCTTTTTCTTGGTGATGCCGCCGACAAGGAAATCGTAGCCGATTTGGCTTCCATGGCAGAGCTGGGGCTTGCGCTTCCGGAGCGAGGCAAAGCGCCCGATGTTCTGATATATCATACGGGACGGGATTGGATCATTATTGTAGAAGCTGTGACGAGTCATGGGCCTGTTGATCAAAAAAGAAAAAACGAACTGACGGAACTTTTTGCTGATGTTCGCCCGGGACTGGTCTTCGTGACGGCGTTTCCAGATCGCAAAACCTTCGCAAGATTTCATGCCGCCATCGCTTGGGAAACCGAAGTCTGGATCGCCGATGCGCCGGATCACATGATCCATTTTAACGGCGAACGTTTCCTCGGGCCGTATGCTTGAATCCCGAACTTGCCAAAAAATAGGAATTAGCAGAAATGTTTTAAAGCATTATTGAATCAACAAGAAGTCTCCGCCACTCACGAAGCATGGATTCCTCAGTCGATTCTGCGCCGCTGCACCCGTTCAGAGTCACCTTCAAAAATCCGTGCCGGTCGCTGCTTGGCCTTTTTGCTTGAGAAGGTCCGGTTTATCCGCCGGATTGGTGTGGTGAGATAAAGCCGCGCTCGGGGTCACATCTCTGATGTCAGCGCGTTAACAATTTCTCTTCCTTGTCTCATGATTGGTATTTCCAAAAACCTTGCCAATCCCAAAATACCTTTTGACAACTCACCTGAAAACAGTTGCCTGAACTCGTGAAAAATTCCGTATTGCCGGGATGAAAAGATTGCTTACCGTATCAGAATCGATAAGGTCAACAGCCATGCCGTATGAACAACTATATGAGCGCTTGCCCGCGGTGGCGGAGGCCGAGACACGTACGATAACATTGCTGGAGGATAGCATGGAGTTCGGTTTGCCAGCTGCTGAGTATGGTTTTTTGGAGATGTTTTGCAATGAGCCTGGCTGTGACTGTCGTCGGGTCTTTTTCACTGTGATTTCTTCCCGCTCACAAGACATGGAAGCTGTGATTTGTTTCGGATGGGAGAAAAAAGAATTTTACCATAACTGGGGCGGCTATGCGTTATCAGAGGGTGACATCGAGGTGTTGCAAGGTCCCGGGCTGAATTTGGGTGCGCCGGAAACGCAATACTCCGATGGCATACTGGAACTCTTCAAGAAAGTGTTATGGAGGGATCAAGAATACATAGAACGGGTTAAGCGACATTATCTCATGTTTCGCGCCACAGTTGATAAACCACGTCCCTCATGGGCACGCCGTCGAAGAACTGGTGGGTAAAATTGGATATGTTTGAACATTGAAAAAATCCTTTTGACAAATCCCTCTAAATTTGTTCATTTGAACTCATGAAGATTTCCTCCCCATCCTACTTGTTGCCTGTGGCGGGCAGCCGTGGTTGGCAGACATCGGGGGAGAAGACGCGGGAGCAGCAGAGTGGGGCGGGGGTTGTTTATACGAAACCCTGGTTGGTGGAGTTGATCTTGGATATGGCCGGATACTTGCCGGAAAAACGATTGGCGGAAATGGTGGCCTTGGAACCATCGGCGGGGGATGGAGCTTTTTTGCGAGCGATGGTCCGTCGCTTGGTGGAATCTTGTCGGCTTCACGGGACGCCGCTGGAGCAGGCGACGGCTGCGTTGCAAGCGTATGAAATTGATCCACTTGCTGCGGAGAAGGCGGTGGAAGTGGTGCGGGAATTATCATACATTGCTCGAAATCAGCCCAGGTATGAGAACGCTTTTCATATCGGATGTAAGTCCAGCGAATGTGCTTTCGCTTTTTCCATCTTTGACACAATTTTCAGTAGTCAGCCGCGGGTTTTTTGTGCAAAGTCGGTGTCCAATCTTTAACAAACCTATGGCGAGACCTGTGACATTATTTACCGGGCAGTGGGCTGATATCCCGCTTGCGGAACTTCTCCCACGCGTGAAACAAATGGGCTACGACGGCGTGGAACTCGGCTGCTGGGGCGATCATTTCGATGTCCAGGCCGCGTTGACCCAGCCCGGGTATGTGGAAGGGCGCTGGGAGTTGTTGAAAAAACACGACCTTGCCTGTTACGCGATTTCCGCTCACTTGGTCGGTCAGGCGGTTTGCGATCTCATCGACGAACGCCATCAATGCATTCTCCCTCCGCATGTCTGGGGCAATGGCGAGGCCGAGGGTGTGCGCCAGCGCGCCGCTGCCGAACTCGCCGATACGGCACGTGCCGCGCGGAAGTTCATCGATGCCGGAAAATCCTACATGGCCGGCAAACCAGCCGGTTCCGGCAAGGTGGTTGTCAACGGCTTCACCGGTTCGAGCATCTGGGGGGCGCTGTATGCTTTTCCACCGACCAATCAGGCCTATTTGCAAAAAGGCTACGATGATTTCGCCAAACGTTTCGGCCCGATCCTCGATGTTTTTGAAAAGGAGGACGTCTATTTCGCACTGGAAGTGCATCCGACCGAGATCGCGTTCGATATCGTATCGGCCCAACGCGCTCTTGCCGCGGTGAACAACCACAAGCGTTTTGGTTTCAACTATGATCCCTCCCATCTCGGATACCAGGGTGTGGACTACGTGAAGTTCATCCGCACCTTCGCCGCGCAAATCCACCACGCCCACATGAAGGACGTCTGGTGGGGCCACGGCGACGGCACGGTCGGAGTTTTCGGTGGTCACACGGATTTCTGCGATGCTCGCCGCTTCTGGGACTTCCGCAGTGTCGGTCGCGGTGACATCCGTTTTGAAGATGTGATCGTCGCGCTCAACGACATCGGCTACACCGGCCCGCTGAGCGTCGAGTGGGAGGACGGCCGCATGGATCGTTTCCACGGGGCCGCCGAGAGCGCCGCGTATGTGCGCAAACTCGATTTCACCGTCAATCAAACGGCCTTCGATGCGGCCTTTGACAAATCGAACCAATAAAATCATGGCTACCAAAGTGGGAGTGATTGGCGCGGGCGGAATGCTGCAGTATCATGCGGCGGGATTCCGTCAGGCCGGTGCGGAAATCGTTGCTGTGGCCGATGCCGCTCCCGGGGCTGCGGCCAAAGCGGCGGAAAAATGGAACATTCCGCAGTCGTTCGATTCGATCGAGGCGATGTTGTCCGTGTGCAAGGAGATCGATGCCGTCAGCATCATCGTCCCTAACAAATTCCACAAGCCCTTGACGATCCAGTGCCTCCAGGCCGGGAAACATGTGTTCTCGGAAAAACCGCCTGCCTTGAATGCCGCGGAAGTCCAGGAGATGATCGATGCCGCGCAACAGGCGGGCAAAAAAATGTTGTTCAATTTCAACAATCGCGCCCGTCCCGAATCCCAGGCGATGATGCAGTACATCAACGACGGACAAGTCGGTCGCATCAACTCGGCGCAGGCGAAATGGATTCGTCGCACCGGCATTCCCGGTTTCGGCGGCTGGTTCACCACCCGCGAACTCTCGGGCGGCGGCCCGCTGATCGACCTGCTGCACATGGTCGATCTCGCGATGTATTTCATGGGCTATCCGGAACCCGCGCACGTTCTCGGTCAAACGTTTGATGATTTCATTCAGGACAAAAGTTTCAAAGGCCCGTGGGGCATTCCCGACCGGGTCGGCGGCACCACTGATGTCGAAAATGCCGCGCATGGATTCGTGACCTTCAAGGGAGGACAAGTCCTGTCGTTGCAGGTTTCCTGGGCGGAAATGATCAAACGTGAGGAAGTCAGCGTGGTTTTCCAAGGCACCAAAGCCGGCGGCAAGGTCGAACGTTTGTTCGGCATCGATGGGCTCGACAATACCGCTATCGACACCTGCGAATTGTATGTCCAGGAAAACGGTCACAGCGTCGACCGCCGCATCACCACCCCGGCCTGCGAGGACATGGGCCGCATCGGTTCCGCAGCGAATTTCATCGAAGCCATCGAAGGTCGGGCCGAGCCCTTGAACACTCCCGGTCAGGCATTGCGATTGATGCAGGTCATCGATGCCATTTACGCCTCCGCCCGATCCGGCAAGCCGGTGAGCATTTGAATCGTCATCGCGATAAAATGCCTTGCCTGCCTGCCGAATGCGGGTAAGAAAAGCGCATGGCTTTCGGCGAATCATGGCATATCAAATCGCGCACCAATCATTGCATTGTCAGCGGCGATGCGTTTGTTGACGGCCAGACGATCGTCGCCGCACTTTTTTCCGATCCCGAAAGCTCGGGCTGGCTGCGTCGCGATTATTCCACTGGTGGCTGGGCGCAAGTGGATGTAGCCGAGGCCGGGGTTTTTTCGCACTGGAAAACGATCTACAAAGCGCCTGTGCAGCATGAAAAAGCGCAGGTCAGCAAGGAGAGTCCGATCGACCTGTTGCGTCGTCTGGTCGAAGAGGATCAGGAACACATGGAAAAAGTGCGTTTCATTCTCGCGGTGATGCTCGAACGACAGAAAGTCCTGGTGGAAACCGATGCCCAGCACATGCCCTCGGGCATCCTTCGCGTGTATGAGCACCGCAAAGAGGGCGACGTGTTTTTGATCCGCGACCCCAATGTCTCACTCGATCAGGTGGAGGCGATGCAGCAGGAGGTGATTGATTTGTTGGAAAATTCGGCAGCTCCGCTAGGCGTGGATGATTCCGGCGACAACATTGTGACGGAAGAGGTTGTAGCGCAGGATAAACAGCCGGTGCAGTGAACAAACGGTGGCGCTTCTTCTGTTGCAAGCGAACGATCTCCATTCGAGGAAAAATTTCGCATTCCGTGCTGGACGCTCCGACGAAATGGGCTAAAACGGCGTGCCGCATGCCGGATTCAGGCGTGCTCGAAACCTAGCTCACACTATATTATGGACATACAAATTGCTTCACTCTGTGATTTCGCAGCCGACTACCAAGGCAAACTCGTGGTCACCGGAGTTTTCGATACTCTTGCCGCACGTGCCTTGCCGGTCGTTCATCCTCATTGCGCCCTGGCTCTGCGCTTCTGCTTCACCCCCGATGACAGCGGACGCCACAAACTTTCCATCAACATCATCGACGAGGACGGCAATCCGCTCGATCCGAGCAACATGCCGATCGAGCCTGAATTCGATGTCGCTCTTCCGGCGAATGTTCCCTTTCTGACCCGCAATCTGATCCTCAACCTTCAAGGCTTGCGATTCCAGCACGCTGGCATCTACTCGGTGGACATCGGTTGCGATGGCGAAGTCATGCAGCGCATTCCGTTGCGCATTCTGCAGGTCAATGCCGAAGGACAACCGATTTGACCGGGCCACTGCCTGAGCGGCAGGCTGCTTTCGAACGCGCCATCCTTCCACGCTGTGAAAAAATTTGATTGCCTGCTGGTCACCGGAGCCTCATCCGGGTTGGGCGAGGAGTTTGCCCGACAACTCGCGCACCGTTGTCGGACGATGGTGCTGGTGGCGCGGCGCGGCGATCTGCTTTCGGTGCTGGCTGCTGAATTGATCCGTCGACACGGCATTGAGGTTCATTGTTTTCAAGCGGACCTCGCCGATGTCGGGCAGCGCCTGCAACTCGCTGCGGCGCTTGAGGAAAAATCACTGGTGCCCGATTGCCTGATCAACAACGCCGGGGTGGGGGACTACGGCACCTTTGCCGATGCCGAATGGACGCGGGTGGAAAACATGTTGCGATTGAACATGGAAGGGCTCACCCATTTGATTCATCTGTTCCTGCCGAAAATGATCGCGCGATCGAGCGGAGTCGTTGTGAATGTCAGTTCGATCGCCAGCCTCGTGCCGATGCCCGACCTGGCGATATATGCAGCCACCAAGGCCTACGTTTCCAGTTTCTCCGAGGCTCTGCGGATCGAACTTCGCGAGCACAATATTTCCGTGCTTTCCGTTTGCCCCGGACCGGTGCACACCGGCTTTGGCAAAGCTGCGGCGCGCACCGAAGGCGAGCAAATCAAGGGCGTGCGCGAGTGGTTTTGCATCCCCAAGGAACAGTGCGTCGCCGAGTCGATCCGCGCCATGGATCTGGACCGCGCACGCATCTTTCCTGGCTTGAAAGTCGCCCTCGTTGCGGCGGGCATATCGCTCGTTCCGCTGGCATTGATCCGCCTGATCATGGCCAACCGGCCGCGACGGGTCTGATTATTTTGCGCCCCGGCAAGGTTTTGCTTGTCAATCGGCCGGACGATTTGTTTAACTCCCCGCCCGCGAGGAAAGCGCGATTAGCTCAGTGGTAGAGCACATCCTTCACACGGATGGGGTCGCAGGTTCGAACCCTGCATCGCGCACCATCTCATTTCCGCCTTATTCTATAAGGCTTTGCGGGTTTTGATTGGGTTTGCAACAGCTCTGGGGTGGGATCATCCGCATCGAACTGCATGACACGGTTGTTGACCGCATGCGCAAAACCCGCAAGAATGCCGTTCCGTGCGCGGTAATCATCCGCGAATGGCGGGCGCGTTCTTGCGAAAGGTGTCGCTATTGCATATAAAAAGAAACAAAGTCTCACAATCAAATGAATCCGAAGTCGATAAAAATGGGAGCGCGAGGTGTCTCGTTGCTGATGGCTGTGATCCCACTGCTGATGCCGATGGCGCATGCGGCGGAACTTGAATTGCAAAAGGATTCCCGCGTCGTGCTGCTGGGCAACGGGCTGGGATCGCGCATGCTGCGCTTCGGGCATTTCGAGACCGAGATGCACCGTCGCTATCCCGAGCATCATCTGGTGATCCGCAATCTTTGTGATGAGGGTGACACACCCGCCTTTCGTCCGAATGCCGGGCGCAAGAACCCGTGGGCTTTTCCCGGTGGGGAAAAATTCCGCACCCTGGTGGAGTCCAATGACAATTGGGGCGGCAATTCCGGCGATGGCAGCTACCCCGAGCCCGATGCCTGGTTGAAACAATTGAAGCCGGACATCATCGTCGCGTTTTTCGGATTCAATGAGTCGTTCGAAGGCCCGTTGGGATTGCCCAACTTCAAAGCAGAGCTTGAGGCATTCGTCACGCACACGTTGGATCAGAAATACAATGACAAGAGTGCTCCCAAACTGGCGCTGGTTTCGCCCACGGCATTTCAGGATGTGTCGGCGCTCTACGGCACTCCCAACGGCAACACGCAGAATGCGAACCTGGCTTTGTATTCCAAGGCGATCGAGGATGTGGCTGCCGCTCATCAATTGACATTCGTGAACCTTTTCGCCCCCACCAGTAGGTGGTTTGCCAAGGGCAGCAAACCGCTGACCCGCGATGGGGCATTGTTGACCGACGAAGGTTACGCCAAACTGGCACCCGTGTTGATTGATCAGCTTTTCGGTGCCCGCAAGGCCGTTTCGAAGGCAAACGCGGCCGACCTCAAAAAGGCGGTCGATGACTTCGCCTGGATGTGGCTGAGTTACTACAAAATCCCCAATGGCGTGCACGTCTATGGAAGGCGGCGCGATCCGTTTGGTTCGCAGAACTACCCTGCGGAATTGCGCAAGCTCGAGCAGATGGTGAACGTCCGCGAGCAGGCGATCTGGGCGATTGCAGCCGGTGGGAAATTCGATGTCGCAGCCGCCGATGCCAAAACGGAGGCGCTGCCGTCCATCGGCGAACCGGACAAGAACATCAAGTATCTTTCCGGCGAGGAGTCGTTGAAAACCCTCGCGGTGCCCGAAGGGTATAAAATCGAACTGTTTGCCGACGAGAGCAAGTTTCCCGATCTGGCGAATCCCGTTCAGTTGTCCTTCGACAACAAAGGCCGTCTGTGGGTTGCAACGATGCCGATCTATCCGCATTACCGGCCCGGTGACCCGATGCCGAACGACAAACTCCTCATTTTGGAAGACACCGATAACGACGGTCGGGCGGACAAGCAAACCGTCTTTGCAGACAAGTTGCACCTGCCGATGGGCTTTGAGTTTTCGCACGACGGCGTGTATGTGGCGCAGGGGACTTCGTTGATCTTTTTGCAGGATACCGATGGTGACGACAAAGCGGATGTGCGCGACATTGTGATGAGTGGTTTTGACGATCATGACACCCACCACGCCATTTCCGCATTCTGTGCAGATCCTTCCGGGGCGATCTTGATGGGCGAGGGCACGTTTTTGCGCAGTCACGTGGAGACCGCCTATGGGCCGATCCGCAGTTCCAACGGCGGATTCTTTCGATACAACCCGGAACGTCGTTACCTCGAGAGAACCGTGCGGCTTTCCATTCCCAATCCCTGGGGCATTGCGTTCGATCACTGGGGTCAGGATTTCTTTTCGGACACCTCGGATCCACCCGTACGATGGATGCTTCAGGGGTCGGTGCAGGTGCCACTGGGCAGCTTCAATCCGACACCGCCGAATTTGCTGTCGGTGCAAGTGCGCCCCACGGCCGGTCTCGAATTCATCTCCAGCCGCCATTTCCCGGATGAAGTGCAGGGTGATTTGTTGATCAACAACACCATCGGTTTTCAAGGAACCAAGCAACACACGATGAAGGACGACGGCACCGGGTACGTCAGCACCTTTCGTCAGGATCTGGTGAAAGGCTCCGATCCGAATTTCCGACCTGTCGATATGGAATTCGCGCCCGATGGTTCGCTGTATTTGGTTGATTGGCACAATGCGCGGATCGGCCACATGCAACACAGCGCGCGCGATCCGAACCGCGACCACACCCACGGCCGCATTTTCCGGATCACCTATCCGTCCCGTCCGCTGGTCAAACCTGCCAAAGTCGCCGGCGCCTCCATTGGCGAGTTGTGCAAAAATCTGGAACTCCCCGAGTACCGCACCCGTTATCGCACCCGCCGTGAACTGCGCGGCAGAAACGATGCGGAAGTTGTGGCGGGCGTGAAAAAGTGGGTCCAGGGATTGGACAAATCCGCTGCGAACTACGAACACAACCTCGTCGAAGCCATGTGGGTTCTCTGGGGGAGCGAACAACTGAGCGAACCGCTGGTGCGCACTCTGCTCCAGGCCAAAGATCCTAACGCCCGCGCCGCAGCTGTTCGGGCCTTGCGTTACAACGGCCATTTGATCGCCAATCAAACTGAAATGCTGAAAACCGCCGCCGCCGACGAAAATGGTCGCGTGAGACTGGAGGCCATCGTCGCCGCCTCTTGGCTGGAAAATGCCGCCGGGCGCAGTGTGTTGGAAGCTGCCGCGGCATACAAGGGCACCAATGGCGATCCGATGGACAAATGGATCGCGCCGGTTTACAAGACCGCCTCGGCATTCTTGAATGGCCAGCAGATCAAGGCCGAGCCGCCGCCGGTGTTCGAAACGCATTTGACCGGTGCGGCGAAGGAACAATTCCTCCGCGGGTCGCAGGTGTTCCTGCGCGACGGCCACTGCGGCACGTGCCATCAGAAGGACGGCAACGGGCTGCCCGAGGCGCAGTTCCCGCCGCTGGCCGGCAGTGAGTGGGTGCAGGGCGACGAAACACGGCTGATCCGCATTGCCCTGCATGGACTGGTCGGACCGATCGAGGTCAAGGGTGTGAAATACACCGGGGCTGTGCCGATGACGCCGTTCAAGTTTCTCAGCGATGAGGAATTGGCCGATGTCCTGACCTTCACGCGCAATGCCTTCGGCAACAAAGCCGATCCTGTCACGCCGCAGGCGGTGCAGAAAGTCCGCGCGGCGACCAAAGACCAACCGAGTTTCTATCAGGTTTCCGATCTACTCAAGTAGGTTTCACCGGCGTTCGTCTTCTTCATTCTGGTTTTGAACCGTTGCCGACATGCCACGGCGATCAAGTTAGGGAAATGATTGACAAGGAATGTCGCAATCAAAAGGCAGGGAACGATCTCCGAGCGTTCCGGTGGGGGACGGTCGCGGATCACCCTTTCCTGATCTCCCTTCACCCCACGCTCTCCTGCGCCAACAACGCCGGTGAGTCAGGAAGGATGATGACCCTTCAAGCATCCTGCCCCCACCGGATCGCTAGGGACAGCGATCCCTGCCTTTAGGATCTCCCTGGCTTGATCGCCGTCGCCGACACGCGTCTTTTCTTGGGTTGACAAGTGGCGGCCCATCAGCCAGCTTGTCGCAGAGAGTGGACTTAAAGAATGATTTTTAGAAGTTTGTGCAGGCACGCCGGGATTGGTGCCAATTCGTATTTGATTGATACCGGCAAGGCGAGGATCGTGCTGGACTCGGGAATGCACCCGAAACATGAAGCGGAGGAGGCGACGCCGCATTTTGAGTTTGTCGAGGAAGGCACGATGGATGCCGCGGTGCTCACGCACGCCCACTTGGATCATACCGGTACGGTGCCGATGTTGATGCGGCGTCATCCGGCGGCGTCGATTTTCATGACTCCCGCCACTGCCGATCTCGGCATGGCGATGCTGCACAATTCGGTCAACGTGATGAGCAGCAAGCGCATTGAACTGGGCATCGCGGAGTATCCTTTTTTCACCCACGAGGAACTTGAGGAGCTGGAATCGCGCTTCGAACACCGGGCCTATGAGCGGCCTTTCGACCTCGACCCGCAAGGGACGGTGCGCGCCACTTTTCACGATGCCGGCCACATTCTCGGTTCGGTGGCGGTCACGCTGGAGACGCAGGGGAAGAAGATCCTCTACACTGGCGATTTGAATTTCGGCGGCCACACCCTGCTCAAGGGGGCGCTGATGCCCAAGGATCCCGTCGATGTGCTGATCATCGAAACCACCCGTGGCGCGCAACAGCGGCGGGCGGATTACACCCGGGAGTCGGAGGAAATGCGGCTCGCGCAGCAGATCCGCGATGTGCTTGACCGCCGCGGTTCGGTTTTGATTCCCGTTTTCGCCATCGGTAAAACCCAGGAGCTGTTGACCATGCTCGACCAGTTCAAGAAAAAGAAGCTCATTCCGCGCAAAACACCGATCTACATCGGCGGACTCAGCACCAAGATGACGATGATTTACGACCGTCACCTCAAGGGATCGCGCCGGAATTTCCCTGATTTCGAAATCCTCCAGGACATGGAGTTGCAGGCGGGCTCGAAAAAACGCAAAGGCCCGATTCCCCTCCATCCCGGTTGCATCTACGCGCTCTCCAGCGGCATGATGTCGGAAAACACGGTCTCCAACCAGTTCGCCGCGCAGGGTTTCATGGAGAACCGGAAAAACGCGATTTATTTTGTTGGTTACACCGACTCCGCCACGCCCGGTGCCCGCATCAAGGCAGCGGTCAAAGGGGATATGGTGAAGCTTGATGAGCGGCTTCCCGCCGTGCCGTTGCTCTGCGACAAGGATGATTTTGACTTTTCGGGTCACGCCACGCGCGAAGAGTTGTTGGACTACATCTTGCAGGTGAAGCCGAAAACAACGTTTCTGGTCCATGGGGACGACGACGCAGTCGCCTGGTTTGCCGAACAACTGCGCGAAAAAATGCCTGGCATGAAAACCATCGTGCCTCAGCCCGGGCAGGATTACGAATTGTGAGGGCCGTGATCGCTTCCTTCGATAGAGACTTCAAGGCAGTGCGATCAATGAGTCCATCGTGACATAGGAACCTGATCCCGAATGGTTCTTGCACAATGGGCTGTCGGGAAGATCGGCAACGAGAAGAAGTTTTTGCTGGATTGGTGTCAAGCTGATGATTCCGTGCGATTTTTTCCCGCCCAAGGGGTCGATGTAGAGCAAGCCGAATTCCTGCGCGTGTTTGTCCAAGGCATCAGGCACCTGCAGGATGGTCACGAAGTGCGAATTGACAAGCTTCGTGCCGTTGTAGCGTCGCAAGCCCGCGACAGGCGGAAATCCCTGTCGCAGCGATCCTGCCAACTGGTTGTAGGTCGCGCGCAGCAGCGATTTCGGGCTTGAGGAATTTTGTGGAATGAACAAGCGGACCGGGGGCAGGGATTTCGTGGCACCGAGTTCGTTGGCGATGTCGGTCAGATCCGCGGCGTTGATGCCGCGGCGGGACCAGCGGTATCGTTGGGGAATGTGGCTGGACCAGGTGCCACCGTTGTGGATGATGATATGGCGCAGTTTCGCGCGATCAGTGTCGCCGGGAATGGCATCGGCGACCTGTTGGCAGGCTGGCGAACCGAAGCGGAATGAATTCAGCAAGGCCGTCGGACCGCAGGCGTTGCCGGCGATGTCCAGTTGATTCGCCGCGTGGGCATCGATACGGGGAGCTGCCGCCGGACCGGTCCGCGAAGTGCAATGGCTCAGCAAAAATACGCCGACCATCACAATCGCAAAACTCCGCAGCGGACGTTTGACATGAGTCGCTTGGGGCGGGCCGGGATCCAGACTTTGCACAGCGTCGGGCTCAGGGTGCGAAAGTGGTTTTTTCTTCTTTTTCGTTAGGCCCGAAAAACCCACCGATGTCCTTGGAGCTAATGTAGAGGAACAGGCTGATCAGCAGCAGGGCGCAGGCGGACTGCACATATTCCAGAACGCGCGCCTTGACCGGTTTGCGGGCGACCATTTCCATCAACGCCAGCATCGTGTGGCCGCCATCGAGCACCGGAAACGGCAGCATGTTGAAGATGCCGAGGTTGACGTTGATAATCACCAAAAATGCCAGCAAACGCCGCCAGCCGTTTTCTGTTTTCAGGATGTCGAATTTCGCCTTGGCAATGCCGATCGGGCTGCTCAGTTGGTCAACTCCGATCCCGGAGTTTGGTGAAATCAGCGCGCCCAAGGTGGCGACCATCATTTTCACGCTGTCCTTGCATTGGCGGATCGGATCAGGATAGACGAGATGCGAATCAACAATGCCATCGGTATTCCAGACGATGCCGAGCATCGGCTTCGCATCGGCCGGAGTCAGCGGCTTGGCGGGAGTGATTTTGATATCGAGAGTTTCCGCACCTCTTTTCACAGTCGCGGTGATTTGCTTGTAGTTTCCGGCTTCGATAAGCTGAGAAAATTGCGGCGTGCTCCAGATTTGCGTGCCGTCCACCGCGACGATCTGATCGTCTTTTTTCAATCCTGCTTTTTCAGCCGGGCTGTGGGGGAGCATGGCATCGACCGTGGCGGGATTGGTGTAGGAAATTCCCACCTGGCGCAGCGCGCGTCGTTGATACCATTTGGTGGGCATCGTTTCGAAGCTGGAAACAATCGTGCGCGGTTGGCTTTCACCCGGACGCTGCACGGTGAAGAGAATCTCCCGCCCTTCGCTGAGAACGATGTTTTCGGTGATGCAGTCGAGGCCGCCAACGAAGCCGCGGATGGCTTTGCCGTTGATCGCGAGAATCGTGTCGCCGAGTTGCAGACCGGCTTTTTCCGCCGGACTGTCTTTCTTGATGTAGCCGATCTGGGTGGCGTGGATGGTGTCCTGGGGTTTGCCCGCTCCCCAGACAACGAGACCGATTGTCAGCGCAAGCAGCAGGGAAAAAATCGGTCCGGCAATCGCGACGATGATCTTGTCGATGGGCGAGATCGGCGGCAATGGCTCGGTGGAACTGCTTTCCCCTTCGATTGCATCCATCGGCGCGAGCTGCGGCAGGGCGACGAAGCCGCCTGCGGGAATCCAGCCGAGGCCGTATTGCACGCCGTTGATCGTTTTCGACCAGATCGGTTTGCCGAACCACACCTGGAATTTGTCGATCTTCAATCCACGCCAGCGCGCCGCGAGAAAATGACCGAGCTCGTGCACGAAGATCATCACGTTGAAGCTGATAACGACGGCGATGATCAGGAGAATGTTGGTGGCGGTTTCCATGCTGCTGCGGCGAAAAGATACCGGGTATCAACGATTGCGCAAGGCGGAACATCGGGCAAAAAATGTTTGCAGAATCTCGTGGCGGGGTTATGGGTCGGGCGTGCCATTGTTGTTGGGAATGAATGTTGATCACGTCGCGACGCTGCGGCAGGCGCGCTACGCCT
>Ga0209400_1001479_pt1 | contig 18770 bp, 19 predicted proteins | sample M_130807_EF_Meta_FD_187313 | JGI IMG/M metagenome (GOLD analysis project Ga0209400, IMG submission 187313) | Freshwater microbial communities from Lake Montjoie, Canada to study carbon cycling - M_130807_EF_MetaG (SPAdes) (version 2) | ecosystem: Environmental > Aquatic > Freshwater > Lake... | reverse complement strand
TGCTGGCATGTTTTCACCAGCTAAAACTTTGGCAAGGGTTGATTTACCGGCACCGTTTCGACCCACAAAACCAATGCGGTCGCCGCTGTTAATACGCACAGTTACACCTTTAACTAAAAGGCGTGCACCTGCTCGTAGTTCGAGGGCTTGGGTTGAAATCACACCCGAGTCTATCGGCTGGGTTTAAGCAGCACCAATTCGAGTGCGTCTGGCTGTAGCAAATGACTTACCAACGGCTGTTAGTTCATCAGAAACCTGAGCTTTGATTGCATCTTCACTCTTGAGTAACTTTGTGAGCGCTGCAATAACTGTCTTTAACTCCTTTTGTTCAGTTTCAAGTTCTATCTTGCTCATCTTTGTTAAACGACGAAGTGGCATATCCAAGATATATGTTGCTTGTTCATCATTTAACTTGAAGTCTTTGATCAACTTATCTTTAGCTTGAGCAGCATCATCGCATCCGCGAATGATCTTGATGACCTTATCGATATCGATAATCGCCTTAAGTAGTCCATCGACTAGGCCAAGTCTGCCTTCCGCCTTTGCTTTGCGGAACTCAGAGCGGCGACGAACAACTTCGATGCGGTGATCAATGAAGACTCGTAGTAGCTCTTTAAGACCAAGGGTTTGTGGCTTGCCCTTGACTAATGCAACAGCGTTGATTGCAAAGGCATCTTCCATGGGGGTCAGCGCATATAACTTCTCTAGAACCTCTTCAGGCTCAAAGCCATTCTTGATTTCAATTACAACGTTGGTGCCGGTTTGGCCATCAGAAAGATCAATGATGTCGCTGATTCCTTGAATCTTTTTAGCTTTAACAAGGGCGGCAATACGCTCAACAACTTTTTCAGGTCCGATTGTGTATGGAAGCTCCTTGATGACGATACCCATCTTGCGAGTTGAAACCTTTTCAATTTCAACAGATGCGCGAACCTTAAATGATCCCTTACCTGTTGAGTACGCCTCGCGCACACCATCTAGTCCAACGATTTCTCCGCCAGTAGGAAAATCTGGTCCTGGAATAAACTTCATTAACTGCTTGATAGTTGCTGTTGGATTTTCAATCAAAAACTTAGTTGCAGCGATAACTTCACCTAAGTTGTGAGGTGCCATGTTTGTTGCCATACCAACGGCAATACCGGAACCACCATTAACTAGCAGGTTTGGATATGCAGCAGGCAGAACTACAGGCTCAGAGAGTTGGCCGTCATAGTTGGGACCAAAATCAACGGTGTCTTCATCTGCTTCGGCAACCATGGACATTGCAGCAGGTGCCAAGCGTGCTTCGGTGTAACGCATGGCTGCAGGGCCAGCATCTAGGGAACCGAAGTTTCCGTGACCATCAATTAACGGCAATCCCATAGAAAAACTTTGCGCCATACGAACCAGTGCGTCATAGATTGCGCCATCACCGTGAGGGTGCAACTTACCCATTACTTCACCAACAACACGGGCACTCTTTACATGTCCGCGTTCTGGACGAAGACCCAAATCTGCCATCTGATGCAAGATGCGACGATGAACAGGCTTTAAGCCATCTCGTGCATCAGGGAGTGCGCGTGAATAAATTACCGAGTATGCATATTCAAGAAAGGAGTCAGAGACTTCTTTAGAAACATCGATGTCAACGATCTTTCCTGGATATTCACCGGGCTTTGGTCCAGCAGGTTTCTTACCTTTTGCCGCAGATTTCGCGGGAGTCTTCGCAGTTGCCATTGGGGCATTCTGCCAAGAGTCAGGCTTAATTTAGGGGAGGGCGCGCCCCAACGGATGAAACACACTTTGCAGCAAGGGCTGCACCTGCCGTGAGGGCTTGAGTTAAGTCACTTGTTTCTAGCCACTTAGGAATAAAGCCTGCAGCAAATGAATCTCCGGCACCAGTTGTGTCGACAACATTAGTTGTGACCGCCGAAACCTTTGCACTTTCATTTCCATTAACCGCTATTGCACCCTTTGAACCTAGTTTGATGACTACTAGTGGTGTGTACTTCTGTAGATTCTTTTCAGCTGTTTCAACATCTGTTGAATCACCAAGATAGAGCGCCTCTTCGCTGTTGAGAAGAATTCCATCCATATGTGAGACCCAAGAGAGAACTTCCTCTCTTGAGACAATCTTCATCGCACCTGTAGTCGTTGGATCAAAGTAAATTGGCTTGCCTGCGGCCTTTACTTTCTTGATCATGGCAAGAACAGCTTCACGACTACGGAAATCTAGAAGGGCATAGCCTGAAAGATAGACACCATCAATATCATCTAGTGGTGGCAGATCTGAAACCTCTAAGTCTGCATTTGCGCCATTGTCAGGAAACATTGTGCGCTCACCATTGGCATCGACCAAAATCACGACAACACCTGTTGGACGTCCACTATGCATCAAATTAAGGTGATCCACACCGTATTTATCTAGGTCTGAAATCAGCGCAAAGCCAACAGGATCATTGCCTGTTCGAGCTACTAAATGCGCCTTAGAGTTTGTGCGGGTAATCCAAGTTGCAACATTTGCAGCCTGTCCACCTGGGTGGCTAGAAATCTTGCTGGCAGTGTCGTTGCCGTAATTAATAGGCTCTTTTAACTGTGAAATAACATCAAGTGCTAAATCACCGATACACAGGATCTTTTTCATTTGAGTGCCACCGCAATCTGTGCAGCTAGCAAGCAGTTAGATTTGATAATTTCAGTGTTGATAGCAAGTGATTCACCTTTTGAAGCGGTGTGAAAATGCTCTAGCAAGAAGGGAGTAACTAACTTTCCATCAATTCCTTCACTTTTTGCTCGCGCTAATCCGCTTGCCAAGATTTCATCATGACGGCCCTTTGGCATCTCTTTAACAACTGGGTTTGCCACTACTAGTGCTTTGAAATGTGTAGAGACCGCTTTTCTGGCACGGATGATTGCGGCAATTTCTTCAGGGGAATCAGCACGGTGTTCTAAGGTGTAACCAGAATCTGTGAGGTAGAAGCCAGGAAATGAGTTGGTCTTATAGCCAACTAGACCGATTGCAAGTGTCTCAAGCCGCTCTAATGTTGCGTGGACATCCAAAATTGATTTCACACCAGCACAAACGATTGTCATATCAAGTTGGGATAGGGCAGTTAAGTCAGCTGACTCATCAAAAGATTCATTTGCCCCACGGTGCACGCCGCCCAGGCCACCGGTTGCAAAGATGTTAATTCCTGAAATCGCTGCGATATGCGCAGTTGCTGCAACAGTAGTTGCGGCAGATTTTCCTTGTGCCACGATGATTGCAAGGTCGCGGATTGAAGCCTTTGAAATGTCATCACGGTTTGCGATCGCTTCAAGTTCAAGAGGCTCTAAGCCCACCAAGATCTTTCCATCTAGCAATGCGATCGTTGCTGGGACAGCCCATGCTTCTCGGACAATTCGCTCGCATTCAATGGCAACTTCTAGGTTAGAAGGACGTGGCAACCCATGGCTGATAATCGTTGATTCGAGAGCAACAATCGGCTTTCCAGCCTTAATTGCATCAGCAACTTCAGCTGAGAATTTAATCGCCTTTTCCATAGACAAACTGTAGTGCACAGTCATGGGAAGATATCCCCGTGCATTTGTCTCAGGTAACGCCATCGATCTTTTCATCCCTTGGCCTTGAAAGTGCAGTTGATCACTTAAGCGTTGGGCCATCACCGATGGGCCGCGAGCTTCTCTTTTTAATTGATGGTTTTGGCTATGACACATTAGCCACCTATGCAGATGTCATGCCAACAATGTCACGAATGTTTAACCACGGAGTAATTCACACAGCATTTCCTTCAACAACTGCAACATCACTTGCAACTTTAACAACTGGAGTAATGCCAGGTGCTCACGGAATGTTGGGATACACCGTGCAAGTCCCACGAAGTGGCGGCAGATTGCTCAATGCCTTGAAGTGGGATGAGCGCGTTGATCCTGAAAATTGGCAACCTGTAGAAACTTTGTTTCAGCGAGCTGCTGCAGCCGGAATTAATGTGACACATGTTGCCGCAAAGCGATATGAGAACTCTGGTTTTACCCGCGCGGTTTTCCGCGGAGCACAATACAAAGGTGCAAATGTTGTCACAGATTTAATTAGTGAGACAAAAGCTGCCCTTCAAGCAACGCCATCATTTGTGTATTTATATGTTAATGATCTAGATACTGCTGGACATTCCGATGGTGTGGGTAGCGATAAATGGCTTGCAGCATTGGCCATGATCGATCAGATGGTTTCCTCCTTAATGAAAGAGGTTCCGAAGGGCACCCGAATCTGGGTCACCTCAGATCACGGAATGATGAATGTGGAAGAGAAAATTGTTATTGGTCAGGACAATCCGTTATTACAAGGTGTGAGTGTTATTGCCGGTGAACCCCGAGCTCGTCATATTTATTTAGATTCTGATTCCCTCCTAGCGCGCGCCGAAACAGCATCGTTGTGGCAGGAATATTTGCAGGATAAAGCGCTGGTGCTAACCCGCGAACAAGCTATTTCTAATAATTTATTTGGCACAGATGTCAGCCCAGATGCATTTGATCGCATGGGTGAAATAATTGCAATCACACGTGGGGGAGTAGTTTTACTTGATGCCCAACGCGCAGATATAGAGGGCGCAATGGTTGGTCATCATGGATCAGATAGCGATATTGAATCGCAGGTGGGTTTACTTACAACAACGCTGAGTTAAAGAGGAAGAGTTACTTATCCTCTGGCTTAATACCAAACATAATCTCATCCCAACTTGGAACCTTTGCACGTGCGGTAATTCCATCGCGAGAGGCCTCATCATCTGGTTCTTCTCGAATAACGGCAAGGCGCGGAACTTCACGAATTGGCTCCACGACATCTTCAAGATCCACTTGAGTTACTTCTTTGCGGAATTCGCTATAGACATCAATAACGCGTCGTTCAGAGGGGTGAGAAGCCTCAGTCGGAACTAACCCTGCCGTTGGAAGCTGTCGTGGCGCAGGTTCATCACCCATCATCCAACGCGCATTCTCATCCATAGAGATGACAGTGCGCAGAATTGAATCAAAGTTCCACTGTGCTATTCCAACTCCGGTGCTGTTTGGATAATGAAGTTCAATTGTCCATGTGCCATCTTCTAAGCGCCAGGTGTCCCATGAAAGTTCAGATGAATCAATGTTGCGTGGCGCAAGACGAGAGATAACTACACCCAAAAGTGTCACCGCATCACGGCCGCCTTCTTTGCGAATTACAATCTGCTGGGCTTGATCAATGATGTAGATGCGCTCTGAAAGAATTGGTCCAGCAAAACGCTCAATCTTTTCAATTGAAATATTATTATCACGCGCAATTTGTTCGGTGGTCTGTCCGGCACGAAGCAAACGCTGAATCTCTTTGATTGAGACAGTTGGTTCAAGATTTGTTGGGACCGACATTAAACGTTGCTGATTTACAGTTGCACGCAATGTGTCGCTCACGCGGACGGTGAACTCATTTCCGTCATTGTCGTGTAATGAAAGGTGCAGACCGTCCTCGGTCTTTCCATTTAGTCGTAGCTCAGTCACGAGCACGAGGGTAGCCGATGAGGGCCTTATAAGTGTTGAAGTAAGGCAGCGTGGCTACACATGCCGCAATCATGAATCCCAATGGCACCCAAAATGCAATGTCTGCACCAAAGCGATCGATTATTTGACCCGATAGCGCGCTAGAGATGGCACCACCCAAAGGCATACCAGCAACGACCCAGGTCAATGTTTCCGTGATTTGATCGGCAGGCACTGCGCCTTCGGCAACACCATATGCATTAATTACCAACGGTGCGATTGCAAATCCATTGAAGAACAACGCAACGGCAAGCCACCCTAGTGAATGCGTAAAGAGCATAGGGACCGATAACAAGGTCAGTGCAAATAAGAAGATTAAGAATCTGGAGGCACTGGAGAGCTTCCATTTAATTGTTCCATTAATGATTGCAGCAATTCCACTACCAAAAGCCCAGATTGCCAAAAGTAGCCCAGATTTATTTTCTTGGCCACGCTGTTCGGTGAATGCAACGGTGACAATTGCAATCGAACCAAAGAAGCCACCCAACAGAGTTGTTGCAAGAACAACAGCCTGAACCCGTTTATTGCGAATGACTGCAGGATGCGGATCCACTATGCGCTTTGGAGCTGCCGGAGGCTCTGTGGATTTCTGCATGACAAACAAGGGAAACCCGATCAGAACAAAGATGATTCCCGAAATAATTCCAGCAGCAGGTGCAATAGTTGTGGCACAGGCGGTAACAATGATTGGCCCAAGAATAAAGACAATCTCATCCATGATTGCCTCAAAGGAATAGGCAGTATTGACCAAGTGACGATCTTGTTCATCTTCGGCGGTGCTCGTTTTATCTGGGCTCAGAAGGTGCAGCCAGCGGCGTCGAACTAATCCACCAGTATTTACAGACATTGATTCAGCCAGAATGATTGTTACAAACCAACTCCAGACTGGTGCCTCATTCAAAACCAAAATGGTGAAAAGTGAAAGACCGACAACCTTAATAGGAATAACACGCACCAGCATCGCGCTTTGGCCAATGCGATCTGCAACCCGTGACCAATGTGGCGTTGCAAGTGCCATGACTACCGATGCGGTTGCACTAAGTGCTCCAGCTAGGGCATATGAATCACTGACGGCTACCACAATGAAAATGAGTGCAAGTGAATCCATGGAAATTGGCATACGTGCAATGACACCAGGAACTGAAAATCGCAAAGCCCCGGGTGTGGCAAATAAGGTTTTATATCCCGAGAACATAGGAATTAGTCTATCCCGCAGTTAGACTGCGCCTATGACGGATACTGAGCAATTGCTTGAACTTGCCCTAAAGATTGCGCGACAAGCCGGTGAATTATTAGTGGATCGGCCAGCATCATGGGACCTAACAGTTAAATCAACTGCAATTGATATCGCAACCCAAATGGATATTGCATCAGAAAAGTTAATTGTTGAAAGCATCTTGGCCGCTCGTCCTGATGATGGAATCATCGGCGAGGAAGGCACATCACGTGAGAGCAAAAGTGGAGTTACCTGGGTGATTGATCCAGTTGATGGCACAGTTAATTATTTTTATGGATTACCTGGTTGGGCAATCAGCATTGCAGCAAAAGATGAAAACGGAACTTTGGTGGGTGTCGTGCATTCACCAACGGTTAATGCCACATGGCATGCATCAAAGGGCGGGGGAGCATTCCTTAATGATGTGGCTATTGCATGTAATGACCCAATCGAACTCAATCGAGCACTTCTGTCCTCTGGTTTTGCCTATGATCTTAAAGATCGCACTGAACAGTTAAAGATTGTTATCGCTTTATTGCCACAGATCCGCGATCTTCGACGTATTGGATCTGCCGCAGCTGATATTTGCCATGTTGCAACGGGAATGGTTGATGGCTACTTTGAAACTGGATTACATGAATGGGATTTAGCCGCCGCCGAGCTCATCGCCCGCGAAGCAGGGGCAACGGTGACCACCCGTCCATGGCATGGCCTCAACCTGACCGTTGCAGCTGGACCTCACCTTTTTGCCGCTCTTAACGCTCAGATCCCTGAGTGATCTACCCCGTTTTTTACCGATTTACGCTCAAGCCATCCTCTGTGGCACAATACGCAGTCTGCACCGCCAAAGCGTGTGCTTAATAGAAATGACAAAAGGATCCGAATATGAACATTCTTGACGCCGTAGATGCAGTATCCCTGCGCAAAGACATCCCACAGTTCCGCGCTGGCGATGAGCTCAAGGTCCATGTTCGTGTTATCGAAGGCAGCAAGAGCCGTCTTCAGGTTTTCCAAGGAATTGTTATCCGCCGACAAGGTGATGGCGTCCGCGAAACTTTCACAATCCGCAAGGTTTCTTACGGTGTTGGTGTTGAACGTACCTTCCCAGTTCACACTCCAGTTATTGAAAAGATCGAGCTAGTAAAGAAGGGCGAAGTACGTCGCGCCAAGCTGTACTACCTACGCGATCTTCGCGGTAAGGCTGCCAAGATTCGCGAAAAGCGCGATGGCATTGAAGGTTACGGTGATGGAATTCTTTCTACTCCAGAACCAGTTGTTATCCCAGAACCTGTGGTTGAAGCTGTTGTTGAAGCACCAGTTGTTGAAGCGGTTGCCGTGGAAGAGGTTCTAGTTGAAGCTACAACTACAGAAGTTGTTTCTGAAACAGAAGTTGTGGTTGAAGCAGTTGCTGAAGAAGCAACTGAAGATGCTCCAAAATCTGAATAATTTTTCAATGCGCAATAAGGGATCGCTCCTAAAGGAGCTCCCATTCCTTGTAATTGTTGCACTTGTTGTTTCACTATTTATTAAAACCTTCTTGGTTCAGTTTTTCTACATTCCATCTGGATCAATGGAAAACACCTTGCAGGTCAAAGATCGCGTGGCAGTTAACAAGGTTCCATTTATTTCAAACTCAATCCACCGTGGTGATGTTGTTGTCTTTCGTGATCCCGATAATTGGTTACCTGAGATCATTGACTACTCAACTAACCAGTACCTAGCAAAGGCAAAAGGTGCACTAGTTGCTGTTGGAGTTCTTCCAAATCCTGCCAAGCAGTATCTAGTCAAGCGAGTTGTGGGCGTTGCTGGAGACCGCATCGTGTGTTGCACTAAGGATGACAAGCTAAGTATCAACGGCGTTGAAGTCGATGAACCGTATATTTTTTCTGGCAATAAGGCTTCGGAAATGACATTTGATGTGACCGTCCCAGAAGGAAAAATCTGGGTTATGGGTGATCACCGAGGTGCTAGTGCAGATTCTCGTTATCACCAAGAAGATATCAATAAGGGATTTGTCCCGGTATCAAAAGTCACTGGCCGCGTAGTTGCAGTGATCTGGCCCTTTAAAAACATTACATACCTGCCAAAAGTTGATGTACTAAAAAAGTAACCTCATGAAGGTTATAGAACAGTTACTAACAAATGCAGGAATCTCACCGATTGCAGGTGTTGATGAAGCCGGTCGCGGAGCATGTGCAGGACCGCTAGTAATTGCATCAGTCGTACTACATGATCCATTTGCTCCCGAATTAGCCGTAGTTAGAGACTCTAAAGAGATTTCTGAAAGTAAACGCGATGTGGTTTTTGAATTGATTCAAGGCATTGCAGCTTCAATAAGTGTTGTTATTGTTCCGGCATCTGAAGTTGATCTGCGTGGTGTGCATGCAGCAAATCTTGATGGCATGCGCCGCGCGGTTCAAGGTTTAAGTGTTGAACCGGCTTATGTTTTAACTGATGGCTATGCGATCGAAGGTTTAGGTCTTCCAAATCTGGCGGTCTGGAAAGGCGACCAAGTTGTGGTCTCCATCAGCGCTGCATCTGTTATTGCAAAAGTAACCCGTGATCGCATTATGCGAGAAATGGATAGCGACTTTCCGCTCTATGGATTTGCTGGGCATAAGGGATATATCACCGCGGCGCACACCAAAGCCCTTAATCAACATGGGCCGTGCGCAGAACACCGCACATCTTTTGCCAATATTGCAGCGCTCATCCACAAGTAAATCGCAAGGAAGTTTTGGATGTAGAGGGATCTGAAAACATTGGATCCATGTACATTCACAGTAAAGCCTTAGATGATGAATATGAGTCACGATTAATTCTCTTCTCAGTGATCGAACCAGGGAATGCCGCTTGGGGTCAAGAGATAAACCGAGTTGGTGCAACAACGGTTCTGCAAGGGTTGCTCAGCGGTGGATATGATTCCAATACCTGCACACAACTAGTCAGAAGGATTGAACTAACAAATTCGGAGCTGCTTCAAACCGCTGTTGATGCCAGTAACTCTGAGTTCATCTATCCGGGCCATTTAAAATGGCCGAAGCAGGTAGATCAATTATCAAACCCTCCTATTGGCTTAATTGTGAGGGGTCAAACCTCATGTTTAACTGAGAAATCAATTGCGATAGTTGGCACAAGGGAGCCCAGCCAATATGGGAGAGAGACTGCATCAGATTTTGCAACAGCATTTGTTGGGCATGGATGGAATGTAGTCAGTGGAGGCGCTCTAGGAATTGATACATGTGCCCACATAGCAACGCTGAAAGCATCTGGAAAAACTATCGCCGTAATCGCATCTGGAGTGCTCGTTGATTACCCTGCCTCTAATTCAAAATTGTTCAGAGCGATTACTGAAAATGGCGCACTAGTCAGTGAAGTCATGCCACATGTTCGTGCTGCTCAAAATCGATTCTTAACTAGGAACCGATTAATTGCAGCACTATCTTGCGCAACACTTGTTGTTGAAGCAGCCCACCGAAGCGGCTCACTGCGCACGGCGCGCGATGCCGCAGATCTCATGCGCCCAGTTATGGCTATCCCAGGACAGCTCAATTCACCAATGAGTCAGGGTTGCCATCGACTGATTGCAGAACGCGCTGCAGAGATCGTGACTTCTGTGGCAGATGCTGTGGAGTTTGTTGGAGTTAATCAATGAGAGAATAACCCCATGAGTGATTTCCGTTCGGGCTTTGTGGCCATTGTTGGCCGCCCCAACGTTGGAAAATCAACTCTTATTAATGCCTTAGTCGGTAGCAAGATTGCAATTACTTCCCATCACCCCAATACAACACGAACTGCGATTCGCGGAATTGTTCACGGAGAAGATTTTCAGGCTGTTCTCGTTGATACACCTGGTGTTCACAAGCCAAAGACCTTGTTGGGTCAGCGCCTTAATCAAGTTGTGGATCAAAGCATGGATTCAGTAGACATTGTCATTATGTGTATTCCAGCAGATGAGACATCTGGCGCAGGAGACACATTTATCGCCCAAGAAATTGCCAAACACCCAGGTGCTAAAAAGTTTGCAGTAATTACTAAAGCAGATCTAATCGCCAAAGAAAAGCTTGCCATTAGATTGCTGGGCATCATGAAGATCGCTGAAGGCTTTGTCTGGGATGAAATAATTCCAGTATCTGCTGCCATTCATGACCAAGTTGATTTACTCAATGAATTAATTGGTAAAAACCTGCCAGCAGGTCCTCAGTATTACCCAGCAGGCACCACAAGTGATCAAGCAATTGATCAAATAATTTGTGAATACATTCGCGAAGCAGCTCTCCAAGATGTGCGGGAAGAGTTACCGCACAGCATTGTGGTTACCATCGATGAATTTGGTGAGCGTGAAGAAAAGGGATCACGCCCCTTTTATGATGTTCATGCAACGATCCATGTTGAGCGAGATACACAACGTGCAATTTTGTTGGGCCACCAAGGCGCTCGATTAAAAGAGATCGGTATTCGTGCTCGCGCCGAAATCGAACGTGTTTTAGGTGCAAAGATATTTCTTGGACTTCATATTAAGGTTTCAAAGGAGTGGCAGAAGGATCCAAAGCTGCTTGCAAAGTTAGGTTTTGGCGAGAAATCTTAAGCAGATTTGCGACTTGCTAGATAGGAACCAATTAGCACCAAGGGTAATCCCAGGATAATTCCAGCAGTTAATGGCTCCTTCAAAATAATCACACCTAGGACAACTGCGATTGCTGTATTCAAGTAGGTAACAAGTGAGCTACGAGCCGGGCCTATTTCAGCAATAACCTTAAAGAACAAAATAAAGGCAATGGCTGTACTGAAAACACCTAATGCAATCAGCGAAAGAGATGCTTTCAAGGAAATACTTGATGGCCATTGAACGATTGCGACAGGTGCCCAAAAGACAGTTGTAATGGCCATGGCTAAGCCATTGATTGCGATTCCATCGACAAGTGGCAAATTAGTTGTCACCATGATGACTGCGTATGCATAACCCATCGATGCCACGATAACCATGGCAATTGATAGGGGATCGCTGTTACCTGACAAGCTTTCAATTCCGACAACCAGAATCAATCCAGCAAATCCCACAACAATTCCAATGATGCGTTTGAACTGCCACACTGAATGATCTCCACGAAGTGAAGTAATTATTGTTGCAAAGATCGGAACCGTTGAAACTAGTAATCCGGCCAACCCAGAATCAATCTTTTGTTCTGCCGTAGTAATCAGAATCCAAGGTCCAATCATTTCCATCAGCGCATAAAAAGCAACGAACTTGAATCCCAGAACCGCGCCACCAAACTTCTTGCGGTAGATCGCGATGGGAATCAAAATTGAAGCCCCAATGAGGGTGCGGCCTGCAACAACTGCCGCGGGTGGGAAATCTTCAACGGCATTCTTCATAAGTAGATATGGGATGCCCCAAAGCACGCTAACTATTGCGAAATGGATCAGGGATTTACGCGTCATTCGGCGAGAAGTTGTCGATTAGCCATGGAGGAAGGTTAGACTGTTCCAGTCAGCGTTGACACCAAGTGGTGGGAAAATTTGAGCCACTTAATTAACATCACAATTGTTGGAGTAGATCATGCGTATTGGTGTCCTGACTGGCGGCGGAGATTGTCCTGGTTTAAATGCAGTTATTCGTGCAGTAGTTCGTAAGGGTGTTAGAGAGTACGGTCACGAGTTTGTTGGATTCCGTGATGGATGGAAGGGACCTCTTGAGGGCATAACCATGCCTCTTACTATTGACACTACTCGCGGCATCTTGCCTCGCGGTGGAACAATTCTTGGATCATCTCGTACAAACCCTTTCAAGATCGAGGGTGGAGTAGAGCGCATTAAGGAAAATCTTGAAAAGGCTGGCATCGATGCCTTGATCGCAATCGGTGGCGAAGACACTTTGGGTGTTGCAACAAAGCTTGATGCACTTGGCGTCAAGGTCATTGGTGTTCCAAAGACAATTGATAATGATCTCAACAACACTGATTACACATTTGGATTTGATACAGCGGTAAATATTGCAGTCGAAGCGATTGATCGCCTTCACACAACAGCAGAGTCACATCACCGTGCATTAATCGTTGAAGTTATGGGCCGTCATGCAGGCTGGATCGCATTGCATTCAGGTCTTGCAGGCGGTGCAACATGTATTTTGATTCCAGAGCAGAAGTTCTCGGTTGACAAGGTGTGCGAGTGGGTTGAATCTCGCTTTAAGTCTCACTACGCACCAATTATCGTCGTAGCAGAGGGTGCGATTCCTCAAGATGGCGACATGGTTACTAAAGATCAGTCCCTTGATTCATTTGGCCATGCAAAGTTGTCAGGCATCGGTGACTGGCTAGCAACCCAGATTGAAGCCAAGACAGGCAAGGAAGCACGCACATCTGTTTTGGGACACATTCAACGCGGTGGTACTCCATCAGCATTTGACCGTGTTCTAGCCACTCGCTTTGGATTGCATGCAATCACTGCAGCTCACGAAGGTGACTGGGGCAAGATGGTGGCACTTCACGGGACAAACATCGCTCGTGTGCATTTGGCAACTGCAACTGAGAAGTTAAAGACAGTTCCGCTAGAGCTCTATAAGGAGTCAGAGATCTTCTTCGGATAATCGCCTCCCGCGATTACTTTCGAACTCTCTACACTTCTCCAATGAACGCAAAATTAGACGCTCTGTTTACACCTGGCCTTGTTGCTGCCCAGCAACCAACCTGGCCAGGTGGACCAGAGGGGGATCAGGTCAAAGATGCGGTGGCACAGTTAAAAGCCTTGCCACCACTTGTCTTTGCTGGTGAATGCGATGATCTAAAGGTTCGAATTGCGCTAGCAGCCGAAGGAAAAGCTTTTTGGTTACAAGGTGGAGATTGCGCAGAAACATTTGCCGCAGCAACAGCAGACTCCATTCGCAACCGCATCAAAACTATTTTGCAGATGGCAGCAGTTCTTCAGTATTACTCAAGTCTGCCGGTAATCAAGGTTGGCCGCATGGCTGGTCAGTTCGCTAAGCCTCGTTCCAATGATTTAGAAACTCGAGGTGATGTCACACTTCCTGCATACCGCGGGGATGCTGTTAACGATATTGAATTTACTGAAAGCTCACGCACACCAGATCCACAACGTTTGGTGCGCGTCTATAACACATCTGCGGCAACCCTTAACTTGGTACGCGCATTTACCCAAGGTGGTTTTGCAGATCTACGCCAGGTCCATGAATGGAACAAAGGTTTTATTCGTGATTCCAAAGTTGGCGAACGATACGAGCAGATGGCTAATGAAATCGGTCGCGCTCTGGCATTTATGAAATCTGCAGGCGTTGATCCTGGCAGCTTTAAATCAGTAGATTTCTTTGCAAGCCACGAAGCATTAATTTTGGAGTATGAAAAGGCGTTGACTCGTATCGATTCACGCACAGGTGATGCCTATGATGTTTCAGGACACTTCATCTGGATTGGTGAGCGAACACGTCAACTAGATGGCGCACATGTAGATTTCGCATCAAAGGTTCGTAACCCAATTGGAATCAAGCTTGGACCAAAGTCCACAGTTGAAGATGCGCTTGCACTTATTGACAAGCTAGATCCAAACCGCGAGCCAGGACGGATTACTTTTATTACACGCATGGGCGCAAAGAACATTCGCGAACTCTTGCCGGCACTAGTTGATGGCGTTACTAAGTCAGGAGCTAAGGTTTTGTGGGTGTGCGATCCGATGCACGGAAACACCTATGAGGCACCTAGCGGCTATAAGACCCGCAGTTTTGATGATGTTTTGGATGAAGTAAAGGGATTCTTTGAAGTTCATAAAGCGCTAGGAACCCATCCTGGCGGAGTTCACATTGAACTTACCGGCGATGATGTCACTGAGTGTGTTGGTGGGGGCGAAGAGATTTCACATGAAGATTTGGCCTCACGGTATGAAACTGCCTGTGATCCACGGTTAAATCATGCCCAATCTCTTGAACTCGCATTTTTAGTTGCTGAAATGTTGCGCGATCGCTAATTTTGGACAGTGCCGCTTTTAATCACTTCTCATAAGACCCCAGTTGGCACCCTTAATCTCTTAGCTGATGATCAGATTCTGATCGGTGCAAACCTTTCTACAGTTTCAGCATTCAACGCTGGAAAAGATATAAAGATTGTGAAATCAATCCCAGTTATTTCAGATCTCATTAATGATTACTTTGATGGCGATCTATCTGCCCTCAACGGAATTCAGGTCAGGCAGCCTGGCGCAGCGTTCTCACAAGCTGCTTGGAAGGCGATGCGAAAGATTGCTCCTGGAAAAACTTGGTCATATTCAGATTTAGCAGGAAAAGTAGGTTCGCCTGCAGCGGTTCGTGCGGCGGGAAGTGCCTGTGCAAATAATGCAATCATGCTTGTTGTTCCGTGCCATCGTGTTGTTAAAACTGGGGGAGCGTTAGGCAATTATGCCTACGGTGTTGATAAGAAGCAGTGGCTCTTAAGCCACGAGGGCTTTCTTTAAGATTTCAATGGCCTCTTGGCATTGAGCATCATCAAAATCTAAATGCGTTACTAAACGCGCATACTTAGGACCAAGTGCGCTGATCCACAATCCAGCATCACGACAACGTTGCGCAAGTTCTGCGGCGGTTATGGGAAGTGCTGCAAGATCTAAACCAACGATATTTGTTTCAACTGTTGCTGGCTCAATCAATGATGCATCAATAGCTGCAATTGCAACTGCAATTTCTTTGGCACGGCGATGATCTTCAGATAGGCGAGGGATGTTGTTATCAAGAGCGTAGTGAGCACCTGCTGCTAGTAGTCCAACTTGTCGCATTCCTGCTCCATAACGCTTGCGCCAGACACGAGCTTTTGCAACACGATCTTTTGTAGAGAGCATGACTGAGCCAACTGGTGCACCTAAGCCTTTAGATAGACAGACGCTAATGGTGTCAAAATACTTTCCATACTCAGCCAATGAAACTCCGGATGCGACATGTGCGTTCCAAATTCGAGCACCATCTAGATGAAGTGCAAGTCCTAGCTCATTTGCGCCTTTACGTAGTGCTGCGATTTCACTAATCGGTTGAACAGTTCCGCCACCAAAGTTATGGGTGTTCTCAACGGCAATTGCAGTTGTTGATACTAGGTATGGGCCGCTATCGGGACGCGCAATTTCAAGGGCATCTGCTGCCTTTAAAAGGCCGTTCTTTGCTGGAAAAGTTCTGGTGGTAATTCCGCTAAATACTGCCGCTGCACCTAGTTCGGCGCGCACAATGTGACTATTGGTTTCTGCAACCAATTCTTCTCCGGGCGCGACCAACATGCGTATTGCTAATTGGTTTGCAAGAGATCCAGTAGGTGAAAAAAGTCCAGCCTCATGGCCAAACATTGCGGCAACGCGCTCTTCAAGTGAATTAACAGTCGGGTCATCGCTATAAACATCATCACCGACAGGTGCCTTTGCAATCGCTTCACGCATTCCAGCAGATGGGCGGGTAACAGTGTCGCTTCGAAGGTCTATTGCCATGTCCCAACCTTACTTCTGTTCCTTTAGAACTATTAAGTACATAGCTACAACCACCAAGATGCCGCCAATCCCTGTTTGCGCAGTTAAGCGTTCCCCGCCTAGAACAATTGCAAAGAGCGCGGCAAAGACAACTTCCATAGTCAAAATGACCGCCACTTTGGTAGCGCTCATGTGTGCCTGCGACCAAGTTTGGACGATGAAAGCTACCGCCGTGGCAAAGACTGCTGTAAAGACAACAACGCTCCACACTCCTCTATCTGGAGGAAGTGAATACCCCTCAATTGCAGAGGCTAAACCAGCAAGAATCGCGCACATTGTTAGTTGAATAACTGTCATTGCATAAACATCACGGCCGGAAGACCATTTACTTAAGGCAATAATGTGGGCAGCAAAGAGGACGGCACTTGCCAAGACAAACATTTCTCCGATACCGACAGAGAAGCCCCGAATTGATAAAAGTCCTAATCCAAATGTCGCCACCGCAATGCAAATCCAAGTGAACTTAGTAATTTTTTCTTTTAATACAAATGCAGCAATCATTGGCGTCAAAACCACATACAAGCCAGTGATAAAGCCGGTGATTGCCGCCCCGGTTCTTTCCAAACCAAGCGTTTGGGCAATATAACCAAGGCCTAAGAAAATGCCTGCCAATCCACCTCGTTGTAGTAAATCTTTGTTGAAAAGTTTGATTGTTTGAGGACGAATCAAAATCATCACAATCACGGCTAAGGTGAAACGAGTAAAAAGGAAGCTATTGACACTTTGGCGTTCAATGGCATCCTTCATGACAATAAATGAAAAACCCCAGGCAGCTGAAACAGATAACAGAGCCCATGGAGCAAGTTTTAACTGCAGTTGATGTCGAGCAGACATTAGCCGCGCAATTTCTTAAGTAACGCAACTTCCTTGCCATGTTCTGCTTCCATGCCAGGTGTTTCAAGAATCAAGGGAGCATTTGCTACTGCAGGATGAGAGAGAAGTTCCTTAAAGGGATCAACGCCGATGTGGCCATCGCCAATGTTTTGGTGGCGATCTTTTAGTGCTCCGCACACATCCATTGAATCGTTGGCATGGATTAACTGGAATCGCTCGACGCCAGCGATTTCAACCAGCAAATCAATAGTTGCCGTCATTCCACCTTTTACGGAAATGTCATGGCCTGCAGCAAAGACATGGCAGGTGTCTAGACAGATGGCCACCTTTGGGTGGTACTCCAATGCTTTTAAATACATGGCAAGGTCATCTAGTTTTTTGACAAGTGATTGACCTTGTCCGGCTGTTGGTTCAAGCAAAAGATACGGCGCATCATCACCGAGTGCGTTCAGGATTGGCATCATGCCTTCATGAATCTGCTTCCATGCTTTTTCAACATGGTTAACATCAACTGCAGAGCCGGTGTGGATCACCACACCAAGTGCGCCAATGTCTGCGCCCCGTTGGAGGGAGTACTTAGTTGATGCAAGAGAGTTTAAGTAGGTTGCCTCTGTTGGCGAGCCTAAGTTAATGAGGAAGGGAGCATGAACATAGGTTTCTATATCTAGTTCGGCAGCCTTAATCTTGAAAGCTTCATCGAGATCAGGTTTTGCTTCAGGCATAGCCCAGGTGCGTGGACTTGATGCAAATACTTGTATTGCTTCTGCGCCAATTTCTTCGGCATATGCAATTGAACGCTTTGCCATTCCACCAGTAGTTGGGGTGTGGGCGCCGATACGAGGCTTCTTCACTGGCGTAGGCATTGGCTTACCCTACGGTAATCGTCACCAAACTTCCACGCAAAACCTTGGTGTTAACTGCAGGAGAAACTTTTTTAACAACCTTCTTCTTTGCATTGCCGATCGATATAACCTTCACCTTTAATCCAAGGGATTCAAGCATCGCCTTACCCGCGGCGGCTTCCATGGTGATAATTGTCTTTGGTATAAATGTATACCGAGGACCCTTAGAAATAAGGATCTTTACAGTGCCACCCTTATTTGCAGATGCTCCTCCTTCTGGACTTTGTGAAATCACTGCAAGCTCGGGAGTTGTCTCACTAAATGCATAGCCGGGCTCAACATTAAATCCTGCCTCTGTTAATTCATTCAGCGCTTGCTCACCGCTCTTGCCAACATATGAAACAAGGGCAATTTGTTCTATTCCTTTTGAAACAAGGAGATCGACTTTTGAATCTCGTTTTACCGATGAACCTGAGGCAGGCGTTGATGAAATAACAAATCCCTTTGGAATTTCAGAGTTGAAAACTTCTGTGGTTGTTCCAATAGTTAATGGAAGCTTAGTTATCGCACCTTGGGCGGCCTCTGGTGTTAGCCCTGCGATTGATGGGATTGTGTATCGCTCTGGGCCTTTAGAAATAATTAATTTAACGCTGCCGCCAGCATCTACTTTCCCACCCCCTGGTGGCTCAGACTCAATAATTTTTCCCTTAGCAATCTCTTCATCAAATCTATTTTCTAGCACAACCGCGGTCAATCCAAGAGGAGTAAATGAGGCAACCGCCTCGTTAAAGCTACCGCCAACAGTTGAAGGAACAACGACTCGTGAA
>Ga0209400_1001474_pt1 | contig 18859 bp, 17 predicted proteins | sample M_130807_EF_Meta_FD_187313 | JGI IMG/M metagenome (GOLD analysis project Ga0209400, IMG submission 187313) | Freshwater microbial communities from Lake Montjoie, Canada to study carbon cycling - M_130807_EF_MetaG (SPAdes) (version 2) | ecosystem: Environmental > Aquatic > Freshwater > Lake... | reverse complement strand
CAAGCTGCCGTGGCTTGCGGCAAATTACCCCGCACCGGACTGGTTTTCTTGCCGGCAAAGTCGGTCCAGCATTCGCGGGTGAAGTCGTACAGCTTGCAGTCACGCGCGGTTTGGAAATACCAGCGCCAAGAGAAGGGCTGCACGATGATGCGGCCGGGCAGCATTTCTTCGAGCTTGGCTTGCGCTTGCTTGAGTTTGTAAAGCGGAATGCTCATGTCCACATGGTGGGCGGTGTGCTCCATGATGTGGTGGAGCATGGCGCCGATGTTGAAGTTGAAGGTCAGGTGCACCGTGGTGGATACAAAAGGCTGGGCCTTCATCCAGGCGCTTTTTTCGTTGTGCCAAGACACCTTCACATGGGTGTGGTGCACATACACCACAAAGCCGATCATCGAGTTCCAGAAGAAAAATGGTAATGCCACGCCGAGCAGCACGCTCAAGGCCATGGATTGATCGGTCGCCAGAGCAGCGGCCGAGATGACGGCCACCCACAGGACGCCAAAAACGGTGACCAGCATGCTGTCTTTGAAGAAGATCGGGCGGCGCGTGGGCATGTGGGTCTTGTTCGGGAAGAACTCGCGCTTCCACCAAATCTCAATCATGTAATACAAGCCCGGCGCCCAGCCGCTGCGGTAAGCACGCTCGAGCAGGCGTTGCATGGGCGGGAGTGCGGCAAATTCTTCGGTGGTCAATGGCGTCCAGACAAAGTCGACGCCTTTGAGGTTGGTGTAGCCATGGTGCACCACGTTGTGGCCGGTGTCCCACAGGCTGTAGGGTGTGAGTGAGGGCAAAAAGGCGATGCGTCCCAAGACCTTGTTCAATTCGCGGTTGGGCGTGAGGCTTTGGTGGCAGGCGTCATGCCCGATGATGAACAAGCGGCCAATCACAAAACCAGCGGCCATACCACAGACCAACTTGGCCCAGATGGCAGTGAACATCAGCGTGCCGGTGATCAGCGCAAAAAACAGCGCGTAGTCCATGATCAACAAGAAAAAGGCGCTGAAATACGTACGTCCCGACAAGGGGATCAACCATTCTCGCAATACTTTGCGGTGGGGTACAGGATGATCCAGCGGAATGGGCTGAGAGGAAGTCGTCAAAGGAGTGGTCATAGCGCTGAAGCAAGCCTTAAGATTTCAGAGTTTAGGTGCGGCATGGTGAACCAGAGATGACATGGATCAATCGAAGATTCAAGTCAAAACGTTGCTTTTTCTTATTTTAAAGGAGCAAGGGCAAGATCAGTCGCCTTCGCGGCCCAAGCCCTTGGATTTTGCAGAACTTTAAGTCCAAAAGACCTCACAATAGCAACTTCAAGATAAGAATGGAGACACGAAATGGCGTTGACCAGGAGCCTTTTTAACGAAGAACACGAGCAGTACAGGGATGCCTTGCGGCGTTTTCTGGACAAAGAAGTTGTGCCGCATCACGCGCGTTGGGAGGATCAACAGTATGTGGACCGCGAGGCCTGGCTCAAAGCCGCGCAAGCGGGCTTTTTGTGCGGCACGATGCCCGAAGAATTCGGCGGTGCGGGCGGCGACAAATTGTTCTCGGTGGTGTTGATGGAGGAAATTGCCCGCATCAATGCCACGGGCTTAGGCTGGAGTTTGCACTCCGAGATCGTGGCGCCGTATTTGCTCCATTACGGGACTGAGGCGATCAAGGCCAAGTACCTGCCTGCCATGGCGAGGGGCGAGATGATCGGTGCCATTGCCATGACCGAACCTTCGGCGGGCTCTGATTTGCAAGGCATACGCACCACGGCCGTGTTGGAAGGCGACCATTACCGTTTGAATGGCTCTAAGACCTTCATCACCAATGGCTATTTGTCTGACTTCGTGATTGTGGTGGCCAAAACCAAGCCTGATGCGGGCGCCAAAGGCACGAGCTTGCTGCTGGTGGACGCCCATTTGGCCGGGTTTACCAAAGGCAAACCTTTGAAAAAGGCAGGTCTGAAAGCCCAAGACACCTGCGAGTTGTTCTTTGACAACGTGATGGTGCCCGCAGGCAATTTGTTGGGCGGTGAGAATCAGGGTTTTATTTATCTCATGCAAGAGTTGCCATGGGAGCGATTGCAAATAGCCATTTCTGGCCTGGCCTGCGCCGAAGCCGCGTTGGCCCACACGGTGACCTATGCCCATGGCCGGCATGCGTTCGGCCAAGAAATTGCCAAGTTCCAGAACATCAAGTTCCAACTGGCCGACATGAAGACTGAAATCCAAGTGGGCCGCGTGTTTGTCGACCGCTGTATAGAGTCTTTAATGAAAGGCGAACTCGACGCGGTGACCGCCTCTATGGCCAAGGCCTGGTGTACCGACATGCAATGCAAGGTGCTCGATACCTGTGTGCAAATTCATGGCGGCTACGGTTATATGTGGGAGACCTTTGTGACCCGCGCCTGGGCCGACGCACGCGTGCAGCGCATTTATGGGGGCACCAATGAAATCATGAAAGAACTTATTGGTCGAAGTCTGTAGTGCAGCCTTACGGTGGCCTTGTTGCGTTCCATCAGACCCGTTGAGCAAGCCTTGTTAGCGCACGTCGCGCACGGCGGGGATCGATTGGCGGCTACCCTTCAAAAGTATTTAAAGCGCATCAATATTGGGTGGCTGGCAATTTCACTGTCATGCCGTCAAGTTCCTCGGTCAGTTGAATTTGACAACTCAAGCGGCTGCTTTCTGTTTGTTGGATGGCCGTGAAGTCGAGCATGGCCTGCTCGTCGCTGCTCACGGGCGGCAATTGCCCGAACCAAGGCGCGCACACCATCACATGGCACGTGGCGCAGGTCAACAAGCCACCACAGTCTGCGGCAATGCCGTCAATGCCTGCATCGCTGGCGGCGTCCATCAGGCTTTGGCCTGGCAGGGTTTGCACAGACGTTTCATGGCGAGCGCCATCACTTGCAATCGATACAAAGTGAACGGTGATCATTCAAATCCTGCCAAAATATTCACGTCGGTGGAACTCGGTTTTGTCCTTGGCCTGCTCAAAACGCAGGGCTTCTGCGTTTTTGATTTGGCTGTAATAAGCGACAAAGTCGGCGCCAAAGGCGTTGACCAAGCTGGTGTCTTGGCCGAGTGCTTCAAGCGCCTCCCCCAAACTGGAGGGCAGCTTGTGGGCCTGGTGGTTGTAGGGGTCGTCGGTGGCTTGCGGTGCACGCAGTTGGCGTTCGATGCCGTCCATCCCTGCATGGATTTGCGAGGCCATGTACAAATAGGGATTGGCGCCTGACTCGCCGAGCCGATTTTCAATTCGGGTGCTGCGGTCACCACACTCGCCAATCACGCGCAGCATCGCACCGCGGTTGTCCCGGCCCCACAAGACCGACTGCGGCGCCAATGCATTTGGCTTGAAACGTCCGAACCCGTTGGCTGTCGGTGTACAAAAAACGGTCATGCCGGGGGCATGGGCCAGCAGGCCAGCCAGGTAGTGTTCACCCAAATCGGACAAGCTGTAGCCCGCATCCAGTGAGGTACTGCCTTGTGCGGGTCTATCGCGTTGAAATACATTGTGGCCGGTCGATGCATCGACCAGGGATTGGTGCAGGTGCCAGCCACTGGACATGATGTTGGGAAAAGGTGGCCTGCACATGAAAGTGGCATGGTAACCAGCGCGTCGCAAGGCCTGTTTGACGGCATTGCGAAACAGGACCATGTTGTCGGCGGCGGTCAGGGCATCGGAAACATCGAACACGGCTTCGACTTGGCTGGGACCCATCTCAGCTTCCAGTGACAAAAGTGGCAGACCCAGCGCCTGCGCGGTCCGCTGCACGATGCGCATGGCAGGCTCCGCCATGTCAAACCAGGACTCGGTCAGCAAGTTGTAGCCCGGGTGGATCATGCTCACGTGCGGTGCATCACCGGGCCAGGCGGCCAGCTCGGGGTTCATTTGTGCGTCGGTGTTCTCTATCTTGTAGATGTGGAACTCGACCTCCAGACCGCAGCGCATTGCCAGGCCCGCTGAATGCAGCCGCTCCAGCGCGCGTTGCAATACCCGCCTCGTATCGATCTCGACGGGGCGCCCGTCCGGGAACCAGGGCTGGGCGCGGAGCCAGCCGGTCGATTCGGTCCAAGGCAGCAACTGAAAGCTTTCGGGGTCGGGCAGTAACACTAAATTGTTGGCTTGTCCAAAGCCCGGCAAAGAGTCGGTGCCACCGGGCTCGAACACATTGAAGGCCGTGCGGTCTGAGGTGTCTTTGAGCATCAGCGTGCTGACCATGCCCACGCCATCATTCAAAGTGCGCTGGAGTGCGGAGGCGACCAAGGTCTTGCCGCGGACCACGCCGTGCACGTCGCACCAGCCTACGCGCACCAACTCCAGAGCGCTGGCTTGTACGAGTTCAAGCAAGCGGTCTACGGTCTGTGCACGTGCCGTGTCCTGCACGCCGCAAGAGCTTGCGAATGCTGTCACGCCGTCACTTTGTCTTTGTGGTGCTGTAACCACGGCGCCCCATCGCGCTTGGCCTGAGCTTGTGCTTTCCACCAAGTGCCCCAAGTGCCTGCGGGTGCAATGCCATCAACCGTGTCGGGTCCTTGTTGGTGTGCGGACTCTGCAGGATCTGCCATAAAAGGCGCAGACCCACCCGCCTGAACCGTGGCAATGGCCTGCAGCAAAATGCGGCGGTTGGCCATGATCACTTTGTCTGTTGTGCCCAGGTGTTCGCGGGTGCGGTCCTGGATGGCGCCCATGCTCTCTACCGCCCACTGGTCGTGGACATTGATATCGTCTTCCCCCATCCCAAGGTAGGTGGACTCGCGTTGCTCTTGAGGATTAAAACCCCAGTCGTTGTGGCGTCCCGATTTGGGGATGTAAAGGGGTGGAGGTATGTACTGTGTGCGTTGGTTGCGCATGGCTTGTTTGTCTACAGGGCCGGCAAAACTGGTGAAGAAAGAGTACCAGTAGGTGTGCGTGTCATCGATCGGCACATGCATCTGTGTGATGGTGAGCGTCTCTGAAAGCGGGATCACAAAGGTCTGCGGAAAAATTTCATGCGTCACCCGCACATGCGTCAAGTCCTCGGTCATGGGCCGCAAGGTAGTGAGTTGCAAGCCCCATGGTTTTTGCTCAAAGCTGATCTCGGGCTGGCAGAACTCGCGCATGATGCGCGTCATTGGCCAGCGCTCACCTTTGAACTCGCCCGCACTGGCACTGCGAAATTGTTTGCCTCCCGGGTTATCGCCGATGCCTTCAAGTGATTCGTCGTTCAAAAAGCGGTGTAAAAAAGAAGTGTGCGACGGATCGATACCGACTTCGAAGGCCTGAAGCCAATTGCATTGCCACATGCCCTTGAAGGCAAATACATGGCTCGATGGCGCGGCAAAACAATCAAACTGAGGAAACGGCGGCGCTTTGCCTTCTTCACCCATCCAGGCAAAGAGTACGCCGCTTTGTTCGATCACCGGGTAACTGCGTTGTTTGACGCGTTCACACAGTTTGCTGCCCACGGGCTCGCCCGGGGTTTCCAGGCATTGGCCTGAAACGTCGAATTTCCAGCCATGAAAGGGGCAACGCACGCCATCGCCTTCATGCCGGCCAAATGCCAGGTCGGCACCGCGGTGTGGGCAGTCGCGATCAATCAAGCCCCAACGATTTTGATCGTCTTTGAACAGCACCAAGTCTTGTCCCATCAGGCGTACGGCCTTCATGGGGCGTTCCGCCATGCGTGGCTCTAGCAGCGGGTCAAACTCATCCAGCAAGGCCACAGGCTGCCAGTATTGCCGCAACAAGCTGCCACAGGGTGTGCCGGGCCCGATGCGGGTCAACAGTTCGTTTTGCTCTGCTTTCATGGAAATATCCTGTGAATTTCAAAAACGGTATACCGAAATTTTGATTCAGTGTACAGTCAGGGCCATGAGTTTGCAAGAAACGGTTTTACTGCAGTTGCGCGAGTGCATTTTGCGTGGTGAGTTCGAGCCTGGCCGGCGTTTGGCAGAGCAGCAAATTGCCGAGCTTCTGGGCTCATCGCGCACGCCCGTTCGCGCCGCGCTGGTCACCTTGGAGCAAGAGGGTCTTGTGCAAGCCAATGACACGGGCGGCTTTGTGGTGCGCCAGTTTTCGGTGCGCGAGGTGACCGATGCGATCGCGGTGCGGGGTCTCCTCGAAGGCATGGCGGTCCGACTGTTGGCCGAGCACGGGCTCTCGCGGCAAGTGGCACTCGACTTGCAATCTTGTCTGGAGGAAGGCGATGTGGCGTTGGCGCCCAATCCTTTGTCAATGGACGACTATGCGCGCTACGTCAGCATGAACGATCGATTCCACGCACTCATTCTGGAAGCCAGCGGCAATCGGGCCTTGCAACGTGCGGTGGCGATGAATGACAAACTGCCTTTCGCGCCAGCCTCGGCCATGTTGCCCATGCAAGGCTCAATGGTCAAGGACCGTGACTGGATGCTGTATGCACACCGGCAACACCACATGCTGCTCGATGCAATGCGCCGGGGCGAAGGCGCACGCGCCCAAGCTCTGGCGCAAGAGCATACCGAAGTGGCCCAAATGAACATGCGCCAAGCCCTTGAGCGGCGCAGTGAAGCTGAGCAACTCATGCCTGCGATGCGCTTGGTGGTGGGTCGTTAACGCGGTGAGAAATACGCTCGCCAACTGTTGACAGTTGGCCGTCCCGTTCTATGATGCGCCCTTGTTTTCATTTCTCGCAAGGGTTTTAACTGAATGACCGCACGCAATACCACTGTCAAAGCCGACGCCAATGCGCCTGCAGTGACCGCACTTTTGGCCAACTTTGTGGCCAGCCATCCGTCCAAAGGCTGGAGCGACGCTGTCGAACAACAAGCCCACCGCACCTTTGCCAACTGGGCCGGCTGTGCTGTGGGTCCTAGCACCCATGAAACCGTGGAGGCCGCACTGGCCGCTGTGCAAGAGCTCGAACCAGCGCCTCAAGCCGCATTGCTCGGCCGCAGTGAGCGCGTCGACATGGCCAATGCGGCCATGCTCAACGGCATCAGCTCGCACACCTTTGATTTTGATGACACGCACCTGAAAACCATCATCCACCCCGCAGGCCCCGTGGCTTCGGCGGTGTTGGCCTTGGGTGAACATTTGGGCGCGTCAGGTCGCCAAGTGATTGACGCCTTGGTGCTTGGCGTCGAGGTCTCCTGCCGCGTGGGCAACGCGGTGTACCCGCATCACTACGACCGTGGCTGGCACATCACCGGCTCCACCGGCATGTTGGGCAGTGCTGCAGCTTGTTCACGTCTTTTGGGCCTGGATGCAGCGCACACGCAAATGGCTTTGGGCATCGCGGCTTCTCAGCCCGTGGGATTGCGCGAGCAGTTCGGCACCATGACCAAGCCTTTCCATCCCGGTGCGGCTGCCAAAGCCGGACTGATGTCTGCGCTCATGGCGCGCCATGGCTTCACCTCTTCTCGTCGTGCGCTGGAGGCCCCGCGCGGTTTAATGCAGGTGTTTTCGGATAAAACCGATTGGACCGAGATCACCGAAAACCTGGGTACAAGCTGGGAAATCGCACTCAACACCTACAAGCCTTTTGCCTGTGGCATCGTGATTCACCCTGCCATTGATGCGTGCGTTCAATTGCGCAACCAACACGGACTGACCGCTGACCAGGTCGCCCGCATCAAGGTGCGCGCCCACCCGCTGGTGCAAGAGCTGACGGGCAAGAAAACCCCACAAACGGGCCTGGAAAGCAAGTTCAGCGTCTTCCACTCTTGTGCTGTCGCGATCATGAAGGGTCAGGCGGGTGAGCATGAATATTCGGATGAGATGGTCTTGTCGCCTGCCACCATCGCCTTGCGCGACCGCGTCGAGCTGGTCGTCGACCGAGCGATCCACGAAGCCTCGGTGGACGTGACGATTGAGACCACCGACGGTCGCAGTCTTCACATCTTCATCGAGCGTGCAATCGGCAGTTTGGAAAAGCCGATGACAGGCGCCTTGCTCAAAGCCAAATTTGTCGATCAAAGCGCGCCTATCATTGGCCTAGCGCAGTCAGATACAGCTTGGGATTTGTGCATGAGTTTGGCAGCGCAGCCGGACTTGAAAGCCGTGTTGAAGAGCCTCACGCGTCAGGCTTGATGCTGCCTCTGAAGTCCTTGAAATTTCACTTTACGAGGGCTGCTTTTTACCCGAGCAAGATCTCGGTCTGCGTATGATGCATACCCATTACCTGTTGAAAGCCATTGCATGGAACGCATCACCATTTCTCTCGAACCTGAGTTGGCAGCCATTTTGGACCAATTGACCGAGAAGCATGGTTACACCTCCCGATCTGAGGCGATGCGCGATCTGATCCGGGGCTGGCACTCGCAAGATGCTTTGCGGCAAAACGAGAGTACGCATTGTGTTGCACACATCGGCTATGTGTACAACCACCATGACCGCACCATGGCCGAGCGCATTGCCAATATTCAGCATGATCACCATGACCTGACTGTTTCCAGCATGCATTTGCATTTGGACCATGATCATTGTTTGGAAGTCGCATTTTTAAAAGGACCCACCAAAGAGGTGCGGCAATTTGCACACCGTGTTGTGGCGCAAACAGGCGTGCGTCATGGCTCGGTGAACATCGTTCCCGTGCATCTGGCGTCAGGCGGCAAAGGCCATGACCACGGCGGCGCACACCATTTTCATCTTCAACCCGCGAGCTGAGAGCCGCATTCAATGGGTCACAAAAGGTGGGGCTGAGTGATGACCCGCCTCGACAGTGCCGTGTGCACGGACGTGGGGTGTTTTGACATCAGCGCCTAGATGCCAACGGCTCCAGCCATACACACAAAGCATCGACGCTGTAACCCCCAGACCGATCCATCCGCCCCATGCATCCCATAAAGTTTCCAGCGCCGGCATGTGCTGACTGCCGTGGCTGACCACCACCACGAGCAGCGCCATGCATGCGATCACGCCACTCATCCAGCGGCCCGCTTGGTTTGCCAGGTTGTCACTGCGGCGTACCAGCCAGTGCATGACCAAGCCGTTGCCGGTGTCGGCCAGCATCATGCCCACACCAAAGCAGAAGGCGAGCAAAACGATCATGCCCAAGCCCCCCAGTTCATGCCCCTTGGCCGCCATCAAACCGGCTTGCGCCAAAGAATCAAATGAAATGGCAAATGCAAATCCCACACCCATCGGATGCGCCAGCGGACCCATGGCCCGCAGGATCATGCTTTGAACGGGCCCGGTGACATGCATGTGCGCGCGGCCTGACCAGCATTGGCGCAAATTGGCTGCAGCCAACCACAGTAAGAAAACCGTTGACACCCATAAGCCAATGGCGTCAAGCCATTGCGGTAATTGAATGCCTTGCCAGTAAAAAATCAGCGTCGCGAGCAGGATGGTCAAACTGTGGCCGCAGGCAAATTGGAACCCCGCCAAACGCGCAGACCAATAGGCATTGGCTTTGTAACGCATACGGGTCAGACCGTCCACAGCGGCGATGTGATCGGGGTCCATGCCATGACGAAACCCCAATGCGATCAGCAAGCCTAAAGAGACCCAAAGTGAAGAGGATGTGTTCATGGTGTGAAGAATTTCAATTTGTTCATACTACATGAGAAAAAAACGCGACACCGGGGCAAGGGCGTAAGGCACTGCAGGCTCGGTTGCGTTCGATGCCAAGTGGTGGGTGGTTGGCGCTGGCCTGGATGAACCTTGACCTTCTTGCCTTTTACCTGGCCAACCGCATGATCCTTTAGATGCCTGCACAAGACAAACAGCAAGCCGTTTAAAGTCCATTGATTGGAATTTTGAAGTAACGCACGCCATTGTCTTCGGGCAGTGGCATTTCACCTGCTCGCATATTGAGTTGTATGGCCGGCAAAATCAGCACCGGCATTTCCAGCTTGGCGTCTCGCTCGTTGCGCATGGCCACAAATTGCGCTTCACTGATGCCCTCATGCACATGCACATTGTGTTCGCGTTGTGCACGCACCGTGGTTTCAAAAGCAACAGGTCTTGCATTGTCTGGCGGGTAGTCATGGCACATGAACAAGCGCGTCTCGCCGGGCAGAGTGAGGAGGGTCTGAACCGAAGCGTACAAGGCTTGGGCATTGCCGCCAGGAAAATCGCAACGTGCAGTACCCACATCGGGCATGAACAGCGTATCGCCTACAAAAACTGCATCGCCTATTTGAAAAGCGATACAGGCAGGCGTGTGGCCTGGCACAGACAGTACCTTGCATGACAGCGTTCCAATCGGGAACACTTCATCGCTTTGAAGCAGGCGGTCAAATTGTGAGCCATCCACATGGAAGTCAGCCCCCAGATTGAATATCCCTTTAAAAACAGATTGGATCTGGGTAATGTGTTCACCTATCGCAATCTGACCGCCCAACTGCGCTTTCAGATAAGGGGCCGCAGAGAGGTGGTCTGCGTGCGCATGAGTCTCCAAAATCCAAGCCACTTGCAGTTGATGAGACCTGACAAAAGCGATCACCTTGTCGGCGCTCGCATGCCGGGTTCGCCCTGACTTGGGGTCGTAGTCCAGGACCGAGTCGATGATGGCGCAAGCCGACCCGGACTTTTCGTAAACCACATAGGTGACCGTCCAGGTGTGCGGGTCAAAAATGCCGTGGACTTGCGGTGCTTGAAGTGAGAGATTCATGGCAAAACCAGAATGAATACAGTGATGAGAATTTAACCTGTTTATTCAAATGAGGGTCGCTGGGGTTTGACAACGGGTTTGCCTGCGGCCACCCACGCGTCAAATCCGCCGGCAATGGAGATGACATTGCGGTAACCCATTTCATGCATTACTTTGGCAGCCAAGGCGGCACGACCGCTGGTTTTGCAATACAGCACAAAAGAAAGCCCGCGGGATGACAAATCGGGGCTGCTGCTGAGCTTGAACTCCAACAAACCGCGAGACGCATGAATGGCCCCGGGCAGGTGACCGGCGGCAAACTCCTCGGTTTCACGCACATCCAGCACTATATTGGCGTTGCGTATGGCGCTTTCTGCTTGGTCCAGCGGAATTTCGCGGACCGTGGATTTGGCTTCGGTGACCAGGTCGTGGGCAGTTTTCATGTCAATTTCACTTTCAAAAAAATCTGATCCGTCATTTTTTCAATATTTACGCGGGCTTGTGAGTTTGAATTTCAGGGGCGCTTGGGTTACCCTAGTAAAACACCGTTTTTCATAAAAGAACAGATGGAAGTTAAGCAGGTAAGAAAGAGTTGGAAATGTCGCACGATAAAGACACTTGCCATCGGCACGAACCCGCCACTGAAAATAGAACCGCTGTTAAGGTCTGACAGAATGTCTAAAGCCAAGCTCTACCCTGCAATTGAACCTCACGCCGAAGGCCTGCTCAATGTGGGCCAAGGTCATCAGGTGTATTGGGAGGAATGCGGCAACCCCGAGGGCTTGCCGGTCGTTTTTTTGCACGGTGGCCCCGGCGGCGGGTGTTCGGATTATTCGCGCCGTTTTTTCAACCCTGCAGTGTACCGTGTGGTGTTGTTCGATCAACGGGGTTGCGGGCGGTCCGTGCCGCACAGCCGCACCCAGGACAACTTCACCCACCATTTGGTGGCCGATATGGAACAACTGCGCAAGCTGTTGTCCATCGACCGGTGGGTGTTGTGTGGGGGCTCCTGGGGCTGCACACTGGCCTTGGCTTATGCGCAGCAGCATGCGGACAGGGTGCGCGGTATCGTGATGCGCGGCGTGTTCGCGGCGCGGACCTCAGAGATGAATTGGCTGTACCAAGCCGGCGGCGCCAGCCAAGTCTTTGCCAAAGAGTGGACGCAGTTTGCATCAGCTTTAGGCGACGGTCATGTCAGGGGCAAGCACCAGAATGTGTTGAACGCCTATGACCGCTTGTTGCAAAGCGATGATCCCGAGCAGCAAGCCCAGGCGGCGGCGGCATGGTGCGCATGGGAAGACAGTTTGTGCAGCGTTCACACTTCGCTACCAAACCAGCCCGACCCGCTGCGCGCCCTGGCCATGGCCCGTATCAGTGCGCACATGTTTGCCCATGACCCGGCTTTGAACAAAGCCCAGTGTTGGGGCTTAGGGGATGGGAAACCCTTGCCCTATTTGTCAGGTGTTGCGGGCATCATCGTGCAAGGTCAGTTTGACATGGTCACACCGGCGGTAACGGCTTGGCAGTTGCACCAGGCCTGGCCTAGCAGTCAATTGCGCATGGTGCATACGGCAGGCCACAGCAGCAGTGACCCCGCCTTACAAGCAGCTTTGGTGGAGGCCCTGAACGATATGGCAAGCCTGGCCCGATGAGACGGAAAAAACGCAGGCAACAACGATGAGCGTGACCCCTTTCACGGTGTACGGTAAAAAGTAAAGATTGCCAGCGGTCCGCAAATGCCGCCGCTTTAAGCCTTACGCGACGATTTGAAAACGAGCTCACCCCAGTTCTTCGGGTGGCCATTGGACCGCCCAGCCGTCTTTGGCGGCTGATCAACTCAGCTGCGTTTTGGCCTGCTGAGGTGGTGTGGTGGTGGCTGAAGCGGAAAGCTGGAACAAAGAATGGGCCAAATTGTTTTTGGTGAAATGAAATTGAAGAAAAGAAATTGAAGGAAATGACATGAGTTTGAATGTTTCGGCACAACTGATCAGCGACTTGGTCAGCGCCAACCATATTTTGGCCAACGAGGGCGTGTTCGATGGCTTTGGCCATGTCAGCGTTCGTCATGAAACCCATCCGAATCGATTTTTAATCGCCCGCAGCATGGCCCCGTCCATGGTCACCGAAGAAGACATTGTCGAATGCGATTTCGAGGGCCAAGTGCACGATGCACAGGGGCGCAAATCCTATTTGGAGCGCTTCATTCACAGCGCGATTTTCAAAGCCCGCCCCGATGTGATGTCGGTGATCCACAGTCACTCTCCCGCCGTCATTCCGTTTGGCGTGACCGGCGCACGTTTGCGGCCGATCTGCCATATGAGTGGTTTTTTGGGCAGCACCACACCGGTGTTTGAAATCCGCGATGCGGTCGGCGAATCGTCTGACATGCTTATCCGCAACCAGTCCCTGGGTGAGTCGCTTGCCAAAACGCTGGCCAGCAATGCGGTGGCTTTGTTGCGCGGCCATGGCAACGTGGTGGTCGGTGATTCGGTCAAGCAGGCGGTGTTCCGTGCCATTTACACCGAAGGCAATGCGCGGTTGCAGGCGCAGTCGATGCTGATGGGTGAGCCGGTGTATTTGTCTGAAGACGAAGCGCTCAACTCTGCAGAAACCAATGCGGGTCAAATCGAGCGTCCTTGGGAATTGTGGAAGCGCAAACTGGCCCCTATGCCGCGTTGACCTTGACCCCAGTGCGTCTTCCCGTCACGCCCTGCCCCACGGCAGCACCAGAGATTGAATTTGTTTTCAGGATGTCACCGTATTCGTGGGAAAATTGAAATTAATTTACATGGAGATTCGCATTTATGTCCCGCGCCACCAAAATTGTTGCCACATTGGGACCTGCCTCCAGCGACCCTGCATTGCTTGAAGCCATGATCCGTGCCGGCGTGAACGTCATGCGCTTGAACTTCAGCCACGGTAAAGCCCAAGACCACATTGACCGCGCCCGTCTGGTTCGAGAAGTAGCTGCCCGTGCGGGCCGTGAAGTGGCCATCATGGCCGACTTACAAGGCCCCAAAATCCGGGTAGGCAAGTTTGCCGAGGGCAAAGTCATGCTCGAGAACGGGGCCCAGTTTGTGCTGGACGCCTCTCGCACCGAACCCGGTGACCTGCAGGGCGTGGGACTGGATTACAAAGAGCTGCCGCGGGACGTCAAGTCCGGAGACATGCTGCTCTTGAACGATGGCTTGATTGTTTTGACCGTGGACGCGGTCAAAGGTGAGCAGGTTCACACCACCGTGAAGACCGGTGGCGAGTTGTCCAACAACAAAGGCATCAACAAGCAGGGTGGCGGTTTGACCGCTCCCGCCTTGACCGGCAAGGACATGGACGATATCAAGACGGCCATGAGCTTTCAGGCCGATTACGTGGCGGTCAGCTTTCCGAAAAATGCCACCGACATGGAAATGGCCCGTCAGTTGTGCAATGTGGCTGGTGCGGAGTTTGGGCACAAGCCCGGCATGATCGCCAAAATTGAACGCGCCGAGGCGATTCCACGCTTGGAAGAAATCCTCCAAGCCAGTGACGGCATCATGGTCGCGCGCGGTGATTTGGCTGTTGAAGTCGGCAACGCCGTGGTGCCCGCCTTACAAAAACGCATGATCAAGCTGGCGCGTTTGCATGACAAAGTGGTGATCACCGCCACGCAAATGATGGAAAGCATGATTACCAATCCGGTGCCTACCCGCGCCGAAGTGAGCGATGTGGCCAATGCAGTGCTCGACGGCACCGACGCGGTCATGCTGAGTGCCGAAACGGCTGCAGGCAAATACCCGCTCGAAACAGTAGAAGAAATGGCCAAAATTTGTGAAGCCGCCGAGAACGCTGAACATGTTGAGCTGGATGCCGACTTTTCGGGGCAAACCTTCAGCCGCATTGACCAGTCGATCGCCATGGGGGCATTGTTCACCGCGCACCATTTGGGCGCTAAAGCCATTGTGGCCTTGACCGAGTCGGGCTCGACCGTGCTGTGGATGAGCCGTCACCGTGTGCAGATTCCGATTTACGCTTTGACCACCAAGGTAAGTTCTCAGCGCAAAATGGCTTTGTACCGCAATGTGCGCCCCCTGTTATTGGACACCAGCGCCGACCGAGACACCGCTTTGGCACAGGCTGAGGGGTATCTTAAAAAGCGTGGCATTGTGGCAACGGGTGACGTCTACGCCATCACCTGTGGCGAGCCCATGGGGGCCCCGGGCGGCACCAACATGCTGAAGATCTGCCAGGTCAGCTGAAGTTCCGCGGGTATTCCGGTCAAGAATACCGCCATACCTTTAAAATCCAGATCAGTTACACAGCGGTTACAAGCAGCCTCAAGCTGCTTGTATGCCGTCTTTCATCATTCAACTTCTGGAAAATACACCATGGCCCTCGTTTCAATGCGTGAATTGCTCGACCATGCCGCCGTCCATGCTTACGGTATCCCTGCGTTCAACGTCAACAATCTGGAGCAAGTCCAAGCCGTCATGACGGCCGCTGACGAAGTCGGTGCACCGGTCATTTTGCAAGCCAGTGCGGGTGCCCGCAAATATGCGGGTGAGCCCTTTATCAAGCATTTGATCCAGGCCGCAGTTGAGCAGTGGCCGCACCTTCCGCTGGTCATGCACCAGGACCACGGGCAAAGCCCTTCGATTTGCCAAGGGGCAATCAACTTGGGTTTTTCGTCGGTGATGATGGACGGCTCTTTGCATGAAGACGGCAAAACACCAGCCGACTTTGGCTACAACGTCGATGTGACCCGCCGCGTGGTCGACATGGCGCACGTGCTGGGCGTGTCGGTTGAGGGCGAATTGGGTTGTCTTGGCAACCTGGAAACCGGCGAAGCCGGCGAAGAGGATGGCGTTGGCGCAGAAGGCAAACTGAACCACAGCCAGATGCTCACCGACCCTGAAGAAGCCGCTCAGTTCGTCAAGGCCACAGGCTTGGACGCTTTGGCTATTGCCATTGGCACCAGCCACGGCGCCTACAAGTTCAGCCGCAAACCCACGGGCGATATTTTGGCGATCAGCCGCGTGAAAGAAATCCACGCCCGCATCCCCAATACGCATTTGGTCATGCACGGCTCATCGAGCGTGCCGCAAGACCTGCTGGCGATCATCAATCAGTACGGCGGCAATATGAAGGAAACCTACGGCGTGCCGGTTGAAGAGATTCAGGAGGCTATCAAACACGGCGTGCGCAAGATCAACATTGACACCGACATCCGTTTGGCCATGACTGCCGCCGTGCGCAAATTTTTGGCAGAAAACCCTGACAAGTTCGATGCCCGTGAATGGCTCAAACCCGCCCGCGAAGCAGCCAAGCAAATTTGCAAGCAGCGCTACCTGCAGTTCGGCTGCGAAGGCCGGGCTGCCTCCATCAAAGGTGACAGCTTGCAGGTGGTTGCCGCCAAATACGCGCAAGGCGTTCTGGCACAACAAGTGCACTGATAAGCGATGACCTCTCTCCATACTTCGGCCCTCACTTCGTTGACCTTGCTCGCACGCGGCAAGGTGCGCGACAACTACGCGGTGGGCACCGACCGCATCCTCATGGTGGCCTCGGACCGCATCAGCGCGTTTGATGTGATCATGGGTGAGCCGATTCCGGGCAAGGGCGCATTGCTCACGCAAATGGCCCTGTTTTGGTTTGACAAGCTTGGCCCCCAAGGCCTGAACCTGTGCCCGATCCACTTGACGGGTGAGGTGCCTGAGAGTGCCGTGAGCTTGGCCGAAGTGGGGCAAGTCCAAGGCCGCTCCATGCTGGTCAAGCGCTTGAAACCGATCCCCGTCGAGGCAGTGGTGCGGGGTTATCTGGCCGGCAGCGGCTGGAAGGAATACCAAGACAACCAAGCGGTGTGCGGCGTCAAGTTACCCGCCGGATTGAAAAATGCCAGCAAGTTGCCCGAGCCCATTTACACCCCGGCCGCTAAAGCGGCGGTGGGTGAGCATGACGAGAACATCACCTTCGAGCAAACGGTGGACATGATCGGCGTGGACCTGGCCACCCGTATTCGCGACATCAGCATTGCCATTTACAAGGCGGCCAGCGCCATGGCCTTTGACAAAGGCATCATCATTGCCGACACCAAGTTCGAATTCGGTCTGGATGCGCAAGGTACTTTGGTCTTGATGGACGAGGTGTTGACGCCGGATTCGTCGCGCTACTGGCCTGTTGAAAGTTACCAGGAAGGCAGCAATCCGCCGAGCTACGACAAGCAGTTTTTGCGTGACTGGCTGGAGGCGCCCCACAACGGCAGGGTGTGGGATAAAACCGCACCCGCCCCGCATTTACCGCGCGATGTGATCGAAAAAACTGCTGCCAAATACCAGGAAGCCTTGCAACGCTTGACGACCTGAATACCGCAGCCTTGCGCTGCCCCTCTTCGCCTGTGACCCGGTGGCCATGGGTGTCCGTTTGAAAGTATTGACATGCTCAATTTGTTTCGCCCGGCCACTACCTTGATGGTGCAATACGCGCACTACCACCGCGATCGCCGCAACATCCTCACGCATGTGGTGGGCATCCCCTTAATCGTCATGTCCCTGGGCATGATGTTGATGCATCCGGTCATGACCGTGGGCGATGTATGGTTCACCCCTGCAGGCATGATTTGGTTTTTGTCCAGCCTGTGGTATTTGACCCGGGGGTCTTTGTTGTTGGGACTGGCCACCGTGCTGGTGAACGCCGCTTTGATGTGGGCCGCCTACCGCACGCCGGTATGGGTGGCGTGGCTGGGGTGGCCTGTGCTTGAGAATCAGCCGGTGTGGTTGTTGGGCGTGGGTGTTTTTTTTCTCGGCTGGCTGGTCCAGTTCATCGGCCACTGGTTTGAGGGCCGTAAACCTGCTTTTGTGGACGATGTGGTGGGCCTCATGGTGGGCCCCATGTTCGTGGTCGGTGAGCTCTTGATGGCGGTTGGTTTCCTGCGCCGCATGCACCACGACATCAATCGATTGGCGGGATCAACGCGCTAGTCAAGCCCAACGTGGAGCCGGCCCGATGCTGTAGAAATGTCAGCGCTGCCCCTGTTTTTACGTCACCGACCGAGTTCAACAGGTGACATCTTGTCAAGCCGATCTGCGGTATCGTTCGGGCACTTTTTTAGAAGGCACCGAATGTCGATTCACTTTTACGAACCCAAAGACGGTCACCGCTTGCCGCACGATCCTTTCAACGCCATCGTCGGCCCCCGACCCATTGGCTGGGTCTCCACATGCAGCGATGATGGCATCACCAACTTGGCGCCCTACAGTTTTTTCAATGCTTTTAATTATGTGCCGCCGATCATTGGCTTTTCGAGCGCGGGCTACAAAGACTCGGTGCGCAACATCGAGGCCAATGGCGAGTTCGCATGGAACCTGGTCACGCGGCCCCTGGCCGAAGCCATGAACCAAACCTGCGCTGCCGTGCCACCCGAAGTCAGCGAGTTCGAGCTGGCGGGTTTGACCCCAGTGGCCTCGCGCTTGATCAAGCCGCCGCGGGTGCTGGAAAGCCCGGTGACATTTGAATGCAAAGCCACTCAAATTTTCCAATTGCAAGGCATAGATGGCGTCAAAGTCCAGACCTGGATGGTGCTGGGCGAAGTGATCGGGGTGCACATCCGCGAAGACTTGCTGGTCAACGGCGTCTACAACACCGCCGGTGCCGAGCACATTTTGCGCGGTGGCGGGCCAGCCGATTACTTCACCATCGGGCCGGAACAGTTGTTCAGGATGCACCGCCCGCGCTGAAGTGCCCGACAATCGGTCTCTTTGACAGATCCAGTTGGTAGAGATTTTTATGGCGATTCAATGGTTCCCTGGACACATGCACCTGACGCGCAAAGCGATCGGGGAGCGCATCAAAGACATTGACGTGGTCATTGAAATGCTCGACGCACGCCTGCCCGGCTCGAGCGCCAACCCGATGCTGGCCGAGCTGATCAAGACCAAGCCCGGGCTCAAAGTGCTGAGCAAGCAAGACCTGGCCGACCCGGTGCGCACCGCGCTGTGGCTGGACCATTACAACGCCTTGCCCGGTGTGCGGGCGATCGGCCTGGACACCAGCATGACCTCGCCCGCCAAAGCCCTGATAGAGGCTTGTCAGCAACTTGCGCCTCTCCGGGGCGGCATGGTCAAACCGATGCGGGTCCTGATTTGCGGCATCCCCAACGTGGGCAAGTCCACCTTGATCAACACCCTCAAAGGCAAACGCGCTGCCAAGACCGGCGACGAGGCCGGCGTGACCAAGATGGAGCAGCGCATCACCTTGGCCGACGACTTTTATTTGTACGACACGCCGGGCGTGCTGTGGCCGCGCATCATCGTGGCGCAAAGCGGCTACAACCTG